>JGI1689J12820_1000015_pt1 | contig 60586 bp, 48 predicted proteins | sample PRCRCaboRojoPR_6_FD_12820 | JGI IMG/M metagenome (IMG submission 12820)
CACGCTGGTGTTGGAGGCAGCATCGATCTCAATGAGATCCAGGAACTCACCCCGGTTGACTGCCTGGCAGTGTTGGCACTGATTACAAGGCCGGTTTGTAGGTTCTTCCTCCAAACAATTAACGGCTTTAGCCAATATCCTCGCTGTCGTCGTTTTCCCCGTCCCCCGGGGACCTGAGAATAAATAGGCGTGGGAGACGCGATCGTTCCTGACTGCATTTTGGAGCGTCTTGATGACATGATCTTGGCTGACCACTTCATCCCAATCAAGAGGTCGCCATTTCAAATATAAGACTTTTGACATATTGTTTATCCCAGAGAATGGTCCCAGATTCGTCGGCCAGTAATTTCTTTATTAGTGTATCAGAAGCTCCCCGAAGGGTCAATCAACGGCTCCAAACAGCCCGGATACGCGTTAGTCCGCGGAGTTCTGTCCCGAATTTTCAGATCTGGCACCGATCTTGCACCCATTTGAAATGTACGAACAGAAACCACAGTTTCTTGACGCACTTTTGGAAGTGTGCTAGCATCAACATTAATCCGATTTCCATTGAGTCTCAATCACGTCCTGAGCCAAAGGGAAATTTAGTTCCATATAAGGAGAGATCGCCTCATGAATAATTCTCGGATTTTTCTCATCGTATGTATTGTACTGACGCTCACTTTGTCTGCCTGTCGCCTTTCGGCTTCCACGCCCCCTCCCGTGACACCCACCACCAACCTGAGTGAGATCGCGAAACAGGCGACCATGACTGCGGTAGCGAAAACTCCTCAAACAGAGGGTTCTGAAACCCCACAGGCGACCTCCCCGAGTCAAGAAGGGACGGAGACAGCGGGAGAAACACAAATAGCGCCGACCAACACGCCGGAACCTGTGGACCAGCCCACGTCTGAACCGCCGCAGGCCAGCACATACGCTGTTCCCAGCTCTTATACCCTCCACAAAGGCGAGTGGGTTTACTGTTTGGCTCGGCGTTATGATATCCACCCTGTAGATCTGCTGAACTACAACGGTCTCTCCAAAGGGGCTGTCCTCTTCCCCGGGGAAACCATTCAAATCCCCTCCCAGGCTCGGGCGTTTCCCGGTAAGCGGGCCTTGCAATACCACCCCACGACCTACACTGTAACCATCAGCAACAACACCACCTATTCCATCGCTTGTGAATTCGGTGATGTCGACCCCCGGGCTATTGCTGAAGTCAATGACATCGGTGTCGATCAAAAGCTAAGTGTGGGCCAGACCATTCAGATTCCCTAATTTCTCCCTACAATTTAACCTTAAAAATAAAAGCGCAGCCTGGTTGAAAAATCAACGAGGCTGCGCTGTTGTATACGGACCCTGGCTTCAGTACACCGGTGTCAGCCAGGAGCTGTAGTCTTGCTCCCGACCCCGGACGACATCATCAAACATTTCGCGAAGGCGTTTCGTAATCGGCCCCATTTTTCCTGAACCAATCAACCTGTGATCTACCTGGGTCACTGCTGTGATCTGCGCCGCTGTCCCGGTCAGAAATAGCTCATCACAGAGAAATATTTCCGTGCGGTCGACCCGGCGTTCCTGCGTTTTAATACCCAAGACCTCGTCCCCGATCTGCAGCACAGTTCGCCGCGTGATCCCTTCCAGGATATTTTCAGTGACGGGAGGGGTGATCAAGACCCCATCCCTGACCATAAAAACGTTTTCCGCACTTCCCTCGGAAATATGTCCATCCGAAGTGAGGACCAGCGCTTCATCAAAGCCGGAGCGTACCGCGTCTGACTTAATGAAAGCTGAATTTGCGTAGGCCCCGGTGATTTTCCCCCGGGCAGGGATCATGTTATCATCGATCCGCCGCCAGGAGGATATCGTCACATGAGCATCCGTATCGTTAGCCACATATCGAGCGAACGGCAAAGCCGAGATCGCCAAGTCCGCCTTGATATCATGCAAACGGACGCCAATCCCCTCTTCAGCTTTATACACCAGGGGTCGTATGTACACATCCTGATGGTATCCCTCTTTTTGAAGCAACTCTTTTGTGATTTGAATCAAATCCGCGGGAGACTTATCAAACTCCATTGTTAAGAGTTTTGCGGAGTTCATCAAACGCCGAAAATGATCTCCTGCTCGAAAAAGATACAGCTGTTCATCCTCCTCATTCCAATACCCGCGCAAACCGCCAAACGCAGCTGTGCCATAATTTAATGCATGGACGAGAATGCTGACTTTCGCTTCCCCAAACGGAACGATCTCGCCTTCAAAATAAGCATATCTTGGAAGTTCCACAGCCCATCCTCCTCATATTGATTTCAACTTCAGGGACACATCAAACATCCCTGCGGCAGGGGGTCCATCATCCATTTTATCATGCAGGGAAATCACGGCTCAAACAGGGGTGGCGGTGCGATTCCTGAAAATACGGTATACTTTTACCAAGATTTTCAACCACTTGGTTGTCTTCCATTCCCTGAATACGATACACTCTTTGAAGATTATGGTTCTGAAAAAATTGACCCGCATTGACTACAGATTTTCCCAAAAAATACGCCTCCCCTCCACCCGCCCTACGTTAAGGCGGGCAGCTGCTCTTTTCGCCCATTCTGCTGATTCCTGGTTCTGGTTAGCCGGTTTAATCGTCCTCTATCCTCTGGCTTCCCCCAACTTAAAATCTATCCTTTTGAAGCTTACCATCGGGATTCTGGTCACTGCTGTTTTCGTCCTCTTCCTGAAAATGACCATCAAACGACCCCGTCCGGAAGGGGAATGGGGGAAAATTTATCGCACAACCGACCCGCACTCCTTCCCCTCCGGTCACGCTGCTCGAGCTGCCATGTTGAGCTTGCTGGTCTTCCTCCTTGGCCCCGCCTGGTTGGGAGGGGTCATGGTCCTCTGGTCCCTGCTTGTCGCTGCCGCCCGGATCGCATTGGGCGTCCATTACCTCTCAGATATCCTCGCGGGCGCAGGCATCGGACTCCTCTTCGGTTGGGGAGTGTACTTCATAACAGGTTGAGTACGGGAGACAGCAAAAATATAACAATCCCCTCCTTGCATACTGAGGGGATTGTGTGGTCAGAACCATGACCGGAAAGACCTGCAAAAAAGCTTAAGAGAAAGCAGGCACCTCCACCCATCCTCTGGGGGCCTCGATCATATAGTAGGGATACCAAATCACACCAAAAAGCTCGATGAGAATATCCTTCTTATATGGAGCGATGGGAATCTCCTCCACTTCCTCTAAGAGCTGATCCCAGTTTTCCTCCACATCCTGGATGTCCGCCTGGCGCTCTTCTTCCAGCTCCTCAATCTTCTCCTCATACTCCTCAATGACCGCCAGGGATTCTTTCACGTCCGATTTCGCCTTGCTGGTCATTCTCCGTTTCGAAAGAGAAGTGGATAACCTTCGTTTCCGTCCCGCCAACAAACTCAAGACGTTTTCCACATGAGTGCCCATCTCTTCCATTTTTCGCTGGGATAACTCCATTTCATCCTCTTCCAGCTCCCGCTCTTCTTTCAGGATCCGCTCTTCCATTCGATCAATTTTCTTTTTATAGGACTCATTGATCTTCTCGATCTCAGCTTCTTTTTCCCGACCCGCAGCTTCAGCCGCCCGTTTCCGAAAATCATCTTCAGATTCCCGGGGTCCCGCATAAACATCCAGGTCCTCATAGCCTTTCACCGTCACTGTAAAGGTATGATAAATCCAATCCTTAAAATCCGCCTCCAGTGACTTGAGGGTTTTTTCGTCAGAGAGAGGAGGCCGCAGGTCGGAAAAACGTGATCCGGTCTCCGGTTTCCGCCTCAAAGCGCGAAGCTTCAAGGGCTCTTCCAACCAGCTCTCCCAATCGATCCTCCCTGTTGGGTCTGGATCCAAAACCAGAGCTGTCCTTTTTTCTTCATAATCCAGGTTGTAATTTCGCTTCAGAAATCGAACGTTTGCCTGGGAAGCGAGCACAGGTCGGTATAAAACCACACTTTGGAGGACACTCTCAGAATTCAGAGAAGCTTCCTCCACAGCTGCATCCAGATCCAATTCAAGGGGGTAAAAATATTCATCCACCTCTCTCGGCACGGAAGGCGGAGTGGAGGACCCGGGTACATCCTTCGTTCCTTGNGNCNGCCTCTCCGTATCCCCGCGTTCTCCCTTGGCCCTCTCTTTGCCTCCTTCGTCCGCGGGGGCTCCCTTCCGCACTCCTGCTTTTAATCCCGCCAGCTTGTTTAAAGCAGGAATCTGATTCCGTGTCAGCGGACCGGTAAGGTAATTCATAGCCCACCGTGTGTGGAACAGGACAGGGTCTTCTTCATGGACGTTATGTAGCAGGAAAATACGCTTGTCCAATCTGGAGATCAAGCGGTCATACGCCTTGCGCTCCATCCCCGGGGACGCGCCTTCCAGGCCATCTAAGAGACGCTCCTTATCCTGTTCTGTCTGCAGCTTCCCGATAAACCAGGTTCCAGCGTTGGAAAGGGCCTTGTAATCCACATCCACCGGATTCTGGGTAACCAGGACCTGCCCTACCCCAAACGCCCTTGCCTGTTTCAACATTCGCAGCATCGGCGTCTTGGAGGGAGGATTGGCTACCGGCGGTAGATAACCATAGATCTCATCAAAATACAGGAGTGCTCGGAGGGAGGTTGAACCTTTCTGTGATCGCATCCAGGTTTCCACGGCAGAATACAGGAGNGTGACGAAGAACATCCTTTCCGCATCACTGAGATGGGCGATATAAAAGACACTNTGGCGGGGCCGTCCCTCAGGGGTCATGAGCAGCTCCCCAATATCCAGGGGCTGGCCCATGATCCAAGACTGGAATGAAGGAGCAGCCAAGATGTTGTTTAACATCATCGACAGCTCCACCCGTTCCTTTTCAGGAAGAAATGCCTCCACATCCATCATGCCCAGTTTTTCAAAGGGGGGATTCTGAATCTGAAGGATCAACTCACCCAGGTCGAGATCCTGGTTTTGACTCCAGGCATGCTCAAAAATATTGCTGAGCAGGATGTGCTCAGGAGACCGCACTGGATCCATTTCATCCAACCCCACCAAACCCAGCAGTCCCATGACCACACCAGAAATTTTTTCCCGCAATATCTCGCGGTGCTCTTCCCAATCCAATCCGGGCGCCTCCAAAGAAGACAAGATATTAACGGGCATCCCTGATTCCGACCCGGGCGTATAAATCGTATACTGTACGGAATCTTTCAAAGCCTTCAGCCGCTCCTCTCCAATCCCCCAACCCTCCAGCCCCTTACTCCACAGCCGCTCCTCTCCAATCCCCCAACCCTCCAGCCCCTTACTCCATAAAGAAGCGGCGTCCGCTGCCGACTGCTCGAGTGTCTTGCCCTCCCGCCTGGCTTCATCCGGATTCACCCAGGGTAAAAAATCTTCCGGAAGCAAATCAGGAAAGTGGAGAAGCGTGTTCGTCATATCTCCCTTAGGATCGATCATCAGGGCAGGGATTTCATTTAAGGCTGCCTCCTCCAAGAGGTCAATGCACAGCCCTGTCTTTCCCGACCCCGTCATCCCAAAAGCTACCGCATGGGTGGTTAAATCATCCGGGTCATACAGTAACTTATTCGCTGTGATTTCATCCTTCTCTAGATCATACGTCTTGCCGAGATAAAATTTCCCATCATAAGTTTCCATCATACCCTCTTCCTTGACCACCGGTGACAGTACGCACCTGCCCTGCTGTCTCCCATCTGAAGGACAACCAACAGGTACCCCGAAAGGTTCGAACCCAGTTTTTCCTCGTCCATTATACGTAAAACCTGATTTTATTCCAGCCCGGAAAACGTGGCAACCACCAGGTCATGATCCGACTTCCGCATCGGCGATTCATCACCGGGAAGAGGCAGGGGGAAATCCGCGTTCGTATGCAAGACATCGACCCGGGCCAATGCTTCCATCAGGTTCGGGGTGACCAGGATGTGATCCAAGAGCTGAGAACGACCTGCGTAGATATAGTTATAACGTTCCTGATCCGGCAGGGTAGACATCACATGCTTCAAACCAGCATCCCGCAAAGCGTCAATGGGTGGTGAAAGATAGTAGGAATTCAAATCCCCGACCACAGCGATAGAGGCCTGTGGGTTTTCCGCCTGAATTTCCTCCACAATACTCACGTTCCAGGCTGCTTGCGCAGTCCGGCGGGGTTCTGTCGCTTTCTCACCTCCACTCATAGAAGTGAAATGGTTATTTATGATGTAAAGTTCCCGATCTCCATCTTCGTTGAAAACCCGGACCCGAACCAGCAGCGGGGGACGACTCGTCAGCCCCTCTGGGGCAATGTATTGTTTTGTATCCAAGATCTCTGCCCGATCTCCCCGGACTAAATAACCGACATCGATACCGCGGCTGTCCGTGCCTTCGATCAACACAGGCTGGTATTGGAAGTCAATCAGCGATGGATGGGCAGCCACATCCTCCAAGATACCTACATTCTCGACCTCCTGTAATCCCACCACCGTTGGGAGTCCAGCAGAGACAATCGTGTTCGCCACTTTCGCGATATCCGTCTCATATTCTTTCACTGTAGGCATCTCAGGATCCGACGGATGGGGTACCCGGATATCAAACAGGTTTTCTACATTCCAGGTAGCGATGCTGAACTCGTCCGCACCTGTCTTTGGTAAGGATGGTAAGCGCTGGAGAATGTCAATCACATCAGGCTGCTGGGTGGGTTCAATCTTATAATTCCCAAACGTGTAGGCTAAGGGACCCGTGATCTTTGAGACTTGATCCCCAACAGCTACCACGTAATCCAGTGTGGTCCGATCGTCGTGAGACTCATAGCTCCCATCGTCCACTGTGATCCCAACGCCGCTCTCCTGGGCCGACCACAAACGCGTGATGCGGTGTTCCGGCAGGATCACGGTATATTCGCCATATCGATTTGTGGGAGCGACCACCAAAGCTTCTTCCAGGACTTGGACCCTCATCCCCTCCAGAGATTCAAAGTACGTTTCCGATTCAGCGTTATTTAGCGGGGGGTCCAACGCCACAGGAACAGGTACGGCTGCATTTGTTTTGAGGACCGTGAGATCATTCCGGGACTCAATTTGGATTTGAGTCTGCTGGTACATCTCCCGAACAACACCCGTCACTTCCACCTCGGTTCCCGGTTGGAGATCAATATTCAAGCCCTCAGCATTGACGAATAAGCCCTCCGAGGTGCGCGGATCCGCATCTGGTTCCTGTGTCTGGATCCAAAACCCACCCAGCTCAGGGAACATCCCCGTTATCACACCGGCCGTGGTCAATTCATCCAGGACATAGTTTGAGCGAAACCCGGGTCCCTGGATGGCCCAGATGGGAACCACCTCTCCGGCAAACACATAATGGGGTTCGGTCTCTGCTGTAAACTCCCCTTGATCCGCCCGGGCCTGAATATCGTCCAAAAGGATATACTCTTCATCCAAGCCCTGAATTCGAAACCGTGCTTGCACGCTCCCGCCATTCCCAGGCAATGTTTTTATGTTCCATTCCAGCTCTTTTTCCCCTATCTCCTCGCCGCCGTCCAGCACTTCTACCAACCTGGCAGTATCGGGAAGCACTACATGGATCTCAAGATCCTTCATGACCTCCGAGGTATGGTTGGTTGCTGTCAGATTGACGGTGAAGGTCTGCCCGGATAAAGCTGTGTTTGGAGCTTCCAGCGTCAAGCGCAAGATTGGAGGGTAAACTTTCTCCAGATCCTTCTGTATCCGGGGGTAAAGCTGCAGCCTGCTGTCTCGCACTTCGAGAATGCCCGTGGCTTGATAACGGTCCCCCACCTCTACCGTCTCCAGGGTCATCTCCGTGTTTTTATCGACATACAATGTGAGGACATGCGCCTCGTCCCCCATTAAGTCCAGTTCGTAGCTGTAGCTGAATTCTTCCGAGCGGAGGACCTCCCCTTCCACCTGGACTAGTTTCCCGGCCAGGGATTCGTCACGGGAAGCTTGTTCAACACTCACTGTGGTGGGTTCCAATGGCAATTCAACCGCGGATCCCTCCAGGACCTCCACCTTTTCGAGGTCATGGACAACAAGTTCCACCGCTCCCCGGTAAAGTTGAAGTTCACCTTGGGCTCTGACCCGGTCACCCAGCTGGACATCCACCTTATTTTGACCCTGGGGGACCCATACCTGGATCCCGCCCGTTTCATCTTCCAGGTAAAATTTTGTGTTCCCGCTGCCGGCATAATAACCCCCTGTGTACATGGTAGCCACCCCTTCCACAGCGACCTCTTTCCCAACCAGCGTCCTCGCGGTTTCAACGGGGATCGATCCGCCAGCGATCGTGGTCCGGACAGCCCCCCCGAACGCGGGGNCCTCCCAGTTCGCAGCNCTCACAAAATAATTCGCTACCTTCGTTGAGATATACGTCCAAGGTGCCCTCATCGAGATCCGGGAGGAATGTGTCTCTCCTGGATCTAGGGATTCCATTTCCCAAAGGGCATTCAACTCATCCAGAGAAAATGAGCCCGGCAAGTCCTGCACCTGCATCTCCTCCGGCAATGGGATTACACCTTTCAGATCATGAAGCTCCTGATCGGTATGATTTGTGACCTCGAATATGTAGGAAAACTCAGCTCCCGGTTCAACAATGTCAGGACCGGAGATGGAAACTTCGAGGTACTCTTCTTTAAAGGGTGTGACCCTGCTCCCCGTCCCTTGAGGTTCAGGGCTGGAGTTGAGCTGGAAATCTTCTCTGTTGTTTCCAGTGTCCAAGGCGTTGCCATCCTCCCCGCCAGGTTTTCTCTCCAAAGAAACCCCTCTGCTCATAGCCGGGGCATTTTCCCCTTCACCATAGCGTTGAGGATCTGCTCCCCAGCTCAGACTATCTCCCCGGGTATCATCGGGTTTTCGAAGCAGCAATCCCCCTCTGCTGGTTGCCAATGACACATCAAAAAAGACATCCACGACTACGTTGTATGATTCACCCGTTCGGCCCAGCAGGTAATGACCATGAGGGGGAATGACGGCTTTCTCCGTCCAACGGTGCAAAATGCGTTCGTCTTTCCCCTCTTCCAATTGGTACCACAACGTCCAACCCTCGATTTCCACCGGGGTGGTAGAACTGGTGTTATACAGTTCGATAAATTCGTGATTGTTATTTCCCTCTTTCCCTGCCAGGACTTCACTGATCAGCACCTGGGGCTCACCACCCCCCATCTGGGTCGCTTTCCCCGAGGATGGCCTCTGAGAGAGGGGAAGGATTTCCCCAAGACAGGAACTCGTAAACAGGAGTGCGAAAACAATAAGAAATGCCCATTTTTTAGATCGCATAGACATGAATCTCCTTCAGATAACGAACCTCAGACTAAGGTCTATTTTACCGTACGCCTCGAAAATTATACCGCGAGTTCAATTATAATGAGGAAAGAACGAGGACTCCCGCAAAATAGGCTGGGGGTACCCGATGAAGGCAAATGAGGAGGCATCTATGAGTTTTACTTTTTCATTTTTCGGCCACAGCACATTCGGTCTAGACATCGATGGAACTCAGATCCTCGTCGACCCTTATTTTTCGGATAACCCTCTCACGGATTTGAGAGCTGGGGAGGTAGAGGCTGATTTCATCCTTATCACTCACGGGCATGGCGATCATCTAGGTGATTCTGTTTCCATAGCCAGACGAACGGGCGCGAAAGTCATCGCCAACTTTGAGGTCGCTAATTGGGTCAGCGAACAAGGGATAGAAGTACATCCCCAACACATCGGTGGAGGATTTCACCATCCCTTTGGATACGTTAAGATGACCCAGGCCGTCCACGGCTCTTCTCTCCCGGATGGGTCTTACGGCGGCATGCCGGGAGGGTTTTTGATCACCACACCCGAGGGTGAGAAAATGTACCTGTCCGGCGACACAGGGCTCTTCTCTGGGATGTCCCTCATCGGGGAAGAGGACGTTTACGTAGCTGCGCTTCCCATCGGTGATAATTTCACCATGGGACCCGATGACGCTTTACGGGCAGTCAAAATGGTAAAGCCGGAAATCGTCATCCCCACACATTACAACACCTGGGAGTTAATCTCTCAGGACCCGGAAGCATGGAAAGATCGGGTGGAAGCAGAAACCGCTGCCCAGGTCCGGATCCTGGAGCCAGATCAAAGCATGCAATTTTAAAAAAGGATGTATGATGTCAAATCCACAGCAAAGAAAAAAAGAGCAAGAACAGATGCAAAAACAGGGGCGGCTCCCTCCCGGGCAATCCCTGACGAAAAAATTTCCCGTGCTTCATTATGGCAGCGTCCCTGAGGTTGACCTCTCACAATGGATTTTCCGGGTCTGGGGCGAAGTAGAGGAAGAACGCCGCTGGACGTGGGAAGAATTCAATGCTCTACCTACCAGAGAAGTGAAAATGGACGTTCACTGCGTGACCCGGTGGAGCAAATTCGATACCGTGTGGAAAGGTGTCTCCGTGAAGGGACTGGTGGAAGAAGACATCATAAAACCTTTGCCGTCCGCAAACTTTGTCACCCAACACGCAGAGGGAGGCTATACCACAAATTTGCCTCTGGACATCATCATGCAGGACAATTTTCTCCTGGCCACACACCTGGATGGAGAACCCATCACCCCTGAACATGGGTATCCCTTGCGCGGCGTCGTTGGGCATATGCCGGAGCGGGAGGATATGAAAACAGTTTATTTCTGGAAAGGGGCCAAATGGCTGCGGGGCCTGGAATTCAGGTCGGAAGATAAAAAGGGGTTTTGGGAAGAAGCTGGCTACCACAATGAAGGGGATGTTTGGAAAGAACAGCGCCGGGCTTGACGGATTCCCCCTTTCAAAATCAAAACCTCACCAGATCCTGGAGGGTTTTATCTGGAAGCCTTCAGCCTGAAAAGGAAGCTGCGGATGGACAACCTTTGACATCTGCTGCCTGGTGGGCTGCGCGTAAAATAGCTTCCTCATAGACCTGCGCCGCAAATGTCCCCACGATATTGACATCCAGATTGACATCACCAGAAGCCAGCGCAAAGACCGTGTCGCCATCCACCATCGTATTCGCAGGTCGAATCGCTCGCGCTAACCCATTATGAGCCATCCGGGCCACCTTGGTAACCTCTTCTTTTGACAATTTGACATTGGTCGCCACTGTACCGATGACCGTATTATTCGCTGTCGCGAATTTCAGGATCGTCCGCCCAACCAGGGAGCCCATGACCTTCCGGGTATCAGCGAATCCCCGGATGCCCCGGACGCCGGCGATGATTTGATTTCGAGCGGAATCTATAATATCTCCAAAAGCGTTTACAGCTACCGCTGCTCCAACAATTCCCCCCTTGCCAATTTTCTTACTTGCCATGCCGAACCCTGCTTTCATGGCTTGTCTCATGCTCAAGATCTTCCCCACTGTCGCCCCCATCCCAGCCCCCACGTTTCCTTCTTCCGGCTCATTTGTCCGCGCATTCTGGCAAGCCGCATAGCCCATCTCTGCATTGGGTCTGACGTTCGGGTCTCCCAGACCTAAATCAAACAAAACAGCAGCGGGAACGATGGGCACACGGGCAGGACCGACATCAAATCCTACCCCTTGTTCTTCCAAATATTTAGTCACCCCAGAAGCCGCATCCAGCCCAAAAGCGGAGCCCCCGGTCAGCAACACGGCATGGACCTCGTTCACGAGGTGGACCAGGCGCAGGGCATCCGTCTCACGGGTGCCCGGAGCCCCGCCTCGTTGATCGACCCCTCCCACCGTCCCCGGTGGGCAAAGGATCACTGTGCACCCCGTCAGTGCTTCTTCATCCTGGGCATGACCTACTTTAAAGCCTGACACGTCTGTGATATCACCCATCAGAAATCCCTCCTCTCAAAAACAGACCTACCACCCGCTGGCTGAGAACGTCCGCTGCAGTAAATCCCTGCGCTCCTCCACCGTCATCGGACGGGCTCGAGCGAAATCCACAAAAACCATGGTCAGCAATTCCGTGCTGATATGTCTACCATCATAAAAAACATGCCGGTCGATAAACGCTTTTCGGGTTTCTGACACATTCGGGCTCCCAGCATATTGATCAAAAAACAAATTACCCAGCCCATAATGTACAAACGAATCCTCGTTGATTTCCAGCTCATGAGGTTGATGAGCCTGGCTGCCGCTGACGATCACCGCCCCCGCTTCCGTCATCCGGGCCGCATCCTGCACCAGGATCGGTAATGCTTCGTACTTGTAAAACTCGAGATGCTGGAAGGTAACGATGGGCATGATCCCCTCATCTTTCAATGTCCGAACCTGGTCCGCCATGTACTCGAAATCGCAGGCCACCGCGCCCGGATAATCGGAGGATGCCTGGGCATATCCCCCTCCCTTGGCATTGCAGCCGATAAACCCGAACCGGTTGCCATGGTGCTCCAGGATCACCGGCTTCCGGGCTTGCTGCCTGTTCTCACCTCCCCCGTAATATGGCCACCCGCGCTGGTCATAAAGGTCCAGGGTGTAATGCATGGCCTCCGCACCCCAATCCCCAAAATGGTCCCCCGTCAACTCAACGATATCCGTCCCCACATGTTCCAGGAGTTCGATGTAACGGGGATCACTGCAAAATTCTAGTCCTTCCTGGTTGGGATCAGGGTAAGGGCAACCTTTCACAAAGGGGATTTCATTGCTTATATGCGTGATATCCGCATCTACCAACCAGGGCCGGATATCCTGTGCGGGATATGTCAGGCCTTTCATCTCCATGGTATATGCAGTGGCGCGAACCAGCGCTGTGACACCGGTCATGACCAGCGTGGTCTTCTTTTCAGGATCATGGTTGGTGGTAGGGAGGACCCCATCCCCGGGCTTCCCACCCAGCAGGGAGAAGGTGACAGTCAGCGGATATCGCTCCGCTTCAAACCCCTTCCGGATCGGCGAAGCCCCATCTACGCTGAGCACCTTCCAGCGCGGAGAAAGGTCTTCGAAGGGAACCAGGGCCCAAGAAGGCCGGGACTCCCAGGCCAACCCCATCAAGTCATCTGCATCCATAACGCGGATCGCACCCGCGGCGGGTTCCCCCCATAGTTCTGTGAATATGTAGGAGGTGGAATCCGTCATCAACAGCGGCGAATTAGAAAACGTCGGATTCAGTTCACCCGCCCAGGCATCCCGCACATCCTGTAAGGAAACCTCATCCACCACTGTGGGGAAAGGGGCCACGAGGGCATAAACCCAGCGGCTGTGCGGTTTTTCATCACTCACCGCAACCCTGTAGGTTGCTTGATCCGGAGAGGAAGCCATCACCAGCCCCGGAGGCAGCGCTACACGCGATTGAAATCCATCCGGAAAGGCGGGATCCAGCCACAAAGAAGGAGGTTCAGGGGTAGGTGTGGGTGCGACTGTGGGAATCTCCGTGGGTGCGAGAGTTTGAGAAGGTGAAACAGGAATAAAGGGGGTGGCTGTCCCCGTGCCAGGTAAAGGCAGAAACACTTCACCTAAAGTTCGCTGAAAGAAGAAGATGGAGGCTAACAGGGCTCCAATTAATAGAATCCAAGGGAGTATCTTTTTCATGGCTGAGGGATCACCATCCATAACCACATTTTGGATAGCAGGTTATCATTCGACTCTTGTTCCGTTTCCTCATGGCACTCATCCTTGAGATGATGTTGAACCCCTAGGTGTTCGAGAACAATTGAGCCCGCTTCCTGAGCACAATTTCCAACTGAGATTGGATGTGCTCTGCCTCCTTCTCCAGTTCATCCAACTCGGACGACATGCTTTGTCTCTTCTTTTGATCATCCAGGTCCTGGATGTTGATCCGCACGTTATAACTTGCGCTTTTTAAAGCCCCATGGGCCAGGTCCAACCCCGTAGCGGCATCTGTAATTGCATTGAGGTTGCCATNTTTCGCTACCTCAAGCGCCAAGGACATCACCCGCAGGCTATCCCGCATCACCCGTAGAGGTACGCGGGCGGCCAGCAGTGTCGCCTGTTGGATGGTCTGAGACCGACCGGGATCATCCGCCGATAAATGGTAGGCTTCCATCAAGGCCTTGAAAGCCGCAGCGTCCTCCTCAACCGCGGAGGTCAGCGTGTCCCGCAGCTCCTCTGACTCTTCTAAAACAATTTCCAATTTCTCTGCGGCACGCTCATATTGACGTTTACCCAGAGTCGTGCGGACGACCATGGAAACCAAACCCGCCCCCATAGCGGCTGCTTGAGCGGCCGCTGACCCACCCCCTGGGGTAGGTGTGCCTGCTGCCAGTCGATCCAAGAAGCTGGTTTCCTCTTCGTTTTCTAAAGCAGCATACAGCTTCTGTTCTAAGACTTGCTCAGGGGCAAATTGGTCCATTTGCATGTACCATACCGCGGCATCCACCAGGGCCTCCTGGGGGATAAGGCCCACCAACTCACTATGATGAACAGCGACGCCATATCTCCTCGCTTCCCCGCGGATGAATTCCATGACCCGGGCCATAGGGGTCCGGTGGAAATTAGTCAGGTTCATCGACACCTGGGCGCGTCCATCCACCAGCATGCCCAAAGCTTTGACATAACGCAATCCACCCGAGGAACGCCGCACCGCTCGCGCGATCTTATCGGCGACACTTTTATCGTCGGTGGTCAAATATACGTTATATGCGATTAAGAATTCCCGGGCCCCGATCACTGTCGCTCCCGCCGGTCCCAGCTCTAACGGACCGTAATCAGGTTCGCGTTCAGGTTTCATGTCAATCTCTTGTTTCAGACCCTCATACTCACCGCGTCGAATATTTTCCAGGCGTTTGCGCTCCGGCCTGGTAGCTGCCTTTTCATACAAATAAACCGGGATGTTCAACTCTTTTCCAACCCGCTCCCCCAAACGTTCCGCCATTTCCACACAATCCTGCATGGAGACCCCGGAAATGGGAATAAAGGGCACAACATCTGTAGCTCCTATGCGGGGGTGTTCCCCCTCATGTTCGTTGAGGTCAATCAGCGTCGACGCTTTTTTTATCCCTTGGAAGGCCGCTTCCTCCACCGCATCAGGGGAACCGACAAAGGTGATTACGCTCCGGTTGTGATCTTCATCAGAATGATGATCCAAGACATACACCCCCTTGATCTCAGCGATTACCTGCCGGATCGCATCCACAACTTCTGGGCGTCGACCTTCTGAAAAATTGGGCACACATTCGACAAGATGAGACTTCATGTTTGGGTCCTTTAGGGATTTGCAGCCTTATATTGTTAGTGTGTTTTCTGGCTAAATTATACCGGAGATCTGCCTGCTTTGATGAACTTATACCCGGCTAATAACTCAAATAGAGCTGTCAGCGCGGGCCGGATCTTTTCCATTCCCGATCATGGAGGGCTCCGGAACTTGATATATAATCATAGCAGCGCGCACCAGAACCGGATCGACAGATTCATGAAACATATCAGCCTGCACAACAAAGACCGTATATATACTTTTCTGAAAAAGGATGTATCCCTTCACATTTACCCCATCGGTGACCTGGATGATTTCTTCTGGCCTTTTACCAACTGGTACGGCCTGGTAGACAACGGTCAATTAAGAGAAGTGGTTTTGTTATACTTTGGTCAGTCCTCTCCGACCCTCCTGGCCCTTTCCAGAAACAACGCTCGATTGCATGATTTACTTGAAAAGATCAAACCCCTCCTCCCACCCTTATTTTATGCCCACCTCAGCCCCACTGTGCAGGCTGCTTTTGAAAGCACACATTCACTGACGCATCACGGCAAACATCAAAAAATGACCCTCGCTGAGGAGGCGACGCTCCCAGCAGCAGAGCAAGACGAGGTCCAGCGGATTTCTGCCGCTGAATCAGATGCAGTGAAATCCTTTTACCGGACCAGCTATCCCGGAAATTGGTTCGATCCCCGGATGCTAGAGAGCGGGCAATATGCGGGAATTAAGAAGAGAGGGAAGTATGTCTGTATCGCCGGAGTTCATGTATACTCGACCACTTACAATGTGGCTGCCCTTGGAAATATCGCCACCCATCCCCGGTACAGGGATCAAGGACTCGCCACGAAGGTCACTGCGTATCTTTGCCGCTCCCTACAAAGAGAAGTGGGTACCATCGGTTTAAACGTCAGAGTTGACAATAAACCCGCCATCGCCTGTTACAAAAAACTTGGTTTTAAGCGCGTTGCTGAGTACCATGAATACACCATACGGAAAAAGTGAAAGGACCTTAGAGGACACATCTGGGGGAAAATTCAGATTTAAACCTTCAAAAAAAGCCTAAAAATGAACTGATTTGGGCCAATTTCGATTAAAAAAGGCCCTTTTTTCTCGAAAAAACGGGCGAAAACGCTTCAGAAAGGTTACAATTAGAAACAGATATTCGATCAAATTTTGTTAGAAACCACTCAACAGGCGGGAATGAGAAATAATGTGCCGCGAGATTTTTATAGCTTTTGGAAAGAGGCGGCCAACCCATTCAACACTTGTTGGGCGGTCCCCATTCATATATTGAGAAAGGAGAAAACATGGCTTATACATACACAAACTCGAAGGGGAAAACATACATTTTGCACGGGCGAACCCGCACGCTAAAAAGTGGTAAGAAATCCACCCTTTATTTCTTTGCCAAAGAAGAGAAAGAAGGGTCTCTTGACAGCGTGCCCGTCGGATATGAAGTGTCAGAAAGTAAAAACGGTCTACCTGTTCTGAAAAAAACAAAATAAGAAAGATAGGGATTTTGCCCCATTTGATTCTAAGGGTAAAGGGATCCTCTCGGGTGAGGAAACAACCCGGTCATAGATATCCTTTTCAAAATCCTTATCACGGAAATACCCGACCTTCATACCGTCAAACAACATAAAAACCTCACCTGATGTGAGGTTTTTTATGTTCTTCATCCCATTCTGATAGAATGCACTAAGTGCAGGCGTTGATTCCATTCGAGAAAGCGAAAAGATGAACATGTTTAAAAAAATCCTCACTTCTCTCCGTTTCCTGGGTTTCTCCCAATCTCTCCTCACCCTCCTGTCTACGCTGAAAAGGGATTTCACAGCCTGGCGGTACCGGACCCCAAAAAACAAAGAGCCAAAGCAAAAACCTGGACCGCTCCGCAGCACATCGATTACCTCTCATGGGAGAGCATTCGAATTCACGCACGCTTCCCTGGAAATCCACTTTTTAAAACCAGATCTCGTCTGCCTGACCTGGGGACCGGGAAAAAAGTCCCCTGCTTACGCGGTGACCGATCAGGGTTGGCCCGAAGTACCTGTCGAATCCCAGCAAACAGCCCAGGGAGGGTACGCCCTATCCAGTGAAGAATTAAGGATTATCATCTCAAGTTATGGGGAAATCACCTTTCTTGACCTAGAAGGCAAAACCATCCGCACGGAACTCCCCCCCCGGAAAATTGGCCCCTCATGGGAACATGATGCAGTCCTGACAGAGGAGCAGCGACTCCATGGTCTGGGAGAAAAAGCATCCCCCCTCAACCTCCGCGATGCCAACCCAGAAGGAAAAAAGGCAACTTTTGAGATCCGGAATCAAGATATTGGCGGGCATTATGAATCCGGTGATGATCCTCTTTACCTGAATGTACCTCTTTACATCAGCAGGATGGGCGACAAGGGGTACCTGGTATTTTATGAAAATCCCTTTCGAGGGACATTTACGTTTGACCATCCCACCCAGGAAACCCCCAAAGCAAGGGCCTCATTCCAGGGGGGGATGCTCCGGTATTATTTCACGTTTGGATCCCTCCCTCACCTCATCCAGCGCTACACTGAACTCACCGGACGCCCCCCTTTACCACCCGCCTGGTCCTTAGGGTACCACCAGTCCAGGTGGGGTTATAAGACAACGGATGACATCCAGGATGTCCTCAAAGGCTTTGAAGAACACGACTTGCCCCTCAGCGCCATCCATCTGGATATCGACTATATGAGAGGATATCGTATTTTCACGGTGGACCAAGAACGATATCCTGATTTGTCCGATTTGGCAGACCAGCTTCATGAACAAGAGATCCACCTGGTTACAATCATCGACCCTGGCGTTAAAAAAGACAGTGAATATTTCCTTTACCAGGAAGGTATAAAAGGAAATTATTTTTGCACACTGCCCAATGGGAAACCTGTCACAGCTCAAGTATGGCCCGGGTGGTGCGCGTTCCCTGACTTCTCACACCAGGAGACTCGGGCCTGGTGGGGCTCTCAGTACAAGAAACTTCTTCAAAAAGGTGTAGATGGATTCTGGCATGACATGAATGAACCCGCTGCTTTCACCGCCTGGGGAGAACCGACTTTACCCTTACCCACCCAATACCGGCTGGAAGGTTTGGGAGGGGATCATTTGCAGGTCAACAACCTGTATGGATTGTTGATGAATAAAGCAGGCTGCGAAGGCCTCACGGAGCACCAACCCGAAAAGCGGCCCTGGCTCCTGTCCCGATCCGGGTGGGCAGGAAATCAACGCTATGCCTGGAATTGGACGGGAGATGTCAATACCTCCTGGGAAACACTTCGTCAAACCCTGACTATCATGCTGAACCTCGGGCTTTCGGGCATCCCATACACAGGTTCTGACATCGGCGGATTCGGGGGTCATCCCTCGCCCGAACTCTTCACCCGCTGGTTTCAATTGGCGGCATTTACCCCCTTCTTCCGGGGTCATTCCGCGACCGGGACACCCCGGCGCGAGCCATGGGTGTATGGAGAACCCTACACCAGCATTATCAGAAAATTTCTCAAACTTCGCTACCAACTGCTGCCTTACCTGTACACGCTGGCCTGGAAAAGCCATCAAACAGGCCATCCTCTCATGCGCCCTTTATTTTGGAGCTATGGGGACGATCCAACGATGGCGGATGTAACGGACCAGTACTTACTTGGAGAAGACCTTCTTGTGGTCCCGATCATGGAGGAAAATCAAACTGCGAAACAAGTGTCACTCCCCCCAGGCGAATGGATCTCCTACTGGGATGACACTGCCCATCAGGGACCGCAGAAAATCAAACTCGACATCTCCTTAGAGAGAATACCCCTCTTCGTCAGGGCAGGCTGCGTGCTTCCAACGGCAGCAGATGGGACCCTGCATTGTCATCTCTACCTTCCCACGGACACCTCGACAGAGCCTGTGAAAAGCGTCCTTTATCAGGACGCCGGTGACGGGTATGGTCCCCGCCGATTGGATCAATTTTACCTGGAGAGAAGCCGCCGGGGAATTCATCTCACCTGGGAAGAAATGGGAAAATATCCATTTCCTCACCAAACACTCTCCCTTCACCTCCACACGCCCGACCACTTCAGCGGGGCAAAGATCGATGGCGTCGAGGTGGAAATGGAAGAAAACAAGCTCCAAACGGAGCCCTTTCGAGATGCCATGTTCATGTTTCAAAAGTAGATGAGTGTTTAAGAGGCGCTCTGCTACTCCCCCACGGCAATCAAACCCTTGATTTCTTCATACGTAGCTGGACCAATTCCCGGCACGCGCTGGATCTCTTCGATGGTGGAGAACAAACGCTCCTGACGACAGGCGATGATTTTCTCCGCTGTCACGGGTCCTATGCCCGGTAAGGCTTCCAGGGTCTTTTGGTCCGCAATATTGATATTGATGGGAAAGTTAACCTCGGTGGAGGTAGGTTGGATATGCACATCCTCTCCTCCGCCCTGGATATGGTGCTGTTCCTCCCCTTGGGATGGGACATGAATGTGATCTCCATCTTCCAGGAGCGCTGCGTCATTGATTAAATCTGAGTTCGCGTCCGCGGAGAAACCGCCTGCAGCATTGACAGCATCCCGGACACGGCTATTGAGGGGCAGCGAGTATATCCCCGGATGACGCACAGCTCCATCGATGTCAACCACGATAGGAACCGGTGTGGGCGGGGGGCGGAGAATGATCGACTTTCCCCGTGGAGGGCGGCTGACCAGAACGATCAGGCCTGCACTTAACAAGCCAAACAGGATCCCCACGACGAGTATCCACCATTTTTCTTTCATGGTTCTAAAACTGACTTAACCCTCTATGTCCCCCGATACAAGGCTTAAACCCAAACGCTGCCCCTCCGGATCCAGATGTATGATCTGGGCTTCTACAACCTGCTCCTCCTCCAACACGTCCCAGGGCGAAATTTCATCTCCATTTTCCCCAAATTCAGAAATGTGTATTAAACCGTCAACCCCCTCCTCGAGCTGTACAAAAGCGCCGTAAGAAACGATATTTTTAACCACGGCCTCCACCACCTGTCCTTTCCGGTAGCGTTCGTTTATCGTTTCCCAGGGATTACGACAAAGGTTTTTTAAACTTAGGGCAACTTTGCTCTCTTCGCGGTCAACATTCAGGACATACACATCCACCTCTTCTCCAATGGATATGATATCCGAGGGATGTTCAACCCGACCCCAGGAAAGTTCGGAAATGTGGATTAACCCTTCTACGCCACCCAGATCCACAAACGCTCCAAAACTTGTAATGGTGGTCACGACCCCCCGTACACACTCCCCCTCCTCCAAAGTGTCAAGCAGTTTCAGGCGCTGACCGGGTGCTGACTGAGCAGCTCTCTCGGAAAGCACTACCCTGTTTCTCTTCCTTTCGTATTCAATCACTTTCAAAGATAAAGATTCACCCAGGTATTCCTTTTTTTCCCTGTGACCCTCTCTCATCAAATGGGACATAGGCACAAACCCATTCACTTTTTCCCCCTGGACCAGGAGCCCCCCTTTGTTGCACCCCACAACGTCGAGAACGATGATCTTATCATGCTCATAAAGGTGCTGGATGGTATCCCAGTCGTTTTGGAAGGAATCCTGGATCTCCCCCAACCCATTTGGATAAGGATATCCATTATCAGAAGGCTCATACACGGACAATGGTTCTCGATCCGCGTCCTGCAAAGCGTCCTTCCACCAGGATTCCCCCAATCTGGGTGGTTCCTCAGAGTATTGGTGCAACGGATCATCCTGAACCATTAAGGTCACCTCATAAACTTCCGCGAATCATCCTTCATTGTAACATTTAATTTTCGTGATTATCAAGTCTTTTTTCACCTTTACCAGGTGATCTTACTCGTGGTCCGGAAGCTTATGCCTCTCTTTCCCCTTCCGCTTCTCTTTGGGCTTGTTGTTCCATTTCGATGATTGTTTTGGCAACTACCTCGATAGCAACTTTTTGCTTGCGGTAAAGGTTTGCCTCCGACATCGCCAAGCGGCGGGCCACATCCCGCACCTTTTGTCCCCGCAGAAATTTCATCTCCAGAATGTTATACAAAACCCAGTCCAACGTGAAGCGGCGCTCCCCTTCCGGTTTGATCTTGTCAATCGCCTCCCGTAATATGGAACGGACCGCTTTGACAGAGATCCCCTCATGTTCATCTAAGGCCCGTTGGACAATTTTCAACTGCAATAAAGGGCTTTCCGACAGATCCGGGCCTCCCCAGTAATCTGATAACGCATCCCCAACCCATTCAGTGACTTTACCTTCGTCAAGTTCTATTTCCCCTTCCGGGGAAACGAGCACGTTTGTACCATCGTACAGAGCAGCGGCCCGGAGGCGCTGCAGGCGGCCCATTTGGGGAGTTAAATCTTCCAGAGATGTGAACACCTGTCTTTGTAAATAGCTGTCTTCCAACGCTCCCGACGCCCTGTCCACCAGGATTTCCAGGGCCTGACGTTGATCTTCCAGCAATTCGCCTTCCGGCTGTTCTACACCCAAAATCCCTAATAAGTTTTCAGATCCGTCTTCTTTAAACATCGGGATCAACCAGTATTCCCCCCAAGAAAAAATATGAAAGCTTTCTCTGTCGCCTTGATTGTTGACAAATTCCAGAATCTGATCAGAAAAATCTTGCTTTTCAAATTCAGCTGCATTCCCTACTGTGACCAATAAATCCAACCCACCGATATCCAGGGAAGCCACAAATCCGTTCTCGACCTGGAGCCGGTCACAGACCGCGGCGATGACCGATTCCAGGAACTGCCGCAGGTCATCTCGAGTGAGAAGCCGTTCTTCTAAGTGCTGGATTAATTCTAAATCGTGCTCTTCACCGTCATATAAAAACCATCTTTCCCAAACCGGCGCCAACATGGTGATCATATACTGCATCAATAACAACGTGCCGGCCATAAAGACCGGATAAAACGTGGCGAACACCCCTCCCACCCGGCGAGCGATGGTCACCACAGCCAGAACGGTAGAAGCGGTCACGGGACCGCGCATCACCCATTTGATCAAACGCCGCTTCACCACCCGATCAGGCCACGGCACGCCAAAAAAGGCTACCGCATAGGCCATGATAATGATCAAGCCGGATACCAAAACATTGTTTAAAAGGGCCAGCAGCCAGAATATCACCGGATGGGCCGTGGCAAAGGTGGCGCCAAAAAGGAGATACGGGTAGGACCCGAGCGCAGGGGCAAGGGCACCTCCAATTAGATACCCCATCCTGCGCCTGCTGGCCCTGGTCACCGTCCGGTTATATGCCCGGGCGAAGTTAATCCAGGTAAAAATCATACTCGCCAAGTAATACAAGGTGAACACCAGGGTCAACCAGGTTCTTTCCAGGTAAGGGGAGACGACATTTTCCGTGACCAGGGGTCCCACCAATCTGGAAAAGGGGAGGGCGACCAGGAAACCCGTCGAGATCAGGTAGGTCGCTTTGACGATTTTCGTCCTTCGCCCCCGGGAGGGGCGTCCGGTTGTGGCTAAAACCGCGTCTGACATCTGTAAATACGCACTGGGCAGGTACACGAGGCCAATCCACTGAAAGCGCAGCCAGGTTTCCATGGCTTGGGGTGTTTCCATCACGCTGGCCACGGATTCTCCCACAAAAACCACGACCACACATGTCATAATGAAGGCGAAGGATCGAGCGATTTTGTCCCGCAAATTAAACGATAAGGCATACAGAAGCAGCGAAAAAGCGGTGATGGAGATGCCTGCGGTGAGCAGTTGATTGAGTGTCTGTAATGTGTCTAGAACCAAGGAGGTTAAATTCATGATTACACGTAGGTTGTAAAGAAAATCGCGATCTCCTGATGCTTGTAAAATTGATCGTTGTACCCTGAGAAATCAAATCCCAATTTTTGAGCAAACTGGATCGCAGGATAGTTTTTCGGCTGCATTTCCAGTGTCAGACGTCCAACTTCCCGCTTACCACACCATTCTTTGGCCGCTAAGATCAAAGCGGTTCCAATTCCCTCCTGACGCTGATCCCGATCCACGACCAGATCCTCGACCCAGGCGCTGACCGGCGCCATCCCCAGCCTTAAACTGATGTAGCCTTTGATGGAATCAATACCTTCCGCCAGCAGCAAGGCGTCCCGCTCCGTCCAGGTATCCGCCAGCTCACCTGGATTGCGGGGATAATTGACATGGACCTCCCTGGGAAGCTGCACTTCCCGGAAAGAAACCCTGGTCTGGGGATCCATCTTGTCAATCGTCATCTGCCACACAAACCCCGTGGTATAGTTATGATCCAAAGCGATCAGCTTGGGGATATCTGTTGAGAAAGCAGGGCGAATTTCAATTTCTGGCATAATCACCTACACAGGGATCAATCTTCACTGGGTTCATCCACATATACAGAGACGACACACGGATCACGCTGAGAACCAAGGTTATCAAAAACGACCAACCGCAGCTTATATTGGCCGGGTTCTATTTGAGTGGTGTCCCAGAAGCCCAACTCGGTTTCCCTTTTAACTTCATCCTGGGCCTGGATGGTCAACCAAGACTGCGCTTCCATCCTGGAAATTTCAAATTTATAAAAACCAAAATCTGGGATGTCTGCTGTCCCCTGGATCTCTACGATATCTTGCACGGTCTCGCCCTCTTCTGGAGAGCTGATCATCACCTGACCCGGAACGCAGCCAGGGGAAGTTTCCTCCTGACCCTCAGCTTGACCTTCGGGCGTCTCCGGGGCGGATGAAGCGGCGGTTGCAGCAGGTAATGTAGTGGTAGGGGTAGCCAATACATCCAAAGTCGGCGTGGGGAGGGGATTCGCTCCTTCTACATTGGGAACCACAAAAGTCACCAAAGCATATTCGAAAATTGCCAGAACCAGAAGAAAGACCAACACGCCGGCCGTTCTGTTCAATCGTGATTGCGCGCTCTCACGCTCGAGTCCAAAGGCCGCTGCACGCAGCTCTTCCCAGGCCAAAAGGAATTTTCTTATCTGCCAGATCGCAATCAAAGCAAGGCCAACGTAGATGACCAGTTCGTAATCTTTCAAATATCGCAGGATATCTTCCATAAATCTTTTTTATTCAACTCTGGGCAGGGCTGGTTCGGGTCATCTCCTGAGGTAGAAACCCTTTCTTGGATCACAGGCCGCTATAATCTAGCCACCACACTTTTTAACAGCTTCACCATCTTGGGAGCCAGAATTTTCCCGGTGGCGATTACCTCTTCATGTGTTGTCATCTTCTCTCCATAGAGACTCGACTTGTTGGTAATGCCCGAGATGCCCAACACGCGCTGCCCTCCATGATTCGCGACGATCACTTCCGGTACAGTGGACATCCCCACAGCATCCACGCCAATAGAAGATAAGAATCGTAATTCTGCAGGGGTTTCAAAACTTGGCCCTGCTAAACAAACATATACCCCTTCATAAAGTGTGATCTCAAGGTCGGCAGCCGCCTGACGAGTGATTTCCCCCAACTCCCGGTCATAGGCCCGGCTCATATCGGGAAACCGGGGACCAATCGTTTCCAGGTTGGGACCCCGGAGAGGGTTAGGACCTGCCATACCTAAAAGGTTAATGTGATCGGTGATCAACATGGGGTTACCGGGAGTAAAGGATTGATTGACACCACCTGCTGCGTTCGTGACTATCAGGTTCTCGATACCCAAACGCTGTAAAACCCGGATAGGGAGGGTCACCTGCTCCATGGTATACCCTTCATAGTAATGAAGTCGCCCATTCATGACCAGGATATCTTTCTCTTCCAATGTACCGACCATCAAGTTTCCCGCATGCCCCTCCACAGTGGAAACAGGCCAATTTGGGATTTCATGATACGGGATCACAGTGGCGTTTTCCACCGCTTCAGAAAGGATCCCAAGACCGGACCCTAAAATCATTGCTGTTTTCGGCTGCAGGGAAACCTTATCCCGCACCGCTTTGGCCATTTTATCAATCTCTTGAATCGAAAAATCTTTCTGCATGGACACCTTTCCCTTTTTCAACGATCACCGATATAGATTGACAAGCCTTCCTTTGAAAAAATTATATCATCTGGGCGCCCGCCCGTTTTCAGACCAGGTTGACGGACCACATCGAGTGGTTNAGAATCAAAATGACAACACCTTTNTAAAGGCCTGGACCACGTTATTTACGTCAGGGTCCCGGATCCAATAATGGGTTACCAGCCGAAAACGTCGTTTGCCGGTGACCCCCACCAAGACACCCTCCTTTTCAAGAAGTCCCGCAATTTCTTCCCCGTGATAGGGAATGCCTTTTTCCAGGGAACAATACACCATATTGGTTGGAGGAGGAGCAGGTTCCATGTTCAGCCCAGAAACTCTTCTCAACCCTTCAGCTAACTTTTTTGCCCGAGTATGATCCTCAGCCAGACGCAGCCTCATTTTTTGCAAAGCGACCAGGCCAGCTGCGGCCAGGATTCCAGCCTGCCGCATACCGCCCCCTAGCTGTTTCCTGGTTTTCCTGGCCCGATTGATAAATTCTTCCCGCCCACAAAGCACAGAACCCACGGGGGCAGCCAGGCCTTTACTTAAACAAAACATAACAGAATCCACGGGTTCCACTAATTGTCTGACATCCACACCCAAGGCTTCGGCAGCATTGAAAATGCGCGCTCCATCCAGGTGGACCTTCAATCCATGCTCTTGAGCGAACGCTCCCACCTTTTCCGTATAGTCAAGGGTGAGGGGCACACCACCGCAGCGGTTGTGTGTGTTCTCCAGGGTAATCAACCGCGTGGTTGGATAATGAATGTTCTGTGGTCGGATGGCGTTTTTGATATCCTCCAATCGAAGCGTTCCATCCGGTTGATTGGGAACAGGATGCGTTTGAACCCCACCCAAAGCAGACACGCCCCCCACCTCAAACAAAAACGTGTGCGCTGAGTCACCCAGGATAATCTCGTCTCCCCGGCGGCAGTGAGTCAAGACAGCAGCCAGGTTGCCCATGGTACCCGAGGGGACAAACAAAGCCGCTTCTTTCCCCAAAAGTTCAGCCGCGTACGCCTCTAACCGGTTGACAGTAGGATCCTCGCCGTAAACATCATCGCCAACCTGTGCAGAGGCCATTGCTTCTCGCATTTCGGGGGTAGGCTTCGTAACCGTATCTGAACGAAGGTCAATCATCTGCATCATCTTTTTTTCTCCATACGCAAATCTTCCAGCACCCGGTAAAGATCTTCTGGAAGGGGCGCTGTTAAGGTTTGTCTCCCATGTTCTCCCGGCAGAGTAATCGTCAGCTGGGAGGCATGTAAAAATTGGCGGTCGAGGGGCAAGGTAGGACGATTTCTGCCGTACGTGGTATCCGCGACTACCGGGCACTCCAAAAAAGCCAGATGGACCCGAATCTGGTGAGTCCTTCCCGTCAGAGGATGAACTTCCAGATATGTGTGTTCCGGAAACGTTTCTCTGGTGAAATACTCAGAAACAGCTTCCTTGCCTTTTCGGGCTAAGACGGGTGCCATCCTCTGTCTGTGGTCCGGATCTCTGCCGATGGCAACCTCCACGCGGCCCTTGGATGAGGGAGGGTGACCATCCACCAGGGCCAGATAAACTTTCTCCACCTCTCTCTTTCGGAACTGGTCTTGCAAAAATTGATGCGCCCGATCATCTTTGGCGAGCACGACAATGCCCGAGGTGTCCTGGTCCAGGCGGTGGACGAGGCCGGGGCGTTTCACCCCCCCCACGCCTTCGATCTCCGGCACATGGGCCAGGACCGCGTTCACCAGTGTCCCCGACGGATGACCGGCAGAGGGATGGACGACCATCCCGGCGGGTTTATTGACGATCACCACATGCTCGTCTTCAAAGATGATATCCAAAGGAATATCTTCCGGGATCAATTCGCTCGGCCGGGGCGGGGGAATGACCACAGTGATTTCCACCTCAGGGGGTATGGTCTGGCTTTTCTTTTTCACCGTTTTCTCCCCCACAGAAACATACCCCTCTTCGATCAGCGATTGTAAACGGGTTCGCGAATACTCTTCAAATTCATCAGAAAGGATGATATCCAAACGCTCTTCCCCCTCACCATGGTAGCGAAAAGTGAATGGACCTTCATTCATCTCTTCTCTCCCTTTCCTCGAACCAGATCCCCAGCAGCAGTACTCCCACACCCAGAGTAATGCTGGCGTCAGCAACGTTAAAAACGGGAAATCTGCCCACAGAGATAAAATCCGTCACATATCCGTGGTTGATCCGATCAATCAAATTACCTATCGCCCCTCCCAACTGCATGCTCAAAGCTGTTTGAAAAAATCGATCCGAATCAGGGATGAGGGGAAAATAATACACGATGACAAGGATCACGAGGATGGAAAGGATCATGAAAAAATAATTCAAACCCTGCCCAATTCCAAATGCTGCCCCTGTGTTCTTCCAGTGTACAATCCTTAAAAATGGACGCAACCACGCCACGGGCATCCATGTCTCGTTAAAGACCAGATTGGATTCCACAACCGTTTTGGTCCATTGATCCAAAGCAACGATAAAACCTGAAATGGATCCTAAAAAAAGATATGCTTGTAGATTTTTCTTCAAAAATGCCTCCTTTACCTCAACACATCCATTTTACCCCATCAGGATCAGGGGCAGAAGCTCATGGGAGATCCTGACCTGGCTAAGAAGGAAATGTTCCCTACCCGTCAGCAGGAGAAAGCAAAATACGTTATAATTCCTGAGCTCCGCAGTCCAGGATCCGCCTTATAACTCACCACAAAGAGGTTGGACAAAATGCCTACTATTACCATCCTGACCGACAGCACCTGCGATATCCCCCAGGAATTGATTGAGGAATACCACATCGGCGTGATTCCCACGCTCGTCATCTGGGGGGAGAAAACGTACCGAGATCGAATCGAGATTACGCCCCGTGAATTTTACCAGCGTTTGAGCGAAGATCCCAACCATCCCACTACCACACAGCCCACGCCGGCCACATTTGAAAAGTATTACCGGGATGCAATCCAAGACGGCGCTGACAAGATCATCCTCTTTACAGTGAGCAGCGCGTTAAGCGGCACCTATAATGTAGCCACACAGGTTGCTTCTGAGATCGACCACCCCATCCGGGTCATTGACTCCAAAGGACCAACGATGAGCCTGGGCTGGCAAGTTTTAGCGGCCGCCCGTGCTCTGAAAGACGGCGGGGACGAGGAGGATATCCTCTCCGCAGCGGCTGACGTCAGGGAAAATCTGTCCCAGATCGTTCTCCTTGATACCTTAGAGTACCTTCACAAAGGAGGCAGGATTGGAAGCGCGGCAAAATTCTTGGGCAGCCTTCTGAACCTCAAACCCTTGGTAAGAATAAACCACCAGGATGGAGTCGTCGAGGCCGCAGGGCGGGCCCGCACCCGCAAAAGGGGAATCGAGATGCTGCTCGACCAGTTTTTCGAAGAATTAGACACAAGCCGCCCCATCCGGATTGCGGTACTGCACGGGGATGCAGAAGAGCAAGCCCGTGAGATCGCCCGACGGATCAAAGAGGAATATCAACCCCAAGAACTGCTTTTCAACATTACCGGCCCTGTCCTGGGTGTCAACACCGGACCGGGGGCAATCGCATTATGCGGTTATTCGGAATCACTCAAAACCTAGAGCAGCTGCACGTTTCATTCCCCCAAAAACTCCTAAACGAACTGTCAAAACGGGTCCATGACCGCTTCTCCTTCCCCGAAATAACACCTTGAGAAATCCAAAAAGGACATGCTATAATTTCCCAAGGTGAGTGGAGATATGAACGAACCGGTCTTAGTCCTGAATGGAAATTACGCACCCATCAACGTGTGCTCGACAAAACGGGCCATGGGCTTACTCCTGATCGGGAAAGCGAATCTGGTGCTGGACGGGCGCGGGGTGATTCGGACTGTGACCCAATCATTTCCCAAACCATCCATCATTCGCCTCAGAAAAGTTGTCAAACGCCCCCATCCCGAGGTGAAATTAAACAAAAAAGAAATTTTCAGGCGGGATCACTACAAATGCCAATACTGCGGTAGGAGAAGCGGCACCCTCACGGTGGATCATATTCAGCCCAGACACCTGGGGGGAGAATCAACCTGGAAAAACCTGGTCACGGCCTGCGTACAATGCAACCATAAAAAAGGGGGAAAAACACTCAGCCAATCCGGGCTCAGCCTGCTCAAGAAACCCAAAAGGCCCCCCAAATCAGCGACTTATTTATTCCGGAAATACCTTAATCGCTATCAAGAGTGGGAGCCTTTCATTGAAGGGTGGTAATTCACTCAGGTACAACTATCTCCATGAAATCTTCCGCTACCACCACGTCTCCCGAGAATGTTTTCCGGGCTTCTTCAAGCATTGTCTGGACATCCTGCTCATAAAGAGAATAATGAATCAGATAAAGCTTATTTACACCTGCCTTCTGAGCGATCTCCCCTGCCTCAGCCGGCGAACTGTGTCCATCAAGTGCACCCGCTGCTTCATGGATCAGGATATCTCCACCTGAGGCTAAATCCACCGTCTGCGGACAGGGATCCGTATCACAGGAATACCCAATCACGAAGTCTTTAGTGGTAAATTCAATCCGCAAGCCCAAAGTGGGGATGAGGTGTTTTACGGGGGAAGTGAAAATTTGGATATCGTCACTTTTTAAGGCCTGGGTCATCTCATTCATTGGGAGTCGATGGAGCACCACAGGGAACATATCCGGCCACTCTTCCCAATCAAACAAATTCATCATCTTCTCGATTCTGGACATGGAATGCGGCGAACCATATACACACAGCGGTCTCTCACGTCCTAACAACCACATATTCATCAGGAGAAGGGGTAGGCCCGAGACATGATCGGGGTGAAAATGGGTGATCATTAAATCCGTCAGATCATTAAAATGAATCCCTATTTGCTGCAAACGCAAGACTGGATTTCCAACACAATCTATTAAGATAATATGTTCATCGCCCTCAACCACTAAATGCGTATTCTGGTGACCCTCATAAGCCACCGCGCTTGCCGTTCCCAAGAACACGACTCTCGCCATACGTCCCTCCTTATCTCAGGGAATACTTTACATTATCCTCCAAAAAGTAATAAAGCCACTTTCGGTGTCACGAAGACTTCTAAAAACGCAGCCGCTAACAGCAATGGAACGATGAAGATAAAAAAGATTTTTACCCATTCAGCCAGGGATCGAAGCCACGCTTCCCCAATCGTAGAACCGTCAGCAGGCGTAACAAGCGTGATCCCCAATCTTAAGATAATGGCCCCGGTGAGGATGATGGCTGGAATCTCAACGACCCCATGGGGAAGGACAAAAGCCGCCAAAAACTGCCAGATGGAAATCCCCGTCTGTGCCACGGTGCCGGTAAAATAACCGATCAAACCCAGGGGCAAAACCAGGACAATCAAACCCAAAACTCCAAAGGAAAACACACCTAAAATACTCGCCAGGGCGATCACCCGCAAATTATGCAGGAAAATGATGCCGACACTTTCCACCGAAAAGAACCGAATCGTGCCAAAGGTCTCAATGCCCTTTAACATCCCTTCCTCAAGCTGTTTCCAATCAAGTGCTTCCGAGGGCAGAGGATAGTTTTCCGCCTGCAGGACGCCAAAGACCACTCCTGCGCTCATGATCAGAAGCGATAAGATAAGCGGCCACTTCAATGAGGCCACCGACCCTTGGACTTTTCGCTTCCACCACTCAGTAAATGAATCCGCCTTACCCACTAACTCATCATGAAAAATATGCCAGGCCCAACCCAAGTTGAGGGTATCAAGTTCCCGCCCCAGCAAATCCTCCCGGTTAAAATGAGCGATCCCAGCCCGGATCAACAGCCCAGCTATCACCATCTGACCAAAAATCGCCCACCACAAAATATGGTATCGAGCCCAAAACATGATCATGCTCTCCCCCACCAATAATATAGCCATGGGAATGATAATAAAGGAAGCCAGTAAATTGGCGGCTCGGACGGACGTGGTCTGGGAAGACACGACCACAGCCCCGCTGACCATCACCAAGGATTGCACCGTGGTCAAAGATACCACCTGCAGCAAAAGGATCAGATCGGGGAACCAACCCACCTGACGGTACACACCAATCAGGTATACACTGATTCCCAGAAAACTGGCAATCAAGGGGGGAAACATCACCGCCATCAATTTTCCCAAATAGAGTTCGACGTTGGTCAAAGGGGTACTCAGGAGAGGCTCGATGCTTCTTCTCTCTTTTTCTCCCACAAAGCTTTCCAAAGCGATCACCAGAGAGACCGAAATGGGAAAGAAACCAACCACCATCAACAGGAAAGGGATCAACCGGTCCCCGATCACATCTGCCCCGTACTTCTCCACAAAATCCACTGCCCTACGGGCTGTAAAATTCATCAACCCCGGAAAGAAAAGAGTGAGGATGATGATCGGGGTCACGATCCGCCAGTCTCGAAATTGATCGCGGACCTCTCTCTTCGTGATCATCAATGCTCTACGCACGGTATGCCACATATTCCCTATCCAGTTTCTCACGAATGTACCGCTTCTAAATACACAGATTCCAGGCTCCGCTGCACTTCCCCTAAACGAATGACAGAGAAGTCATCATTCAACAAACGTTTAATGACCACAGGGTTCACCTCGTCAGGCGACGCTGTCTGGAAACGGAACCAATCTCTCCCTGTCGCCGTGATTTCCACCATCTCCAAGAATGCCAGATCTTTTCCATCCAATGTTTCACGCAGCTGGACCTCAAATTCACTGGGGCCGAGCAAGTGCCGCTTCAGTTGGCGGGGTGTACCGTTGGCGATGATTTCTCCCCGTCTGATGATGGCGATTTTATCCGCTAATTCCTCCGCCTCCGAAAGGTTATGCGTGCAAATTACGACCGCTCGCTCCTCTGAGCGGAGTTTTTTAATCGCGTTTCGCACCAGGCGAGCGCTCTCCGGATCCATGGCTGAGGTGGGCTCATCAAGCAGTAAAACAGGAGGGGAATGTAATAAGGCGCGCGCCAAGGAAAGTTTCTGGCGCATCCCTTTTGAGAATTCACCGATCCTGCGGTCGCTCTCTCCTTCCAGTCCAAAGGTGTGCAACAAATACTTAATCCGGTCTTCCCGCTTTTCTGAACCGAGTTCATATAATTGTCCAAAGAAATCAAGGTATTCTTTGACGTACATCCTTTGATACAAGCCGTGGTGTTCCGTCAAAACGCCAACGGATTTGCGTACCTGCGCATCCTCCTCAAGGATGTCATACCCAGCAACCCATGCCCGACCCAGTGTTGGACGCAGCACAGTGGTCAACATCCTCACCGTGGTAGTTTTCCCCGCTCCATTGGGACCGAGTAAAGCCAGGACTTCCCCTGCTTTTACCTCGAGGTTGACTCCCTGAACAGCGACAAAATCTTTAAAATGTTTGGTCAAGTTCTTCGTGATAATCATCTCTCATCTTTTTTAAGTCACTGCGGGAAATAAGATAAACGCCATCCCGCGTTTCCCGTTGATGGGGGCTTTGGAAAAATGTAAACAAAAACGACCCGCACATCACCGTAGGACATCATCCACAGAAAAGATCGTTCTTTGGTCTTATGCAGCGCCCGGTGAGACCTGCAAATCTGGAGGAGAAACACCCAGGGGGCTTCATTTAACCTCACCCCTATTCTTGGGGTTTGAATTCCTCCTCAGGATCGATAAATACCTCCCGCTCTTTACCGCTGCCCTGCGATGGACCTACATAACCCAAATCCGCAAGATCATCCATCAAACGAGCAGCCCGCGGATAGCCCACACGAAGCTTTCGCTGGATCATAGAGGTGGAGGCCCGCTGGGAATCCCGCACAATTTCAAAGGCGTCTTTGACCAACTCGTCGTACTCTTCCACAGCCGCCTGTTCGATGAGCATTTCTTCCCAGGGCGGCTCATCTTCAAGATCACCTTTTTCACTGATGTTCTTCCACGCTTTTATCACACGTTCCAATTCCTTATTGGTCACCATACAACCCTGGGCTCGGAGGGGGCTCCCTTCTTCCGGGGGCAAGAAGAGCATATCCCCGTTACCCAACAATGACTCCGCTCCGCTGCTGTCCAGGATTACCCTGGAATCCACAGCGGAAGCCACAGCAAACGACAAGCGAGCAGGAAAGTTTGCCTTGATCACACCGGTGACCACATCGGTGCTGGGCCTCTGTGTGGCCACCACAAGATGGATCCCCGTGGCCCGCGCCATTTGTGCCAGGCGAACCAGACTGTGCTCCGTTTGTTCGGGCGCCATCATCATCAAATCAGCCAGCTCATCAATCAGAACCACAATGCGGGGCAGCGGGTCCCCGTTTTTCCTCCTGCGCATTTTACGGTTATAAGTGTCGATATTCCTCGAACCTGTGTCTTCAAGAAGCTTATAACGGCGGTCCATCTCCGCGACCACCCACTGCAAAACCCCTAAAATCCTTTCCAGATCCGTTTCCACATCCCCGTACAGATGGGGTAAGCCGTTGAAACGGACCAACTCCACCATCTTGGGATCAATCATCACCAGGCGCAAGTCCTCCGGGGTGTTATTCATCACCAAACAGGTGGTCATCGCAGTGATGCACACACTCTTCCCGGAACCCGTGGTCCCCGCGATCAAGAGGTGGGGCATATTCACCAAGTCTGCCACTACCGGTTCTCCGGAAACATCCCTCCCCAGAGCGATGGCCAGGGGTGAATCCAGCTTGAAGAAGGGTTCCGATTCCAAAAGCGGACGCAAACGAACAAGAGACGCCTTGGCGTTGGGTACCTCAATGCCGATATAAGGCCGCCCCGGAACAGGGGCTTCGATCCGTAACCGCTTCGCCGACAGCGCCAGGGCCAAGTCCTTTTTAAGTGATGTGATCCTGGAAACGCGCACTTTCTTTTTCTCTTCGTCCGCCTCCTCCTCAGCCTCCCCCATATATCCTGGTTTGACAGCAAACTGAGTCACCGTAGGCCCCACCTGGAAACCCACGACCTGGACGGGAATCCCGAACTCCGCCAGCGTCTTTTCGATCAAACCTGCAGATGTGTTGATATGACGCTGATCCGGTTTTGAAGATCGGCCTGATATCAATAGATCCAAAGAAGGCAAATTTTTATCCCGGGGAGGAGCTGACACCTTTTTGTCCTCATGGGCTTCCACCCGGAATTGTTTTCGAAATTCAGGTGGAAGACGGCGCCGGGGCTTTTGGCTCTCAGGAGCGGGTTCCTCCATTTGGACCGGGGACATCTCCTTTTCCAGGGGGGAGGACGATACAGTTTCAACGGGACTGCTTCTCTCAGCTTCCATCCATCGCTGGATCTGGTTTTCAATCCAATCCCAAGCATCCAGGCCCAGGATCCCTCCTACCAACATCCCAAGCACGGAAAACACACCTGTCGCAAACAAACCTATCACACTCGATAAAGCTTCTACCAAACCCCATCCGACCAAACCGCCATCCAGCCCTTCCCGGGCCCGGGATAGAGAATGTCCACCCAAAACGGTGAAAAGGGCGATCAAGGCAAACATCGCTCCTTCCAGAGCAAAAACTCGTCCCCAACTCACCTGGACAGGGCTTCCCACCTGTTTTCTCAGCATCCACACTCCCACCAGGATCCCGGTAAGAACGACAAGACTCCCACCCCATCCCACACCGAGCCGGATCATGTTCGCCCAAACGAGCAGCAAGGAACCCTGAACCCAACCGGGAAAAACGAGGGCGATCAGAGTCATCAAAGAAAAGGCGATCAGAATCATCCCACCAAGATCCCAGGCGTAGCTGCGAAATCGCTGCCACAGCCCCTTTACAGGATCAGTTTTTGAGGATAATTGGGCAAAAATTTCCTTTATCTTCCTCGATTCTTCGTCTTTAGCCACGGATTCTCCTGCCTTCCCTGCCCTCCAAAGGCGTTCGTCCTTTACGGGAAGAGATCAATATGCCTATCAAAATAAGTATAGCACCAAAAATTTTCATCAACCCTGGTCTCTCCCCTAAAAAAATGTAAGCTAGCAATGCCGACCCCACGGGCTCGCCGAGCAGTGTGACGGAAACATAGGCAGTGGATACATAACGCAAAGCCCAATTAAAGATGGAATGACCGAGAATTTGGGGGAGAACTGCCAGCAAAATAAACCAGACATAAACCTTGGGTGGGAACCCAGCGGGCACCCCATCCACGATCAGCATGGCAGCGATCAATCCCCCGGCGGCCACCCCGTAGACGACGAAAATATAGGGAAAAAGGGACATTTTCGCCCTCAAATGCCGCCCCACCATTAAATAACCGGCCCCGGTGAGGGCCCCCAGAAGCGCAAGGATATCCCCCCATAAAGCTTCTCCCCGGATGAATGCCGCCCATGATGGACAAATCATCCCCTTCATCGTCCAATGGCAGCTGTCGCTCAACCCCACCATAGCCCCTCCAATAAAAGCAAAAATCATTCCCACCAGGATAACCCGAGATATGCGCTCCTTAAGGAACAAAGGCGCCAGAAGGGCCACCCACAAGGGAGAGGTGCTCACCAGAACAACCGAACTGGCCACGGTTGTGTATTCCAGGGATGTGATCCAGGTCGCAAAATGCAGGGCGAGAAAAGTCCCGGACAGGAAAGCAAACCCCCATTCTCTGGGTTGGAGGGAAGAAATCTCTTTCCGATGCCTGAAAAGGACATAGGGAGCCAAAAATAGGACTGCCAGACCCAATCGGAAGGCAGCAACCGTCAACGAGGAGGCGTACCTTTGGGCAAAGCGGATAAATATTGAAGCAGTAGAGACCGCAGTGATCCCTATGGGTATGGCAAACAGAGGCTGGATCAGAGGAGTAGGGGAACGGTCATCCATGATGAGTCGAGATTCTGAAATCACTTACCATAAACCAGGAAGCTGGCTGTGTTTGTCATGAAGGTGAGAGTAAATGGAAAACGGCCCAGCTTTATCTTAAGGGGAATCCTCTCTTATCCCACACCGATCAATGCGTGATCTGTCTGCACTTCCCTTAGGCGTTTATACAGGCCGTCCCCGGACATCAATTCCTCGTGAGTTCCCCTTTCCGCAATCCCACTGCCCTCCAGAACGACGATCAGGTCCGCACTGCGGATGGTGGACAAGCGGTGGGCGATGACGATGACCGTCTTGCCTACCATTAAACGCTCCAAGGACTGCTGGATCAGGAGTTCGGTTTCGGTATCCACAGATGAGGTTGCTTCATCGAGGATCAAGATAGGAGCATCCTTAAGTACCGCCCGAGCGATCGCCAGGCGCTGCTTTTGACCTCCCGATAACTTGACTCCCCTTTCCCCAATCACTGTACTATAACCCTCCGGTAATTGAGTGATAAATTCATGGGCATTAGCGACCTTCGCTGCGTGGATCATATCCTCTTCAGTGGCATCTTTCCGTCCAAAAAGAATGTTTTCACGCGCAGTACCGTGGAATAGAAACACGTCTTGTAAGACGATGCTGAACTGTTGGCGAAGGCTTTGGATGGTTAGATCACGAATATCATGGCCGTCCAAGGTGATCGAACCTTCACTCACATCGTAGAACCGGGGGATGAGATTCGCCAGTGTTGTCTTCCCAACCCCAGTTGATCCCACCAGGGCAACTACGGTTCCAGGGGCAATCTCCAGATTAATGTCCTCCAGGACGGGATTTCCTTGGGCGTACCGAAAACCGACATCCTTCAACTTAATTGCCCCTTTAGCCCGACCCGTTAATGTAACCGCATCAGGTTTTTCAACGATATCCGGGGCCTCATCCAACAATTCAGCTACTCTTTCCGCACCAGCCATGGAGCGCTGTACCCTCTCCCAAACACCACTCAATTCGCGTACCGGTTGATATAACAATTCCAGGTACAGGAAAAACGCAACCAAATCATCAATAGCTAAGATCTCTCCCAAGATAAATTGCCCCCCAAAATATATTAAAATAATCGTCCCCAGGGAAGACGCGAAGGAGATAAAAGGGCGAAACGTGGCCATCAAACGTAATGCGCGAAGCATGGAATCCCGATACCGGATGATGTGATCCATGACCCGAGCTTTCTCACTTTCTTCTCTAGAAAACGCTTTGATTTCACGAACCCCGGAAAGATTATCATTTAGAGTGGCATTCAGTTCCCCTAATTCCGCTTGACGGGCCCGGAATGCAGGACGAACGTATTTAGTAAAACCCTGCACTCCCAGGATGATCATCGGAACGGGGATCAAGCTCAATAATGTCAGCTGCCAGTTTATTCCGGACAAAACCGCAATCACACCAATCAGCATCAGCGTATTGGCGACCACATCGGGAATAGCATGAGCGATCAGATGCTCGAGCAAATCGGTATCATTCACCACTCGCGACATCAACTGCCCGGTCTGCTTTTCTTCATAAAACTGAAGGGACAAGCGCTGCAAATGCTCATAAACCTTTGCCCGAACATCAGCCACCACACTCCATCCCGCGATATGGGCCATGTAACTGCGGACAAACTGTAAACCCGCGCGCACCACATACACGCCAAGTGCCAACAGAGCCAAACGGGTGATATTTTTCATATCGTCCGGGCTCACCCCTGGATCTGTAACCGTAGCCACCATGTTTTTTATGATCCAGGGAATCAGCAATTGGACGCCTACCAGTAGAAGCATGCTCAATACCGTCAATATAAGCACACCCGCATAATCTCGGGCAAATTTAAAGACAAACTTCAGCGATTTCAAAAGTCCTCCACGTAAAACACCGACCATAATTGAGAGATAATACTATATTAATTTATGCGCCTAACCTGCACAAGGCATCCTGCAAAAGATATGCTCTTTGGTCGATGGATCCCTGGAACCAAACTGCCCCATCACTGCCTGTCGCACGACAGCGGAACCGCAGTCAGAAGGGTTTTCCTTTCCCATCGGGTTTAGTTATCCCCCCTTAAAAACCTTCCCAAAATGTTTGAGTTACCCAAAGGGGACCGTTCACTGAACACGGTCTCTATTTATTCAGTTCTACTTGACCAGGGAATCAGATGTCCCAAGCGCCAGCCCCCTTCCCCACCTACGCGAATATCCCGCCTCATAAAACGCCACCAGGCGAGAAGGGTGTTCAACCCCGCAAAGGCCTCCTGGGTTTGATAGTATTCCAGGGGCGAAAACCTGGCCACAGATTCCAGATTTTCATTGAGTGTAGCAAATCCGGGGAGGAAGAAACTGGTCACGAGCAGGAGACCGGCAGCCATGGAAGCCAGACGTCGAGAAGGAAGAAGCATGCTCAACAGCACCCCCAGGGCCCCGAAGAGCGCCATCTCCGCGTACAAGGACAAAAAGGGTCGGGCCATTTCCCCCCATCCCAGGGACATCGAGGACCAGTTCATGGGCACGACGATGCCCAACCAGGCGATGAACAAAATGCCCGCCAACGCACACAGGAAAGCCAATAACCGGCCCACAAAGAGGCCGGTGCGGCTCACCGGATGGGCCATGACCAGATCCAATCTGCCCTCCTCTTCATCCCGGGCCAGGAGTCCGCTGCCGGCCTGGATGGCGAAAATCCCCAGGATCAAGGGCATATAGGAAAAGAATTCGATAGCCACAAACCCTTCGGGGGTAGCCATGCCGCCCAAATCCCCAAAAAATGCCATAAATTCCTGGGGGAAGGCCTCAAGTAATTGCTCATACATGTCCATTTGATCGGCAAAGGAATCATATACCGAGACCAGGAGCACGCCCAACAGGGCCAGTCCGAATCCCCAGCCTGCGATTTGGCCCCCATAATTGCGGAGCGAATGCTTGAATTCAACCAACATTATGCTTCCTCCTCTTCCCGCTCGTAATATTTCAGGAAAATATCCTCCAGCGAGTGGGATGCGGTCTGGAGGTCTTTGACCGGAAAACCTGCCAGGGACTTGATCAAGGCGTCCATCTCTCCTTCCACGCGCAGCCGGGCAGATAACCCATCGCTTTCTGCCAGAACATGGACACCAGGCAATGCGCGGAGCGGTTCAAGGTCGACGGGGTCCATAAAGCTGACCTGGACTTGTCGCATGGCCATCTCCGTCAGCTGATCTGGTGTGGCTTCTTCCACGATCACGCCCTGGCGGATGATAGCCACCCGATCTGCCAGGGTTTCCACCTCACTGAGGATGTGCGAGGAGAAGAACACCGTCGCTCCCCGGGACTGGGCTTCCCGCAGCAAGCGGTAGACTTCCTGCTGCATCAGCGGGTCCAACCCCGCCGTGGGCTCATCCAGAATCAGCAGCGTTGGCTGGTGCATCAAGGCCTGGACAACGCCGACCTTCTGTTTGTTGCCGCTGGAAAGGTTCTTGATCTTGCGCGAGGTATCCAATTCAAGACGACGGGTCAATTCTTTCAGATACGCTTGATCCGTCCGATTACCGCGCAATCGGATAAGATAACGAAACAACTGGCCCACCTTGAATGTGCCCTCCAGGCTCAACTCCCCCGGTAAATAGCCTATCTGGCGCTGGACCAAGACCGGGTTTTTCTGGGGATCGAGCCCCAGAACGCGGATGTTTCCCGCCTGAGGTCGTATCTGGTCCAGCAGGCAGCGGATGGTGGTGGTCTTTCCCGCCCCGTTGGGACCGAGAAATCCAAGCAGTTCCCCCCGCTGAACCTTGAGGTCCACTCCCCGCAGCGCCTGTACCGAACCGTACCATTTCACCAACCCTTGTATATCAATGACATGTTCCATGAATCCCTCTCCTATCCAAATTCCACACGTCTTCCAACCCTCCTCCGTAAAAGGTTTTCAAGCGGGGACCGGATCCTCCCCTTACAACAATCCCCTTACCAACCTCCAGATCTGAGCCACAAGCAGGGTGACCACAAAACCCATCCCCAGGGGAAGCAGGGCAGCCACCGCGGTCCATTTCGCGCTCCTCGTTTCCTTGTAAATAGTATAAATGGTCGTACTGCAGGGGTTGTGGATCAGGCTGAAGAGCATCAGGTTCACGCCGGTCAACAACGTCCACCCTCCGGCCCGGAAGATCTCCATCGTCTTGGATGCGGATTCCAATTCAAACATCACCCCGGCTCCTTCTCCCACCCCGGACAATCCCGTGGTCATCACGGTGAGCATGAGCACGGTTGGGATGACAATCTCATTGGCGGGGATGGCTACGATATAGGCCACCAGGATCACGCCGTTAAGTCCGATCAGCACACCCAAAGGGTTCAAGAATTGGATCAGGTGTTCGGCGATGCTGGTCCCGGCCACATTGAGATTGGCGATGACCCAGATCACGATCCCTGCAGGCAAAGCGAAGACCACAGCCCTCCACAGGACAATCAATGTGCGGTCGATCAATGAGGTATACAGGGTTTGCAGGACCCGGGGCGGACGGTAGGGAGGCAGCTCCAGGCTGAAGGTGGAGGGTTCACCCTTGAGGACCGAGTGGGACAACGCCCAGGAGACCGCGAAGGTCAGCAGCACCCCTAAAAGAGCGATGCCCACCACCGCCAGGGCCGAGATCAGGCCCGCCAGATATCCCGGGACCAGGCTGCCGACGAAAAGGGTGGCGATCAGGATCTGGGTCGGCCAGCGCCCGTTGCAGAGGGCGAAGTTGTTGGTGATGATGGCGATCAAGCGTTCCCGGGGGCTGTCGATGATCCGCGTGGAAACCACCCCTGCTGCGTTGCATCCAAATCCCATGGTCATGCTCAACGCCTGTTTGCCGTGCGCGCCGGCCTTCCGAAAGAGGTTGTCCAGGTTAAAGGCCACCCGGGGCAGGTACCCAAAGTCCTCCAGCAGCGTGAAGAGAGGGAAGAAAATGGCCATGGGCGGCAGCATGACGCTGATGACCCAGGCGGTCGCCAAGTAGCCGCCGTCGATCAGGACGCCGTCCAACCATCCCGGCAGGCCGACCATATCTGAGGCCTGTTTCAGGAGAGGATGGACCGTATCCAACAACAGGCTGGAGAGCAGACGGGAGGGCACATTCGCCCCGCTGATCGTCAACCAGAAAACGAGGGTCAGCATCAGCAGCATGATAGGAAACCCCCACACTTTACTGGTCACCACCTGATCTATAAAGCGGTCGAAATCAAACCCTCCCTGCTCATCCTCGCGGGTCACCGCCCGATCCGCGATCCGGGCGGCGTCGGCATAGATGGATTCCACGATTTTCTCATGAAAATCGCCCCCCACCTCCCACCGCAGCGATCTGGCCTCCTCAATAATGTCTTCCTTCGATACCTCTTTATCGGTCATATCCATCCTTTCCTCATCATCCAAATTATGTAACCTTCCATTCTGAACCGGGATGGGCTGATGCCTGAGCCCTCTGCCTACTCCAAATGAGGGATCAAGAAGCGGGAGCAGGCTCCTCCACCCGCATGCCATCACCATACTGCAGGTCACCTAATTCCCCTTCTTCGATAGCCTCGATAATCCGCTCATCCCCGTCCAGCAAACGGAGGGCGACCCATTTGGCATTGGGAACATCGGGGAAAACGGCCTGGACCCGTTGTTCCAGGCGGGATACGGCCCGGTCGACCTGGGGCTGGTCGTATTGGACATGATACGGTTTGCCGACCGCCTGCCCGGTAGCGACGTCATGGATGGCATCCAGGAGGTCATCCAATCCCTTATCATAGCGGGCCACGGTGGGGACCACAGGGACCCCTAGATCACGCGCCAAACGGCGGTGATCCACCGTCAAGCCGTGTCGCTCCGCCTCATCCATCAAATTCAAACACACCACCACACGGTTCGTGATCTCCAAGACCTGGAGGACGAGGTTCAGGTTGCGCTCCAGGCGGGTAGCGTCAACCATGACCACGGTGACATCAGGCCGCCCAAAAAGGATGAAATCCCGGGCGATCTCCTCGTCCAGACTCGTCGCCAGCAGGGAATATGTTCCCGGGAGGTCCACCAATTTAAATCGATACCCGCCGTATTCCATTCCGCCTTCCGCCCGGGTCACTGTCTTCCCGGGCCAGTTTCCCGTGTGCTGGCGCAGGCCGGTCAGGGCGTTGAACACCGTGCTTTTGCCGGTGTTCGGGTTTCCCGCCAGGGCGACCACAAAATCCCAGTCCGCCATGTCCACTCCCAGCTTCTTGAGGTTAGCAGCATGGTGAACTGGGCAAGTCTCACACGGGGCAGGGATGCCAGAATCCTGGCCTCGATCTTTCACTTCTCTGCTTTCTTTTCCCTGATTCATGATCTTTTCCTTTGCTTCCATAAACGAGCTGAGGACCCGGGTAGCTGTGAGTTATGCCTTCACATCCTCCCCATCTTCCCGGGGGAGGACACGGATATGCTTTGTCTGTGTACTTCTCAAGGCGATCACCGAATCCCGAATGCGATACGCTGTTGGATCGCCGCCGGGACTGATCATCTCCACCTGGATCTCAGTCCCCGGTAAAAGACCCAAATCCAGCAGGCGGCGCCGGTCCAGGCCCCGAATGTGGGAGGAGATGGAAAGGATCCGTCCAAATTGCCCCTCATCAAGACGGTCCATGGGCACACCACGCTGCTCTTCCACAAAAACGTCTTCGGGAAGAGGGATGACGGAGAGGTTGGCAGCAAGCATGGGAGCCAGGATAAACTCCCGGTCTTCGCTCCAGAGAACGATTCGTGTGGGAGATTTCTCATCCAGTCTGACCACCATATGGGGCCGGAGACCTTCCGCCACAATCTGGGCATAGACCATTTCCGGCTCATCCTCGATATGTATGATCCGGGCCAGATCTCCTTCCTCCAAGGCTGTCACAGGCTTACCCTCATAATCGGCGAGATCCCCACGTGACGTGGGAATGGGGTCTCCATGCGGGTCATAGATGGGCCGGCCCAGCTGAGCGGAAAGACGGTCCACATCTTCCGCGGAGAGGTGATGCTCCAATTCCTCTGCCTGCTGATGCCATTCTTCCTCCCTGTACCCCGTGACATCTGCCAGATACCTTTCCCACAAACGGTGCGCCCGTACGATCTGTAAAGCGATATTCCGTCCCGTTTCAGTCAGCCTGAAACCCCCATCCTCAAGCTCAACCAACCCTTTTTCCCGGGTCCGATCCATGATCTCCGTGGCCTGATCCATGGAGATGGACAACATGCCCGCGATGCTCTCCAAAGACGAAGCCCGGTCCCGACGTTCGCACTTGAATAAATATTTCAAGGCATCCTCAATCAGAACGCGTTCGCTTCTGCGGCGCCTCCGCTGCCACCCCCAATATGCCCCTTTTTGAGGCCAGAAAAAGTAGGCCAAAATACCCAAAATCAGGGCAGCGATCGTAAAAACCAGCCAAGACTCAAACATAAGCGCACCTCATGGTATCTTTCAGGTTACGAACCCTTTTTACTCTTGCAGGGGAGCGGCTTCTGAAACTGGGCGGACCAGGATGGCGCTCCCCTTCAGACAAGCTTCCCTTGATCCGCGCCCAGCGCTCATTGAAGGTCAACGAATATTTGAGCTGTGACAGCAGCGCCCAAGACGATCTCCTGGTCATGCTCTTTCACCCTTATGCGCAAATTGTTATCATAAGGGGAATAGTCCAACACCTCAATCCTTGCTCCCGGAATCAGCCCGTTGGTTTGCAAGTATTGTAAAAGTCCGGGGTCATCATCTTTCACAGACTGAATCACACCCCTCTGGCCCGGCCGCATATCATGTAAGCAAATATCTTCTCGAACGGGAATGTGGAGTTCTTCTGAGGGGATGGGTTCCCCGTATAACCCCTTTTCAGGATCCCCCAACACGTCAGAAATCCTCTCCTCAAAATACTCTGAAATCACATGCTCCAATCGGTCCGCTTCCTCATGGACCTGATCCCAAGAATATCCCAACAACTCATGTAGAAAAAGTTCCAAAAGGCGATGATGGCGTAAGGTTTCCAAGGCCACTTTTTCCCCTTCATCTGTCAAACCCACTCCTTGATGTTTCCGGTAATCTACCAGGGGGGGATTCTCCGCAGCCAGACGTTGAATCATATCCGTGACAGAGGCTGGTGAAATTTGCAGGACCCGCGCGATTTCCCCGGTGCTGGCCCGTTCAGCCCCCGTCGTTAAGCTGTAAATGACTTTCAAGTAATCTTCCACCCTCTCGGACACAGGGCTTTCCATACCTCCGACCTCCATATTTTTATCCACCTAATAACTATTTTAGGCTTTCCTAAATTATTGTCAAGGTCCAAATCTTCAGGAAACTTGATCATTTCGCTCCCCACCCTTCGATCAAAGAGCGGATGCAGAAAGAACAAGTGGTTCTTGTCCAGCCGTTGACCAACGCTTTGATTTATGGCATAATTTCTCTGACAACTGAGAAACCAAAAAGCTGTGATAGAAACGAGTAAGATTGATTTATCCTGCCAGCGAACCCGGGTACGGTGGAAGCCGGGTCAGGAAACCCAATCTGAACATCCTTCCGGAGCTGTAACCCGAACCAGCCATGAAACCAGGCAGCAGTAGGGAAGCCGGATTTGCCCCCGTTACAGGCGCACAAACATCCATTGACTCCTCTGTCATGCGTGTTTGACTGAGTGCCCGCAAACTGTGGGAACCAGGGTGGTACCGCGTGAATTTTACTCTCGCCCCTGTTGGGGTCGGGAGTTTTTTTTATCTTACCTACATTGAGGTACGTTATGTTTAAACCCATTTCATCCAAACTGGATATCACTGAATTAGAAGAAAGTGTCCTTCAATTCTGGAAAAAGAAAGACATCTTCCAGAAAACCATGACCGAGAGAGAAGGCGGACCGGAATATGTCTTTTTTGAAGGCCCTCCAACGGCTAACGGCCGCCCGGGTGTGCATCATGTGTTAGCTCGCGTCTTTAAAGATATGTTCCCCCGATATAAAACCATGCGCGGGTTTCATGTCGACCGCCGTGGGGGATGGGACACGCACGGGCTGCCAGTGGAAATCGAAATTGAAAAGAAACTCGGTTTCACAGAGAAGAGCGAGATCGAGGAATACGGGATAGACCGCTTCAACGAACTCTGCCGGGAATCCGTCTTCACATACATCCAGGAGTGGGAGCGGATGACGGACCGGATCGGGTTCTGGGTTGACCTGGACCGGGCTTACATCACCTACAAAAACGAGTACATCGAATCCGTGTGGTGGTCATTAAAGAAATTATGGGACCAGGACCTGCTTTACCAGGGTTATAAAGTCGTCCCTTACTGCCCCCGCTGCGGGACGCCCCTTTCTGATCACGAAGTCGCCCAGGGATATGAAGAGACTGAAGATCCCTCCGTCTTCGTGCGCATGCCCCTGGCAGACGAACCAAACACATCCCTCCTGGTTTGGACAACCACGCCCTGGACGCTGCCCGGCAATGTGGCCGTGGCTGCACACCCGGATGAAGAATACGTACTTGTAGAACGGACACTGCCTGAAGCTGAGGGGGGTAAGGAACGCTTGATCCTCGCCCGTCCGCTGCTTGAAAACGTCTTTCAGGAAGAAAAAGTCGAGGTTATAGAAAGTTTTCCAGGTAAGAAATTAAAAGGGAAAAAATACCGTCCCTTGTTTACCTTCGTCGATCCTGACAAGCCCGCCTACCGGGTCATTCTGGAAGATTTTGTGACCACCGAGGACGGATCCGGTATCGTACACCTCGCTCCCGCCTTTGGCGAAGAGGACATGGATGCTGCGCTGGAACACGATCTCCCCGTGCTGATGACAGTCAATCCAGACGGCCGGTTCACAGCCGATGTCCGGCCCTGGAGCGGGATGTTCGTCAAAGACGCTGATCCTTTGATCCTCGAGGACTTGGAAAACCGGGGGCTGCTGTTTGACGTCAGGACCTATGTGCACACCTATCCATTTTGCTGGCGGTGTGACACCCCCCTACTCTATTACGCCCGGGGTACATGGTACATCCGCACCACAGAATACAAGGACAAGCTTTTAGAATACAACCAGCGCATCAACTGGAACCCTGAACACATCAAAGACGGACGTTTTGGTAACTGGCTGGAAAACAACGTCGACTGGGCCCTGGGGCGGGAACGCTACTGGGGAACCCCGCTGCCCATCTGGGAATGCGATGAGTGCCACCATCAAACCGCTGTGGGATCTGTCCAGGAATTGAGTCAGCAAAGCGGTCAGGACTTGTCTGACCTGGACTTACACCGTCCTTATGTGGACGAAGTCGTCCTGCCCTGCCCGGAATGTGAAGGGACCATGAATCGGGTCCCGGAGTTGATCGATGTCTGGTTTGACTCCGGCGCCATGCAGCATGCACAATGGCATTACCCCTTTGAAAATGAGGAGAAATTCCAGGAGCAGCATCCCGCGGACTTCATTTGTGAAGCGGTTGACCAGACCCGGGGCTGGTTCTATTCCCTGCATGCAATCAGCACCCTGTTGTTTGACGAAGAAAGTTTTAAGAACGTGATCTGTCTGGGCTTGATTTTGGACGAAGAGGGCCAGAAGATGTCTAAGTCCCGCGGAAACGTTGTCAGCCCCTGGGATGTGCTCAAAAAGCACGGTGCGGATGCCTTCCGTTGGTATCTCTACACGGCCAGCCCTCCCGGACAGGAGCGGCGTTTTTCTACCAACCTTGTTGGAGAGGTAGTTCGGAATTTCACCCTCACCGTGTGGAATGTGTATTCATTCTTCGTCACCTACGCCAATATCGACGAATGGGACCCCCGGAATGAAGATCCCCGGGATTACAACCCTCTTGACCAATGGCTCCGTTCAGAATTACATACCCTGATCAAAGAAATCACCCGGGCATTTGAGGATTATGATGTGCTCCGAGCCACGCGTCCCATTCAGGAGTTTGTCGATGTACTCTCCAACTGGTATCTGCGCCGCTCCCGGCGCCGGTATTGGAAAAGCGAGGCGGACGCAGATAAAAACGCAGCTTATACAATATTGTATGAAGTGCTGGTCACCCTCAGCAAATTGCTAGCGCCCACCATGCCTTTCTTAGCTGATGCCATGTACCGCAATCTGGTAGGAAGCGTGGAAGAGGACGCTGAACTCTCCGTCCATCTTGAGGACTGGCCTGAGTATAAGGGAAAGCTGATCGATGAAAAATTGAACGAAGACATGTCACTGATCATGAAACTTGCCTCTCTGGGTCATGCAGCGCGTAATAACTCCGGCATCAAAGTGCGCCAACCTCTATCGGAGGTCTCCTTCTCTGTGGGTAGCGCCTCCGAAGCCCAAACTCTCAAATCATACACGGACATCCTCACGGATGAATTAAATGTGAAAGAAATTCAAATCCTCAGCTCTGCAGACGAAGCCGTGACTCACAACCTCAACCCCTACCCCCGCCAGTTGGGTCAGAAATACCAGGCGCTCTTCCCCAAAGTCCGGGAAGCTATTCTCGACCTTGATCAGAAAGAAGCTGCGGAGAAGCTGCTTAATGAAGAGCCCATTTTTGTCACCGTGGAAGGCGAAGAGCTTAAAATCTTGCCGGAAGAAGTGGAGGTCAGGGCCCAGGCGAAGGAGGGCCTGGAAGTCGCTTCAGATGGAGCGTACCTGGCAGCCCTCTCCACAGATATCACCCCCGATCTTAAAAAAGAAGGGCTGGCAAGGGATGTCGTTCGCCGCATCCAGGATTTCCGCAAGCAAGCTGACTTTGACATCTCCGACCGGATCCGGATCTCTTACCAGGCCACATCCGATCTCAAAGAAGCCATCCAGGAACACAAACAGTACATTATGGAAGAAACCCTGGCCGTTGATCTCGAAGAGGGTGCTCCAAAAGAGGATTCCTTCGTGAGTTCAGCTGAATTCGAAGGTGAAAAACTCACAGTGGGCCTGGAAGTCATGGAATAAAATCCCCTGGAAAATGGGGTTTTATGGGTCCAGCGGCGTGTGATCGTCTCTATTATGCACCCTGCAACTTACCTTGTCTTACGCGTACATGGACCGTTAGATTCTGATATAATGGGAAAGTACCGGACAGGGATTACAAAGCTGAGGAGTTCACCAACGAATCCCATGTCCTCCAACGAGAGAAAGTGGAAGGGCTCATTCAAGGGTCTTACGCTCATCATCAGAAAGCAAGTTCTCAATGGATAAGACAAACAAGGCACATGTGAGCTATTATTTCAAACCCTAGAAGCGGCAAGGGTGAAATCAACCTGCGCTCGCTTCCGACCACGCCCTCTATCTTGGGGGCGTTTTCTTTTGCAATCATCAACCTAAACCGGGAGAAAGACATGGAGAAGAAAAAGGACATGACCATTGATCAAAAAGTCACCTACTTGATGCAGGGAGCTGATTACGGTGATGAAACCCTCAGGGCTGCCATGGCGGACGAACTGCGCGAGCGCCTGATCGAAGCCGAAAGGGAAGGTCGACCTCTGCGTGTGTACTGCGGCTATGACCCCACTGCGCCGGATCTGCATCTCGGGCACACCGTGACCATGCGCAAGCTGCGGCAGTTCCAGGAGCTGGGACATCAAGTGATCTTCGTGATTGGCAGTTTCACTTCCCTGATCGGTGACCCCTCTGACAAAGATCAAGCCCGTCCCCGCCTTTCTCCTGCTGAGGTAGAAGAAAACGCCCGCACCTACGCAGAACAGGCCTACAAAATCCTGGACCGGAAAGAAACCCTCATCCGCTACAATGCGGACTGGCTCTCGAAGCTGACCTTTGAGGACGTGATTGAATTCAGTGCCCTTTTCACTGTGCAGCAGTTTTTAAGCCGGGAAAAGTTCAAGGAGCGTTTCAACCGCAACGATCCTATCCACCTCCACGAGTTTTTCTACGCCCTGATGCAGGGTTATGACGCCTACCACCTGGATGCAGATGTGCAGATCGGGGGCAGTGACCAATTATTCAACATCCTGACTGCAGCCCGAAAACTAATGTCCTCCAAAGGAAAAAAACCGAACATCGCCATCACCATGTCCATTCTTCCCGGCACAGACGGGGAGGTGCGGATGAGCAAATCCATCGGCAACGACATCCCCATCGCCGGCGACCCCAAGGACATGTACGGAAAGGTAATGAGTTTGCCGGATCACGTCATGCCCACCTACTTCCGCCTGGTCACCCGGTGGGACCCGGATGAGATCCGGGAACTTGAACGCGCTCTTGAGACTGGAGATCTTCACCCCAAAAAGGCGAAGATGAAACTGGCCAGAGAAATCGTCAGCATTTATCACGGGGAGAGCACAGCACGGGAAGCTGAAAAGGAATTCGTGCGCGTCTTCCAGCAGGAGGGTGAACCTGAGGAGATGGATGAATACATACTCCAGGAAGGACAAACCGTGCTGGATGTCCTGGACGATAGCGGGCTTGTGGACAGCCGCAGTCAAGCCCGGCGAATGGTCAAACAAAAAGCTGTTCGCCTGGATGATGAAAAATTACTCGATCCCTACCAGGATTTCCCGGGACCGGGTGTGCTGAGGGTAGGAAAACGGCGCTTCCGGAGGATTGTAAAGGAAGGATGATGAGGGTCCTCCTCCCGGGAAATACCCAATTCCTTTATCCTACAGCACAGTTAAATTCAATTGCGGATCACGCCTTTCAGCACACCTCTATCTATGGTTGATCCATTTTACTCTCCTCCCTATCGGTTCCTCGCCCTGGGCAATTCTTATACCATCGGCACAGGGGTCCCGGCTGCTGAGAGTTGGCCGCGGAAATTAATGTCCCTGGTCAGAGATGCTGGGGTATCTGTAGAAGACCCCCGGATCATCGCCCAAAACGGGTGGACCAGCGCGGATTTGATGAATACCCTTGAGTCAACGAAATTACCTGGGAGCTTCCATCTGGTCAGCCTGCAGATCGGAGTCAACGACCAATATGACGGCGTACCTGTCGATGAATATAGAGAGCACTTCGGAACCCTCTTAGAGAAATCCCTTTCTTTCACAGCCGGCGATCCGACAAGGGTAATCGTGCTTTCCATCCCGGACTGGAGTGTGACACCATTCGCAAAAGGACGGGACCAGGTTCAAATAAGGGCTGAGATTGAACATTTCAACAACATCAACCGCCATCTAACGAAGACAAAGGGGGCCCGGTACGTGGACATCACTCCTCTATCCAGGAGGGTGAGAGAGGCAAAGGCATTCTTGGCGGATGATGGGCTGCATTTTTCTGGGAAGATGTACCAGATCTGGGGGGAAACGGTCCTGCCTGTAGTTCTGGACCGCCTCACCAAGTAAAAAGGGATATCCAGCACAAATCAGCTTTTTCAATTGAGGAAGAAATACATGAAATATAACTCCACAAAACCTTCCTTTGCCAGACAGCTTGACGCGCAAGATGACCTTTCCCCTTTCCGGGACCAATTCGTCATCCAGGATCCAACGCTGATCTATTTGGACGGTAATTCACTTGGCAGGCTTCCCCAAGCTACCCCGGATCACATGAAATATGCCATCGAGCATCAATGGGGTGAACGCCTGATCCGGGGCTGGAACGACGGCTGGATCAATAAGCCTGCGGAGGTAGGATCAAAAATAGCAGAGATCATTGGAGCGCGTCCGGACGAGGTCATCGTCTGTGATACGACATCCATTAACCTTTATAAATTGGCTCTGGCTGCCCTTCAGGCCCGACCTGAAAGGAAAACCATCCTCAGCGACGCGTTAAACTTCCCCAGTGACCTGTATATCCTGCAGGGGATCTGCGATCTCATGGGAGAGGAACACCGTCTGGACCTCATCCCCTCAGATCAATCCCTCTCCGTTCCTTTGGAGAACTGCCGGGAGAGAATCGGTGACGACACAGCCCTGGTAACGCTTTCCCATGTATCGTTTAAGAGCGCCTTCATGTATGACATGGAAAAAGTGACCCATCTCGCGCACCAAGCGGGTGCCCTGACCCTCTGGGACCTTTCGCATTCCGCGGGTGCGGTCCCCCTGGAACTCCATGATTGGGATGTCGACCTGGCTGTGGGCTGCACCTACAAATATCTCAACGGTGGGCCGGGCGCGCCCGCTTTTCTTTATATTCGCCGGGACCTGCAAGACAAATTAATCCCTCCTATCTGGGGGTGGTTTGGGGCCCAGGCACCCTTCGATTTTGACCTGGATTTCACACCTGCCCGGGATTTGACCAGGTTTCAAATCAGCACTCCTCACATACTTTCGCTGCTTGCTGTGGAACCGGCTCTGGAAATCACTCTCAAGGCAGGTATCAAGAACCTTCGCCAAAAATCCATGCAACAATCAGAGTACTTAATCTACCTGGCCCGAGAATTTCTTTTCCCCCTGGGTTACAAATTAGGATCACCCACAGACGCGAGGGAGCGCGGCTCCCATGTCACGCTTCAACATCCTGAAGCTTACCGCATCTGCAGGGCATTAATAGAACCTCAAGATGCGGACATTCGTGTCATACCCGATTTCCGCGAACCCGATAACGTGCGTTTAGGCATTGCCCCTCTTTATACATCTTTTCTGGATCTTCACCAGGCGATTGGGCGTATGGAACAAATCGTCCAAGAGAAGGAGTATTTGAAATATTCAGAGGAATATCTGTCGGTGACCTGATCCTCACAGCTCACGAATTTGGCCCATCCAGCCGGGCTGCTGCGCCCTTTTCATCCACAGAATACAAAAGCGCTAACCCAACCGCGAGAAAAATAACCACAGGGATAATCGCCGCTCGCTGGCCAATTTGCTCTGCAAAATTGGTCCCCTCCTTTAAAAATTCAAACCACAGGAAGGAATCCGTCGCACCGCGAGCTTCAAACCACAATGCGGTCTCCGCTGCCACCCAACCATACACCGTGGGTCCGATAAACGACGATGTCCGACCGGCAACCGCAAAAAAGCCATAAAATTCCGCACTGCGCCCAGCAGGACTCAATTTGCCAACCATGGCCCGACTCACTGCCTGCACAGAGGAAAGGGCCAATCCTGCCAACCCGCCCATGATGTAAAAATTCCGTACGGTTTCGGTGAAAAATAACCCCACCGCTGTAACCAACATCAAGATCAGGAAAATAACCAGGGTTTTCTTGGCAGAAATGAAGTCGGTCAACCACCCCGAGAAAAACGCGCCGATGACACTTGTGAATTGAATGAGGATCATGAAGAGAATGATCTGCTGCTGGGCCAGGCCGAACATGACCACACCGAAGATAGCCGCGAAGTTGATCATCATCAAGATCCCATCGTTGTATATCAAAAAGGCGATGATATATTTGATGAACTCCCCGTGATCACGAACGGAGTTAAAAGTATTTTTTAACCGATCTGCCGCGACAGTGAAATAGTTTTCCCCTTTCTGTAAAGGCTTATGTTCTGCCTTCTCTCGCAACCACAGGAATAATGGGGATGCAAAAATCGCAAAATACAATGCTGTGATCACCAATGACAACCGGACCATCCATGTACCTTCAAAGCTCATCACCAAACCCAGAACGAGAAGCAAGCACACAATGCCCCCCAGCAAACCAATGGCCCAACCATAACCGGATACCCGACCAAAATCTTCTCGATCCGCGATTTCCGGCAGGAGGGAATTGTAAAAGACCTGTCCACCGCGGTATCCGATCTCAGCTAAAATGAAAAGCACCATCCCTAAAAGGATATCCCCTTCTTGAACGAAAAACAAACTGGCTGTGGAACCGCAGGAGAGGATCGTGAAAAAGAGCAAAAAACGCTTTTTGCTGCCCGCGAAATCAGCAATCACACCCAGAACAGGAGCAATGATGGCTACCACCAGCATAGCGATTCCCACGGAAATCCCCCATAATCGAGAACCCTCCACCCCGCCAACAACATGTTCTTTAAAATACGCTGCATAAATAGCGAGAATGACCACTGCAGCGTAAGCTGAGTTTCCGACATCATATAAATACCACAACCAGCGGTCTCTTTTTTTGAGGTTGGTTTTCTTTACGGAATTTTTCATGATAAATCCTTTTTCCTTTATTCGCGAACTGTCTCATTTTTATTTAACCCCGAGGCTTTCCCGTCGATACGGGGAAAACTGGGGTCTGTATCATGGGGAACCCCAAAACAAAACCGCAATGCTGAGGAAAATCTCACCACTGCGGCCTCCTCTCTCCCTTCACCTTCAGTTATAGATAAGGGGTTTCTTTTCTTTATAAATCATTCTCCGCTGACGATATACCAAACCCATATCAGAGATAGAAACAAAGTAAACGGCCGGCAAACGATGAAGGCCTTTGATTTTCGTCCCCAGACCCGTAATTTTCTCAAAAAATTCCATAGGTCCTATCTCAAGTTCATTTACCTGGGTGGACAGTTATTTAGACTTATATATAATATCTTAAATCTTCCCGATATGGTTGCTAAGGCTCAGAAATAACATCCCTGCTGTACCAGAAAGCAGATTTGCATCCTTTTTAGGCGGTTCTTATTCCGGGAAACTATGCTATACTAATTTTTAGCTATGGGAAAGGAAAATTGGCACAAACTAAGCAGCAACCTCCACAGATGGGGGTTGCATCATGTCACAGCCGCATTGATTGAAGCGCTGGGTCCACTCAGCCTGGTAGGAGCCCAGGTTATGTACTTGAGCGAGCCCGTCATAAGCACCTTCATCCCAGCCCAAACAGCTTCTGACCTCGCAAGTATTTTAGAGGATCCAGAAGAAACCCGGAGCTTTGTTGAGGCCCTGCGCGCCTACCAATCAGAATAACCCTTGGAGGTTTTATCACGGTGACGGTAACCGGTTTTACAGGAATCGTGATCATTTTTCTCTTTTTAGGATCCATGTTTTTTTTCACCCTGACAAGGGATCAAGAGAAAGAAAAGAACCTGCGTCAGATCCCTGCTTTCCGCAGGATTAAAGAGGTTATTGGTTTAACCGTGGAGGAAGGATCCCAGCTCCACGTTTCTCTGGGCCGCGGCGGGTTCACAAGCCTTCAATCCGCTTCCGCGTTAGCGGGATTAAGCATTTTACAGGAAATCATAAAAGCCTCCTCCGTGTGTGACTACCCTCCTGTAGCGACGACTGGGAACGCAACCATCTCCTTCCTTGCCCAGGACATCATCCAGGGCACCTCGAAAGCGATCAGCACGGAAGGGCATGAACGGTCTTCCGTTGGAGAATTAGTAGGGTTGACGCCTTTTTCATATGCTGTGGGGACACTGACGACCATTCGTGAAAATCGGGTTTCAGCAAATATCCTCGCCGGCTGGTATGGAAATGAAATCACGTGGTTAACCACAGCGGGAGAACGACAGAACAGCCCCACCATAGCCGGGACTGCCCAGCTACCCGCCCAAGCCATCATGTATGCCTCCGCCAGTGAACCCTTAATTGGAGAGGAAATATTTGCCGCCGGGGCATATCTGGGGAAGAAACCGATGCATGTTTCAAGCGTAAAGACCCAGGATATTTTCCGCTGGATTCTGGTCGTATTGATGATTTTAGGCATCGTCCTGAAATATTTGGGGATGCATGACATCTTTCAATCCATTTTAATGGGGGTTTCGTGAATATAAAATTCAAAACTCCCTTTGCTACAGCGGTTGCTATCGGGGTTGGGGTCATCGTCCTGGCCGGTTACTTTATCCCCGGACTAATCAGCCTGCGTTTTCTTTTCCTCCGTGCTGGACTGGTCTTAGCTGCCGTGGCTTTAATCGTGGGCATTTTGAACCTCTTCGCGGTGCATTTCCGCAAAATGGCTCAAAATGACGATAACAGCGGTTACAGCCTGATATTGGTCTTCGCGTTGATAGCCACCCTTCTGATCGGTTTTTTTGACATGTTCCAAAGCTATATGTTCGGACAACCCAATTTCCAGACCATTAGTTGGCTTTTCACGTACATCCAACTGCCCATAGAGACCAGCTTAATGGCTGTGATGGCCGTCAGTCTCACATACGCAGCTACGCGCTTCTTACGCAGAAACTTGCACACTTACGCTGTTATTTTCTTCTTCATCGTCCTTATGGTATTGATCGGTACCCTGTCTATTTTCACCCCGGAAGTCCCCTTTCTGAGCCAGATCCGTCAGTGGATCGTCCAAGTACCTGCTTTAGGCGGGGCTCGCGGCCTGCTGCTGGGAATCGCTCTGGGGACCATCGCCACAGGTTTGCGCATTCTAATTGGTACGGATCGTCCCTATGGGGGTTAATTAACATGGCTGAAATACAATGTCCAAACTGCGGAAAAATAAATCCTGAAGGAAAAGATGTTTGCGATTCCTGTGGTTTCCCCCTGCCTTCACAATCCCCTTCAATAAACCAGGAAACACCCTCCACATCCCCAGACGCCACAGACTCCCCCCCAGACCTCCCGTCCGATGCCCAAGACCTCACACCTGGAGAGGCACAGGAAGATATCCCAGACGGAGAGGATGAGGGAGATGAGGGATGGTTAGACATCCTGCATGCAGCAGAAGAAGGGGAAGAGCCCGGTGATTTACAAACACCCTCCGAAGAAGACGAGGAGAAAAAAGAGGACACCGACTGGTTAAAGCGCATTCGCGCGCTGGATGTTGAGGAAGAAAAAGGTCAGGAAACCCCAGAAGGAGAGACTTTTCCAACCTGGATGTCAGAAGTCGAAGGAGAAGAGAAAGTTGAAAAGACTCCTTCCGAAGAGAAGCAGGAACTCCCGGATTGGCTTCAATCTGAAGAGGAAGAAACGGGAGAAGCAGAACCGATTCTATCGGAAAAGGATGAGGGAGAAACCGCGCCACCCGAACCGGCCCAGGAAGAGGAAGGACATTTTCCCTCATGGCTGGAAGAGGAAGAAGAGCCTTCACCTGCAGGCGAAGGGCCCATCCAACCCTTTGAGCTCGATGAAGATGATGAAGTCATCGATGATTTATTTGACGAGGAACTGCCCAGTTGGCTTTCCTCTGTCGACATGGAAAAAGAGGAAGCTGAAACGGGAGATGATATATCCCCCGGAGAATTACCTGGGTGGGTGGAAGCCATGCGTCCCGTGGTTGAATCTTCAGACACCTCAGGGCTGGCAGAAGACGAGGAGTACATCGAAAATTACGGGCCTTTGGCTGGGATTCCCAGCGTCCTCCCTGCCGAGGCGGATATTGACCAGACGAGTGTAGAAGAGGGTTCCAAACTTTCCTTCGAATTACAAGTATCCAAAACGCAAAAAGAATATGCTTCCCTCCTGGAGAACGTTATCTCGCGAGAGGGCAAAGCCAAACCAAAAGGTGAAGTAAAACCAGTAGCCACCCAAAGGGTCCTACGCTGGTTGATCGCCATCGTGCTCATTATATCTGTCGGTGCCAGTGTGATCACGGGAGGGGGAACCGGGAACCCATCCCCGGCTGGTCACCAGAAAGATGACCCGGGACCTGCCGCTTTGTATGAGATGATCGATGAGATGGAAGCTCGCGACACGGCGCTGATCGCTTTTGACTACCAACCCGCCCTGGCGGGGGAATTGAACGCCACAGCATCAGGGGTGGTTAATCACTTACTGCGCCAGGAATCATACCTGGCTTTTATTTCCACCCAGGCCACGGGCCCTTCACTGGCTGAACATTTCATAACCAACACACAATCCGAGTTCGAATACCAGCACGGAAGAGATTATATAAACCTTGGCTACATTCCTGGACAAGCTGCCGGGGTCCTCAGTTTCTCTATCGCCCCCCGCGAGATCGTCCCTATCGCATTCAATGGTGCTAACGCCTGGGACTCTCCACCCTTAAAAGAGATTCAAACCTTGTCAGATTTCGACCTCTTCCTGATTATCACTGACGACCCGACCACCGCACGCATGTGGATCGAACAAGTCAACCCCTATATCTCCAGGTACAAAGTGGCTATGATTGTCAGCGCGCAGGCAGAACCTTTGGTAAGACCCTATTTTCAAAACAGCCCACAACAGATCTCTGGTTTGGCAGCCGGGCTGCCGGGGGGATGGGCCTATGAAGAGTTAACCGGAAGCCCCAACCTGTCCTCGGTGTTCTTGTTCCCTCTCAATGTTGGGATCATCGTCACCATACTCACCGTCTTCATTGGAGGGCTTGCAAATGGGATCTTGAACCTCATCAAGCAGCGAAAAAACAAAGAAAAGAGGGGAGTTTCCTGACATGTCTCCCATAAACCTCAGCGATTTTATCGGCCTCTCCCTGGGATTTTTGTTTACGCTGCTTGTTTTCAGTTACATTCTGGGCGATAATCCACTTTTTCGTCTTGCCTCGCACATCTTCATCGGCGTGACCGCTGGGTACGTAGCGATCATTACCATCAACAACGTGCTCGTTCCGCGTTTGTTTCTGCCCCTTTTCACAGGGACCAGAGGAGAACGTTTGTTGTCTTTGATGTTGTTCATCCCCAGCTTATTCCTTTTCATGAAAATAACCCCCCTCCGAAAAGCTGGAAATTGGTCGGTTGCCATCCTTGTCGGGATTGGAGCCGCTTCCGCGATCGGCGGCGCGATCACGGGTACCCTTTTCCCGCAGTTACTGGGCACGATAAACAGCTTTGAAACCCCTACGAAATCAAGCACGATATTCTCGATATTGAACGGACTCATGACCGTTTTGGGAACCATGACGACTTTAATTTATTTTCACTTTGGCACGGGACACATGCCTGGGCAAACGGCTCGACAGCGACCGCTGATAAAATTCCTGGGAAAGATCGGCCACTTTTTCATCGCCGTCACCCTCGGCGTCTTATTTGCTGGCGTTTACTTATCAGCGCTTTCTGCGCTTGTTGAACGTTTGTCTTTCATATGGGATTACCTAAACCAAATGCAGATTCAAATCCTTCCTTGAGACCATCATGGTAAACACAAACACGAACCTCTCTTCCATACTGGCAGTTGATATCGGTTCTTCAACGACACGGGCGCTGCTGTTTGATATTGTCAACACCAAATACAGATTTATCGCCGAGGGATCTGCGCCTTCCACAGCAGGGTCCCCTTTCTTTGATATCGCGGAATGTGTTTGGCACGCGATTGAGGACCTCCAGGACAAAACGGGAAGGATGATGATCAGCGATGCAGAAGGGTTGATCATTCCCAGCACCATGGACAATAACGGGGTGGACGCTATGGTAGCTACCATCTCGGCAGGTAAACCTATCCGCGTTGTCACTGTGGGTCTACTGCAAGACGTTTCTATTTCTGCGGCAAATCAATTAGCTTCCACGATCAACGCCCAGGTCGTGGAGGAAATATCCCTCAATGACCGCAGACAGGATGAAGACAGGATCAACCTTTTGCTGAAAACCCGTCCTGATCTGATCATCATCAGCGGCGGGACAAATGGCGGGGCCTCGAAATCTATCCTCAACCTCATTGAAGTTGTCGGATTAGCAGGATATCTGACAAAAGATGATCAAAAAACGCATATCCTTTACGTGGGAAATGAGGAGCTGCAGGAAGATGTTAAGGATGATCTCGGAAAAATCAGCAACCTTCACATCGCTCCCAACATTCAGCCTTCTCTGAACCAAAAACAAATGTATCCAGCTCAAAAAGAGCTGGCAGAAATATTTAAAATGATCAGGCGGAAACAGATTGGTGGGATGAGTGAGGTCCTTACCTGGACCGATGGAAACATGACAGCTACAGCGACCGCATTCAGCCGCATGATCCGTTTCTTGAGCAAAAAGTATGAACCAGATAAAGGGGTCCTGGGCATCGATATCGGTTCCCGGAACACAACCATCGCAGCCTCTTTTGAAGGCGAAGAAACTCTTCGTGTCTTTCCCAACCTCGGGATAGGAGCAGGCTGTCAAAGGATCCTCGAGCACGTTCAGGTTTCGGACATCACACGCTGGCTCCCTTTGAAAATACCCAGTTCATTTGTGCGCGATTATGTGAACAACAAGTCTATTTACCCGGACAGCTTACCAGCGACCCAGGAGGAGCTCGCCATTGAGCATGCTGTGGCCCGAGAAATCCTCCGCACAACAGTGAAAAATATCCTCCCCGAGATCCCCGAAGAATACCAAAAGGGCTCCCTCTTACCTTCAGTTGAACCCATCATCGGCTCAGGGAGCGTGATCACGCAGGCCCCGAATCGAGCTCAAAGCTTGCTGATGCTATTAGATGGACTTCAACCAGCGGGGGTAACAACGATCGCCCTGGACCAGAATGGCTTGCTGCCTTCCCTGGGCATTATCAGTGATATAAATCCCTTGCTCACAGTGCAAGTCATTGAAACCAGCACTTTTCTTAACTTAGGCACAGTTATTGCACCTTACGGAAATGCACGACTCGGAACCCCCATTTTACGAATGCGGATCAGCCGTCAGGATGGGGAAAGGACCACAAGGGACATCAAATATGGGACGCTAAGCGTGCTTCCCACAAACATTGGAGAGCAGGTCACCCTCCACCTTCGTCCTCTCCATGGTTTTGATATCGGCATGGGTGGACCGGGAAAGGCTGGAAAGGTCAGCGCTGTGGGCGGGTCATTGGGAATCATCATCGATGCTCGCGGACGCCCCCTTCGCTTCTCCAATGATCCCGAAAAAAATCGGAAACGAGCAAAGGATTGGATCACGAGCCTGGAAAAATTCGTATAAGAAATCTTCTCATCAGGTTAAAAATCACGGACAAGGTATCGAAATGTTAGCTCCCACTAAACACATCCTGCCCCGAACAAACATCCGCCGCGAACGAATACTACCCCAGTTGGGAAGGGTGGTTGCTCGGCGGATGCAGAAAGTCGTTCCGGCGGATGTGGTCGCAGAAGCGAACCTGGAACCGGAACACATCATGATCGATCTCACCCAGGGGTTGAACGTGTCCGCGGCCAAAGCAAAGGACCTCCTCCAGCGACAAGCGGGAGATGTGCTCTCAAAAGGGGATGTGATTGCCGGTCCGGTGGGCTTATTTCAGCGTGTCGTTAGAGCTCCGGCGGATTGTGAAGTCAAAATCGCTGCCGAGGGAAAAGTCCTCCTGGAAAAGGACACCCCCTCCTACCAGCTCTTAGCGGGCATGAAAGGCACGGTGACCAACATCATCCCGGAGCGAGGCGTAATCATTGAAACCGTAGGCGCCTTAATCCAGGGGGTGTGGGGAAATGGCAAAATCGCCCATGGTGTCATGCAGCGTCTGAGCAAAGACCTTGAGGGGGAAGTTCAGGCAAATCAAGTTGACATAAGCTTCAGGGGAGCGATTGCCATTGGCGGGTACTGCAAAGACCCGGAGTTCTTCTCCGCCGCAGCCTCCATTCCCATTAAAGGACTCATCCTGGGCAGCATGTCCTCCACGTTAATTCCTGCCGCCAGCAGCGTGGAGTACCCTATTATCATCATCGACGGCTTCGGTCAAAAGCCCATGAACACATTAGCTTCAAGGCTCTTAATAACCAATGAGGAGAAAGAAATTTCCCTCAACGCCCAGGAATATAATCGAACCACGGGTAAGCACCCGGAAGCAATCATCTCTTTACCTTCCCCGGACAACTTTGACGCACCAAAGGATACAGATCAATTTTCAGTGGGCAAACGAGTGTACGTTGATTCGGGCCCCTATGCCACCCGCATCGGTACCATAGAGGTCATCCCACTGAAGGCGTTCACTTTTACAAGCGGTATCCAAGCCCAAGCAGCCGAGATCGCACTCGACGGAAATGAGCGGGCCTGGGTACCTTTGAAAAACCTCGAAATCATAGAAACTTGATCAAGGATAACGATCCTAGATGATACTCACTTGACAGGGTAATCAGAGGAGAGAAACGATGGGCATGACAAACGATTTTGACGATTTAGATTTTGAAGAGATGAATATGGAGGAAGA
>JGI1689J12820_1000016_pt1 | contig 60127 bp, 53 predicted proteins | sample PRCRCaboRojoPR_6_FD_12820 | JGI IMG/M metagenome (IMG submission 12820)
AAAAGACCACGTCCCCCATATGCCACTCCGGCGCCCCGTAAGGAAAAGCGGAGTCCTTCATGTCAAATATCGTTACCCCGCCGCTTCCTGCTATGAACGGACTACCTGGATTATTCAGCTGTGTAACTACCAGTCCTGCCAGGCTTTCCGCGTTACCCTGGGCTATACTTCCAGCCATGGTCGCCGGACCGCTCAATCCCGCCTGGACGACAGGAGGATAGAGAACGGGAATCTTGTGCTCGGAGCAGTAAAGCAATATCTCCATGCATTCCTTTGAATGTTTCAGCGGAGCTACAGGTTCGTTATAGACGGCGAAGAACGGGTTCTTCCGCAGTTCGTCCCTGCCTCCGGCGACCGCGGTGCCGATATCGTGCATCCTCCTCAGTACCTCTTTTTTTCCGGAAGACGCCGTTATAACCATCGGCTTGACGCTGTTTTTGACCATGGCGTAAAACGACTCTAAGCCCTGTAGCATCGGGGTTACGTCGTGGGGAATGCCGTAAGACATAATAAAGTCTATATTCTCCAGGTAATCGGCAACCCGGGCGGCGTTCTCTATATCGCCCAGCGCCGACTTGCGGCGTTCGCCGGTTTCGTGATCTATAGTATTTACGAGATCCGACCCCGTCCCGAAGTAGGACTTGGAACCTTCGAGAAAAAGCTTCCTCTCCCCCAGCCTGTTAGACAGAACCACCCGGTCGGGAGAATTGTCTATCGCCCTCTTAACTATGTCGTTCGGGATCTTTACCAGGGTGTCGTCCTGGACGTGGGCACCAGCGTTTTTTAGCAGTTCGATTGCTTCCTCGTGAAATATCCTGACTCCTATCCTTTCCAGTATTTCCAGCGAAGCCAGGTGTATTTCGTCGATTTCCGAGTCGGAAAACATGCTCAACATCGGTCTTTTCGGGTTGGATCTATCGTACATCTATATCCTCCTTGAAAGTTTTTCACCGGTCATTCCGAGTTCGCAGGACTGGTATCTGTTCATTTCTCCCCTTTTACTTCTCCCTTTACCCTGTCTACTATCCCCTCTATTGCCTGGATTTTGTCCTCCGCAATCGGTTCGGGCTCGTGGGATTTCAGCAATTCTTTTACTCTGTCATGAGCCCTCTGTTCCAGCGTGCTGGCACCGTCCTTGGTCCATCCCTGGTAATCCTTGCGATCGAGCAGTTCCGGTATCCAGGTCTCATCCCGGAAGTGGTCCACGGTGTGCCTCTCCGTCAAAAAGTCGCCTCCCGGTCCCTTTTCGTCGATTAGATCCACCGCGAGGGTCTCCTCGCTAACGTCGTAGCCGCCCATTATATTTTTCGTGAGGCCGACGAACTCGTTCAGAGCGGTGACGAAGTCCAGATTCCCGGTCAGACCTGATTCCATGTAACCAACGTCGTGGATCAAGTTGGCTCCACTCAACCCGGAAAGCAATATCGAATAGACCGCTTCCCCTACTGCCTGGCCGTCCATTAATTTCGAATCCGTGCAGCCTCCCGTACTCCAGGAAGGTAATCCGTAGAAGTTCGAAAGTTGAGTCAATACTGCGCTGCTCATGTGCCACTCGGGGTTGCCGTAAGCCAGGATGGACGATCTCGGATCTAGCGGTGCGATGTGCCCCCCGTAAATGAACGGCGCCCCCGGGTTGTTTAGCTGGCTAATCGTCAATCCCGCGAGTATCTCCGCGTTACCGATTGCAAGAGAGCCGGCCATGGTTGCCGGGCCGCTCGCGCTGGCCATAACCGTGGGAGCGTAGACTATGGGGAGTTCTTTGTCGGAGCAGAAGAGCAACCTTTCCAGGTCCATTTCTCCGTGCTGAAACGGAGATGTGAATTGGCCGTAGAGAATAATAAACGGATTGTCCCTCAAATTGTCCTCCCCTCCGGCGATCTCGGTCGCCACATCGTAAATCCCTTTGAGCATGATCTTTGTCGTCCCCGACGAAAAGGGCGTCAGGACCATGGGTTTGGTACTGTTTTTGGTCATTGCGTAGAAGTGTTCCAGGTCCACCAGTTCCTGGTCGAGTTCGTTTGCCATGGCATAAGTAAGCAGGAAGTCGATGTTTTCCAGCCCGTCCGAGACCCTCGCCGACCTCTCTATATCCTCCAGGGTGGACTCCCTGCGTTCGTGTGTTTCCGGGTCTACCGTATACTTCAAGTCCGATCCTATTCCGTAGTAGACGTTCGATCCTTCCAGAAACAGGCTGCGTTCCCCCAGTCTGTTCGCAATTACTATCCTCTCCGGCGCCGAACTCAGGGCCTCGTCAACGACGTGACTCGGAAATTTAACCAGATTATCGTCGGCAATAGTGGCTCCGGCGTCGTCGAGGAGTTCGAGTGCTCTCGGATGGTGTATCTCCACTCCTGTCCGTTCGAGAAGCTCCAGTGAAGCCGAATGTATTTGTTCGATCTTCTCGGACGGGAGCAAGTTCAACAAAGGGTTGGTCTCAATTTTCTTGTACAAAGATAAAACCTCCAAAATACATGTCAGAAGTCATTGTCGTAATCAACAGGTAGGCAAGCTAAGTTATGTTGCTCTGACCCGCGGTGCTGATTCGATCCAGGACAATCGCCAGAACTACCACTGCCAGGCCAGCTTCTATACCCCTTCCGATATTCAACCTCTGAATGGCTATCATAATTTCGTCTCCCAGCCCTCCAGCGGCAATCATGGACGCTATGATGACCATCGAAAGAGAAAGCATTATGCTCTGGTTTATGCCCTGAAGAATAGAGGGCATGGCGAGGGGAATCTCTACCCGGCGAAGTAGCTGCATGGTCGTCGACCCAAAGGCCTCTCCCGCCTCGACGTACTGGTCTTCCACCTGACGAATGCCCAGGTTTGTCAACCTGATGGATGGAGGTGTGGCAAAGACTATCGTGGTGAGCAGTCCCGGCACCATCCCCAGGCCAAATAAAAATACGACCGGTATCAGGTAGACGAACGGGTGCATAGTCTGCATGAGGTCGAGGATCGGTTTTATGATGTTCCAGGCAAGGTTCGACCTGGATGCAATAATTCCCACGGGTACGCCAATCGCGACCGAAATAGTTACGGAAAGCGTAATCAACGTCACGGTCTCCATCAGCGGTTCCCATAATCCCATATTGTAAACGATGTAAAGACCCACCATGGCGAACATGGCAACCGATATTTTCTTTGTCCTGTACCAGCCTATTGCCGCAGTTATTAGAATGACCACTATGGGTGGAATTATTAACCAGAAATCCTTTACCGAGAAAACCGCGACGCCGGCCGCGTAGGATATTGCGTCAAAAAACCCCCCGGCATTAACCAACAACCAATTGATTATCGCATCCGCTATGCCACCAATTGCGTTATCGGGAATAATTGTGGGAATCAAAACAGATCACCTTCTTCGGCCAGTTCTTTTATGTCCTGAACAAACGCCTGAACGTACTCGTCCGCGGGGTTCTGCAGTATATCCTGAGGACTGCCAATCTGGACCATTTGCCCCTCCTTCATGATGGCAATTCTATCACCAACCCGCAGAGCTTCCTGCAAGTCGTGGGTAATGAAAAATATCGTCCGTTCGAATTCGAATTTGTGCTTTAATTCATCGAGGAACCATTCCTGCATCTCTCTCCGGATGAGAGGATCCAGAGCGCTAAACGGTTCGTCCATCAGGACGACGTCGCTATTCGTCACGAAAGCTCGGGCAACTCCGACCCTCTGTTTCATTCCCCCGCTCAACTCGCTGGGCGACACTTCTCCCCATCCACTGAGTCCGACCTCGTCAAGCATCTCCCGACCCTTTTTCTCACAGTTCTGCTCACCCTTTATCCTCAGGGCGTAAACGACGTTTTCAAGGACCGACATGTGGGGAAAAAGGGCAAATTCCTGAAATACCATGCTAATTCTCTCTCGCCGGACTTCTCTCAGGGCATCCGAGCTTAGAGTAGTTACGTTGACGGTTTCACCCGAGGAGTCCTCAAGGTACACGTTCCCTTTGGTCGGCTCCACCAGCCGGTTGATACACCTGACAAGGGTCGATTTTCCACTACCCGACAGCCCCATGATAACGAACGATTCGTCCTTTTTTGCCTCGATGTTAACGTCAATAACTGCCGGAACCGACCCCGTTTCGTCCCTTATTTCTTTTGGATTCATGCCTTGCTCGATCTGGGCCATGGCATCTTCCGGCTGATCTCCGTAAACCTTGTATAAGTTTTCAGTTTTTATCATGGTAATATAGATAAGGCCCGCGACTTTAGTGCCGCGGGCCTTAATTTTCTTAGCCCTCCGGTGTCCAGGATTTACCTTCCACCCAGGCTTCTACTGCTTCCGAGTGTTCTTCTACCCAGGCTTCCGCCATTTCTTCCAGACTCATTCCTTCTTCAACCATGAGCATCGCCGCACTTAACCAGTCGTGATCCCACGCCGCGAGTTTGGGATGCTCGGTGCTTGCTCCGACGAAGTCAATGGTGTTAAATTCTACCGATTCCAGGAAAGTAGTGATCTCCGGGTAATTGGCCCTGAAACCTTTGTGGGTAGCCATGTAGATCTTGTTTGGCTGTCCGTAAAGGCCTTTCGGGTCCTTCAGTTTATGGATATCGAACTTCGATAGCGCCCAGTGGGGTGCCCATAACGTTACCACGACGGGCTTTTCCCTCTTGATCGATCGGGCCAGCTGAGCCGTCATCGCCGCACCGCTCGAGCCCTGGAGGTCGTAGTATTCGTCCAGACCGTATTCGGGTATTACGTCCTCTCGGGTCATCGTCATCAAACTCGACCCGGGATCGATTCCAACGATCTTTCCGCCGTATTTCTTCGCGACATCCGGATCGGCGAGGTCGGAAATGGTTTCTTCCGGCATGTAGTCGGGAACGTAAAGCCCCAGAAATGCGTTGTAGTAATAAGGTGTGGGTAAAGTGTCTATGGAATGCTTGAATCTATATACGTGCCGGAAATCCACGCTGGGAAGCCAAACGCTGAACGTCAGGTCGAAGTCACCCGTCGAAAGTCCACTGTAGGAAAGGGCTTTCGAAGTCGTCTTAACTTGAACCGGATGGTCGAAATACTTCTCGATTATATGAGCTACGATATGTGCGGGAGCCGTGGTATCGGCCCAGTTCACTATACCAATTACGATGGGGTCGTCGCTGGCTGCGGAAACCGGAACAAACAGACTTGAGATGAGGACTGAAACGATTAGGACAACTAAGAGTAAGCTCTTATTTATTCGCATCAATGAATAAACCTCCTGAAAATATGATTGATTGGCCATCGTAAGTCATTGACCTCGACGTCACCTATCACCTCCGATATAAGGGGATACCAAACCACCACATTAAAGATTCAATATCGATTCTCCGACCGAATCTATAGTTACCTGGACGTGCTCAGCCAGAAGTTCGGCCGTCTTCTTTTCGTCCCCGTTTTCAATAGAAGTCTTAATGTCCTCCATATTCCCCGGAATCATCAACTCCGTACTTGATTTGTCGAAAGAGAACAGCCAGATCCTTACTGCCTGGGTAAGCAGGATCTTCATGACCATGGAAAGGGTAGAATTGCCGGTACTTTTATGGACAACGCGATGGAACTCGTAATCTAGCTTCAGTAACTTCGTATAGTTTTGAGTGCTATCCATATCGTCCAGGAGCTCTCCCATGCGGTCTATCTGTTCCGCAGTAGCGTTTTGGGCCGCAAGCCTTCCAACCAGGTCATTTAAGTGCTTTCGAACGGCAAAGTTTTCTCGCAGATCACCAAGAGAAATCTGACTTACGTAGGTACCTTTTTTGGGAACTATCTTGACCAGCCCTTCCGATTCCAGCCTTATAAGGGCATCCCTTACGGGTGCTCGGGAACAGTTGAACCTTTCCGTCAACCCGCTTTCGCTCAAGAGCTCGCCGGGCTGGAATTCGCCGAAAATTATCTTGTCGCGCAGTTCGGAATAGATATCTTTCTTATACATGGTAAAAGTCCTTGTATACAAGTTAGTATGTTGAGGCTATACTAACTGATATGCATATTGCTTTCAAGAGCATCTCCGGGGATACCGGGAGGGGCCGGCCGCCGGATCTAATAGTCCAGTCTTTATAGGCCCTGGCCCCTATCTGAGTCAGAGTAGAAAAATGAACACTTGCTGAATTCCGAGAACGGGAAAAGATGCGAAGGGCCTGGAGAGAAAATAACTGAAAACCAAATCTCGCTTTAAGAAGATGGCGCGTCAGTTGAATTCAGTTTTTCCCAATTTTTTAGCGAAGTGCTCTCAACTCCGGGATCGCTAAGTTGCCTTCTTCCTCGTTCATGGATAGAATAGAGGATAGAAAAGGAGGGTGACTATGAATAAAATTGGTATCTATTACGCTTACTGGCTCAAAAATTTGGAGTCGGATGTAATTCCGTATATCGAGAGGGCTTCCGATCTGGGATTTGACGTTCTCGAAATCTTTGCCGCCACTCTGTACGACAGGTCCGAGGAGTACAGGGAGAAGGTGAGAAAAGCAGCCGAAGAAAACGATATCGAACTTACTTTTAGTCTCGGGTTGCGCAAGGANATGGACGTTTCCTCGGCTGATCCTAAAGTTCGCGAACGCGGAATTAACTACCTGGAAGACCTGATTAAAATGGTTGACGAGCTGGGTGGCGAGTGTTTCTCCGGCATTCTGTACGGAGCCTGGGGTGCTCCTTTTGAAGCCGACGAATTAAACAAAGAGGCGCACTTCAAGAGAAGCATCGAAAGCATGAAGGAAGTTATGGATACAGCCGAGAAGTACAAAGTATCCTGCAACATGGAAGCCGTCAATCGGTTCGAGCACTTCCTCATAAATACCGCGGAAGAGGCAGTTGAGTACGTGAAGGAAGTAGACAGCCCTTACTGCAATATTCTCCTGGATACCTACCACATGAACATCGAGGAGGACAGTTTTTCCGAAGCCCTCGAACAGGTCGGGGATAAATTGGGATCGTTCCATATCGGCGAAAACAACCGCAAACCACCCGGTCAGGGCGGACACCTCCCCTGGAACGAGATATTCGGTGCGGTAAAGAAGATCGGCTACGACGGAAGGATAGTTATGGAACCTTTTGTAGTTCCCGGNGGAGATATCGCTCAGGATATCGCTCTCTGGCGCGACCTATCGGAGGGCATCGACCTCGACGAGGAAGCGAAGAAAGCCATAAAATTTACAAAACAACACTTAAGCTAACTGTCAAATCGTAATTTAATGCAAAAATTTATTTAGCCGGAGTTTGCTTAATATTTTCTAAAGACAGTGGGTGAGTTTATTGTAAAAACCCCGTCTTGAAGACGGGGTTTTTACTTTTCCACTGCACGCTCTGATGTTAAATAAGCTCTGATAGCTTGGATTGAAAAAAGGAAATTGGTAAGATAATAGGGATTTTCAGGGGACTTCAAGAGGTTATTCTTTGTCCCGCAGAAAGGCCATGAATTAGTAAACACTAAGGGGGTAAATTATGAGTGTAAACGTGGGGATCGTTGGGCTTGGATTTATGGGTCTGACTCACCTAAGCAACTATACCAAGATAGAGTCCGCTAATATTCAGGCAGTCTGCGACTTGAATGAGGAAAAGCTTGACCTTGGTCAACAAAAAAGTCAGGGCAATATCGACGTCGGTGAAATGGGCGAACTGGATGAAGAAAGTATCAGCAAGTATACGGATTACAGTAAGATGATAGCAAACTCGCAACTGGACGTCGTAGACATCTGCGTCCCAACCGATGCCCATGCAAAACTGGCTGTGGACGCACTTAATAATGGGCTCAACGTGATGGTGGAAAAGCCTATTGCCATAAATCTGGAGGAGGCGCGAAGAATAGTTTCCGCTGCTGAATCATCTTCGGGCAAATGTATGGTCGGCCAGTGTATTCGGTTCTGGCCGGAATATCAAAAAATTAAAGAAATAGTCGACGGCGGAGAATACGGCTCTGTTCTAGCTGCGGACTTTTCCCGATTATCCCCCTTGCCCGACTGGGCATGGGAAAGCTGGCTGCTGGACGCCGAAAAGAGCGGTGGCGCTGCCATTGATTTACATATCCACGATACTGACTTCATTAGCACTCTTTTTGGGGTCCCGGATGCAGTCTTTTCGGACGGCTTAGAAGGTCCGACGGGGGGAATTGACTACATTTCAACTCACTACAAGTACGAAAACGGCCCGACTGCAGTAACAGCCCGAGGTGGCTGGCCTTTTCCTTCCACCTTTCCTTTCGAGATGGCTTCCACGGTTTTACTCGAGGGGGGAGCAATTGAATTCAGTACGTTAGAGGACCCTACTTTAAAGCTTCACCCTCATGAGGGAGAAACGATCGTACCGGAGGTAGAAGAGGGAGATGGATGGCTACGAGAACTAGAATACTTCGTAAACTGCGTAGAAAACGACAATGAACCGGAACTGGCTCGACCGGCCGAAGCGACTCAGTCACTTAGAATAGTTCTGAAAGAGGTCAACTCCGTCGTAGACTCGGAGCTCGTTGAGTTGTAACAAGGTCCGATTCACCATTCTGACTTTTCGAGCAAACATTAAGTTACAGAAGATTCTTTATCCGGTATCCGATTCTACCATTAGAGTTAAGTGTCAACTTACGTATGGGGCATAGCTTAGCAGAAGTTCTACAGAGAAAAACAACCTGACCTCTGCTTACCTGGACCATGCCCCAATACTGCTAACTATTACTGCAACTACGATAATCAGCCCGGAAACCACATCCTGATAATAAGAAGAAACGTTCAATATATTCATACCGTTCGATATAACCCCGAGGAGAAGCACTCCGAGCAAAGTTCCAAAAACCGTACCTCGCCCGCCTTCGAAGGTAACACCACCGATGATAGCCGCGGCAAGGGCTCGCAACTCGTATCCGCTCCCTACCCCAGCTACAACGCTTCCCAGTCGGGAAACGAGGACCATGGATGCCAGGCCAACCAGACAACCACTTATTAGAAAATTAAACACCTCGTACCGGCGGGTTTCAATTCCGGAGAGGAAAGCCAGTTCTTCGTTGCCGCCCATCGCGACCACTCGACGGCCGTACTTAGTGTACTTGAGTAGAACGTGTACGGCGGTAACTATGACCACAAGAACGATTACCGGCACAGGAATACCGCCAACCTCCCCGCCACCAAGGAAGTAAAACTTGCCTCGCATGCTTAAGAACTGCCCACCCGAGACTACTAGTGATAAACCCGAGTAAACAAAACTCATACCCAGGGTTATAATCAGTGGTGGGACCGATTTGTTCCAGCTTACTATAACTCCGTTAACCAGACTACCGACTACCGGTGTGAAGAAACCGGCCAGTATGGCCAGGACGATGTTAAAACCACTCATCACCATAGTACAGCTGATAACGGCACCCAGCCCCATCATCGCCCCTATGGAAAGGTCAATCGAACCAGAGATTAGTAGCAGGGCCATCGACATGGATAAAATGCCGAGAACTGACGATTGTTTAAGTATGCTTAGAAAGTTCTGCAGGGTAAAAAACCTAGGATTTATCAACCCCGCCGCTATGGACAACAGTAGTATGACGACGAAAAGAAAGAAAGTTTGGTTTTTAAATAATGATTTAAACCGCATGTGAGACTATCTCCTCTTCTGTTATATCTTCTCCGGTCAGTTCCGCAACCACACTGTCTTCCTTCATTACGAGAACACGATCACTCATGGAAATCAACTCCGGCATCTCAGACGAAACCATAATTATTGCCTTTCCCTCCTTGGCCAGACCGTGCATTATTTTATAGATCTCAGCTTTTGTGTTTACGTCTATTCCTCTCGTTGGTTCGTCGAATATTAATAAATCGACATTGGCGAAAAGCCATCGCGCCAACACGACTTTTTGCTGATTACCGCCGCTTAGAAACCGAACCTCCTGCTCAAGGTGAGGTGTTTTAATCTCCAACTGATCTACGTGTTTTTGTACGAATTCCTTCTCCTGGTCGAGATCCAGGAAGAAGTTCCCCAGTTTATCCAGATCCGCAATAGTAATGTTTTCCGAAACACTTAATCCCGACGCCAGACCGCTGACTCTCCTGTCCTCTGGAATCAAGCCAATCCCGGTCGATATTGCGTCTTTGGGGCTAAATATCTTGACCCGTTTACCTTTATACTCGAATTTCCCCTTTTCGTAGTTTTCAGCGCCAAAAATAGTTCGGACCAGCTCTGTCCGGCCCGCGTTGGCCAGTCCGGCTATGCCCAGAATCTCTCCTTCCCGTACCTCGAGATCGACTGTGGGAGAACTTTTAAACCGCCTTAATTCTTCAACCCGGAACAAGACATCTCCGATCTCACTCTTTTCCCTCTTATAAAATTTTTCCACCGGGCGACCCACCATCTCACGCGAAATTAAATCTTCACCCACTTCTTCCTCTGATAGGTCGTGAACATTGACGAGTTCTCCGTCTTTTAAAACGGTTATACGATCGGAAATACCCAGAACGTCTTCCAGTTTGTGCGATATATAGATAACGGATATTCCTTTCCGTTTTAAATCCCGAACGAGAGTCAATATTTTTTCTGTATCTTCGGGAGGAAGGGCCGCAACGGGTTCGTCCATTATGATGACTCTGGATTCGAGAGCTATGGCCTTCAAGACTTTGACAAATTGTTTGTCCACCACTCCAAGCTGTTCTACCTTGGTTTTGGGATCCAGGTTTATCCCCAGAGAGTCAATGAGTTCCTTAGCCTCTTGAATAGTTCTATTGTAATTAATTAATCCAAAACTCCCCGTCTTCTCGTGGCCAACGAAAATATTCTCTGCTACGCTCATCGAAGGTACGAGAATGTTTTCCTGGTATATTACCTGTATCCCGAGATCCTGGGATTTATGAGGGTCCAGGTGGGAAAACTCCTGTGCATCAGAATATATAGTTCCGCTATCTGGCTGCAAAGCGCCAGAAAGTATCTTTATGAAGGTCGATTTTCCCGCACCGTTTTCTCCGACTACACTATGTACTTCGCCCGGGTACAGGGAAAACGATACATCACTGAGAGCTTCTACACCCGGGAAGGTTTTGACGATTCCTTCCGTTCTCAGTAAAGGTTCTTCCCGGTTGTTGGGATCAGCATCATCGACCATAAAAAACCCTAAACACCTCGTGACAAAAAACAAGGGAGGACGGTCTTGTAACCTGCCCTCCCTCAGATATTTATCTTAAATACCGATTTAAGCTCTGACAGCTATTCCAGAGCGCAATCACACCAGTTGTCACAATCCAGACCGCCGATGAAGTCTACTGCCCTTTCATCGACTTCCCAGGATATTGCTCTATCAACGTTTTCCTGGGTAATTGGTATTACCGGTACCGGCGTAAATTTCGATATTCTATCTTCCGACTGCCCGCACTCCACGGCTCTCCATAGGTTCTTAAAAGTGACGAGCCCCTGGATCGATACCGGTGCACTCATAGTCGCCTCTATCTGGCCTTCACGGATCATTTCTAGACCGGGAGGACCGCCACCCGTGGCAATTATCGGAATCTCTCCAAACATTCCGGCGTCTTTTAGTGCCCGAACTACGCCTGACGCCATCTGTTCGTTATTGGCAAAAATGACATCGAACTCTTTTCCGGACTGTATTACGTTTTGAGTAACATTTAACGCTTTTTCCGCACCCCAATCAGTCGGTTGTGTGGCCACCAATTCTACCGTACCGTAGTCCTCTAAAGCAGCATGGAGTCCTTCCTGGTACCTGTTGGTTATTCCCATACCCGGAGCTCCCATAACGTAAAATAGTTTACTGCCCGGATAATTCTTGCTGATATATTCTCCGGCGGCGTAACCGATGCGAGAATATTCGCAGGCTACTGTTGAGATATAATCGTAATCTCCCTCAGCGGGAAGAGAGTTTTCAAAAGTAATTGGAATTCCTGCCTCATTTGCCTTCCTGGCCATTGTTGCATCCAACTCCGGCGTAATAGTAAAAACGGAAATTCCATCTACCCCCATGTTGATCATGTCCTCAAGGGCTGCCAGGGCTTGCTGAGGGTCAGCACTTGGGTCACGGACAACTGTTTTTACACCTTTTTGTTCGGCGGCGTAGTTGAAAGCTTTAATGGAATAATTATTCCAGACATCGCTACGCTTCCAGGCAATATAACCAAAAACCAATTGATCGTCAGAATTATTAGCTGCAGCAACAGCCACTGCGCTTAATGATAAAATAAAGGTTGAAAGTAAAAATACCACTATCAACCGACTTGATAGCCTTTTTCGCATTAAAAAAACCTCCTCTGAAAAGTTTACAGGGTTTTTGCACAAGTTAATCCTATTGTTCGGGCTATTTTTATTTCTAGATTCAAATATTTACCCAAATGCCACCATTTAAAAGGTGCCTCGGCCTAAGCCCAGCTTATACACGATTAATTCGTTATATCACCCCGCAATGTTGCTCGGATAAATTTTCCGTGCTAACAATTTGGTTGTCGATTGAGATTCGCCTCGGATCAGAAGTATTGGTTTTTTGTTTTTTAAAAATACTAACTAAAACACAATCTATAATATAAGTTAACTTGAGAGTCTTGTCAAACTGGTAGTTTTGATGGGCAAAGCATCAACATCGAATAAAGAGCGTCGTTTTACCACACGTTTTACAATCTCGAGAGATTAACTATGCGGATTAACCGAACATGAAAATAAAACTTGAACCTCAGAAATGTAAACATGTTTTAAGAAAACTCACATAGACTATTCCGTGAATATTTCGCTCCTAAACGACTCAACTTCTGTGCCTTCTGAAAGCTTGATATTAGTTGATATACTTTTCTCTCCAACATATAGTTATTTCGTGTTAGTTAATTTTTTATACAAATTAATTGACGACTTCGGAGGAACTGATAACCATTGCGCCACCAAGGCATCAACCATCAATCGATGGGGCATAGCAACAAACTTGTTGTATTTAATTTGATTCGAATCAGGGGACCAATAACGAGGACTGAACTTGCCCAGGTAAGTGGCCTAAGTAAGGCTGCGATCTCCTCTTCCGTAAACAAATTACTTGATAGGAAGTTGATAAAGGAAAGTAAGCACGAAGGTTATGAGGAAGTAGGGAGAAAGCCTCACTTGCTTTCCATAAACCCCCAGGCCGGGTACTTTGTAAGCATAGATATAGGTTTTAGAGAGACTTTTTTTAGCATCACCAACCTCGGCAACCAAAGAGTTGCCAAGCATAAAACCGACACCCCTCAGAACTGGAACCAAATCTTGGACTTACTAATAAAAAACATAAAAGAAACTTCCAGGTGGAGTGACGTCCCGTACGAAAAAATTAAAGGAGTTAGTATAGGTATACCGGGCGTGGTAAACGAGGACGGGGTAGTTAGCTACGTGCCCAAGCTCGGCAATAGTCAGAAATTTCCGTTGAAAAAGAAGCTCTCCTCTGAAATCGAACTTCCTCTACTTCTGGAAAATAACGATAACCTCGCAACCTTGGGCGAATCCAGCGTGCAATACGGTGATTATCCCAATCTTGTTTATATTTCGTTTCACAGAGATGGAATAGGCTCGGGAATAGTTATTGAAGGCAGTTTATACAGAGGAGCTGCAAACCATGCAGGAGAGATAGGGTGGCTGGTTACAGACAGGAACAGCCTGAAAGGAAAGCGAAGAGACAATCAAGGCTTTTTAGAAAGCCATATCACGGCACCTGCAATTACGAAAAAATGCAGGGATTTATTAGAAAAAAGGGAAAGCGATGATCCTTTACTGAACGAAGTAAAAAGCATTCAAGAGGTTGATGCAAAGACCATTTTCAGAAATTATCGTACTTCAAGCGTGGCAAACCAGATAATCCAGGAATGGGTTAAGGACGTCGCGACTTCCCTGGTTGCGGTAAGCTCTATTCTGGATCCGGATTTGATCATACTTGGAGGAGAGATCATAGAATCGGCAAAACCTATCTTTCCAGAATTAACTGAATTACTAGATAACCATACTCAACGCACTCCAAAAATTGAGGTATCCACTAATTACTTAGATAACGTACTTCAAGGGGGAGCTCAGATATGTTTCGAAAACCTAGATACGTTAATCTGGGAAGAAGAGGCGCCCTCAAGGAGAAATATGAACTTTTAAAAATTTGAAGTCAGGAGGTAAAATGCGATCTAAAGAAAGAGTGATGAGGGCAGTAAATGGAAAAAAACCGGACCGGATACCAATTGATCTTGGTTCGACAAATTGTACCACGATTGCACGGAGAGCCTACCAGGGATTAAAAGAAGAATTTTCCGTGGAATCGAAAGACGAACTCATGATGGACAACTTTCAAATCGTTGAGGTAAACGAAAAGATACTTAAAGAACTGGGCATAGATACCAGAAGCGTCCATGGTAATTCTCCCTCGGACGTGGTAAAGGAAAGAATCGACGAAAGGACCTACATCAACCAGTTTGGCATTAAATACAAGCAGACATCAAGCGGCCTATACTACGACATGGTCGAGTTCCCGCTCAAAGATAAAAATATTGAGTATCTAGAGGATTACGAATGGCCCGACCCTTACGACCCGAATGGCTTGCCGGAAAATCTAGAGGAGAAGGCAAAGAGCATCCACGAAGAAGGAGAGTACGCATTGGTTGGAGACATGGTTGAGTCCGGCATCTTCGAACCTTGCTGGTACCTAAGGGGCCTGGATCGTTTCCTCATGGATCTTATTTCGAACAAGGAGTTCGCACATGAACTGCTAGAAGGGATGCTGGATTACCAGACGAAGCGTTACGAGTATTACCTGGACAGGGTGGGAGAGTATTTGGATATAGTCTTCGTCGGAGACGATCTAGCTACTTCCGACAAAACCATCATGAGTGCCGACACCTATCGGGAGATGGTAAAACCCTATCAGAAGAGGTACTTCCGCTCTATAAAAAGTAATACCGATGCTAAACTTCTCTATCATTCAGATGGAAACATATATGATTTTGTTGAAGACTTGGTGGAGATTGGAGTAGACATATTAAACCCGATAGAACCCGGGGCCTTGGATGAAGCCAAGTTGAAGGAAAATTACGGCGACCGGCTCTGTTTTTGGGGCGGAATAGATACCAAAGAGGTTCTGCCAAACGGTAAACCAGGAGACGTCGAAGAGGAAGTACGTAGCAGGATCGAAAAGCTTGGCCCGGCAGGTTACGTTGTTACATCGGTCCACGATATTCAGGCCGATACACCCGCCGAAAATGTCATTACTATGTTTGAAACGGCCAGGAATGTCAAAATTTGACCTAGTAGTACTTATATTCTAAACATCCAAACCTGGGGAGGTGAACGATATAACACGGTCAACGCTGAACATAGTTGCAGTTGGAGCTCATCCGGACGACATTGAATTCGGGGCAGGTGGAACGTTAACTCTGCTGGCGGAAAAGGGTCACTCGATACATTTCGTCACGATGACTCCCGGTGATCTTGGTTCTCCGGTGGTGTTTGGGGAGGACATTGCCGCTACGCGGTTTCAAGAAGCAAAAAGGTCCGCCAGTTTGTTCGAAGGTACTTATGACTGCGTCGGGGCGGAAGACCTTCACGTAAAGCACTCCCAGGAGCTGGTGAAAGAAGTAGTTCGAGTATTGAGGAAATACGAAGTAGACCTTCTTTTTACCCATCCGCCACGGGATTATATGAAAGATCATGAAGAAACCCACGAAATAGTCCGCGACGCAGCCAATCGACTGCCGGTTCCGCGCTATCAAAGAGTTCAGGTAAAGAGCGGGAATTTTCCCCTGGAAATAGAGTCCATACCTTTTCTTTATTACTGGGCACCTTACGGCGGATTAAACTATGCCGGGGAAGTATTTCCAGCCCACTTTCTTATCTCTCTGGGGGAAAACGAAATCGAGCAGAAAAAGGATTCCCTGAAGTACCACGAATCTCAGCGCGAATGGTTGAGAAAGCACTACGGAACCGATGAATACATCGACAATATGCTGGAAATTTCCAGGAAATGGTTAAAACAATTTGATCTCGAAGAAAGTACGGATAATGTTCATGCTGAACCGTTTATTCAGGATTTGAGTTCGGGATTTCCCACTGAAAACCTGCTAGCAGAATTATTAACGGATCGCTTGATTGTTCCGAACGAAAAGGACGAGGAAACGGAGTTCGGTAAATCAAATAATCTTTTTCTCGAGTAAGTAAGCTCTTAAACCAAACCCGTAAATTCAAGGTTAATATTTAATTTCAAAAGGAGGTACTACCATGAAAACTGTCGATGAAATAGCGGTCTCGACGAATACTTATCATAAATTTGGGCTAGAAGAAGCTCTCGCTGGAATCAGTAAAGCAGGTTTCAATTACGTCGAACTGACCTCGGTCATGGGCTACACGGAACACGTAGTGCCCGAAGAGCTCGATGATGGTGATATCGGCGCATTAAAAGATAAACTCGAAAGATTTGACCTGGAAACACTTGCTATCAGTGGTCACTCCGACCTCACGAAGGATGAAGGCTGTGATCACCTGAGGGCAGTAATAGAGTTAGCAGGTAAACTTGGCGCCGAAGTAGTAAACACTGGAATCTCCATGCAGGAAGATCCCGAGGCAGGTCTTTCGGAGCAAGACGAAAAGAGCTTCTACGAAAATATCGAGGGTTTAGGCGACTTTGCAGCCGCTAACGGCGTTACGATAGGTATAGAAACTCATGATTTTCTGAAAACCGCCGAGCAGGGTTCTGAGATATTAAGTAATATCGAATCCGATTCAGTAGGTTTAAATTACGATACGGGCAACGTGATTTTTTATGGCGGCGTGAGCCCCGAAGAAGACATAAAAAACTTGAAGTCCGAAGACTTCACCTGTATGCACCTTAAAGACAAAAGGGGCGGAAAGGGAGAATGGAATTTTCCGGCTTTAGGAGAGGGCGAGATTAATTTTGAACCGGTCTTTGCCTGGCTGGATACTATCAATTATGGTGGGCCAATAAGTGTCGAAATCGAGTTCGATGGAACCCAGAAAGAAACTCTAGAAGAGGTCAATCAGGCCGTCCTGGATTCCCATAAGTTCTTAGAAAACTTGCTGGAATAATAACAGTAAAGCAGTTTACGGAAACCGCGCTACTGTGCCCCACCACCTTCTTAATGAATTGGGGGGTGGGGTACAGGATTTATTGCTCCATTAATGCATCTCTATCTCAATATTCTCAGCAACTCCCCCGAGAATGGTGTACGTTCCGGGCAGCGTTTGCAGGATGGACCCCGGGACCTTTGTGGTAACCGGACCGTGCGCAACCAAACGGGCGATAAACCTCTGCCAGCTTATTCCTCCTCCAATGCTGCCGTCAAGCCAGAAACTCCGGTAATCCGCTCCAGTTATCTGACTCGGACCGATAGTATTGGCTTTCGGTGGGACCTGGGACCAATCGCCATCAAAGGAGTGAAGTGCGTTCTGCATGACGGTCATCGGATTAAGCTCAACCGTGCGTGGACCTGCCTGCTTATAAGCCTCCAGATCGTCGCCAAACTCTTCCCAGAGGTGAGACTCCCAGAAGGCGATGTGACCGCACCAGCCAATTCCTCCGTAGCAAATATCTACCCCCCCTAAGTCGTCCATCATGGAAGAATAGGAATCAATCACTTCCGAAGTGGGAAAATGAACCTGGTCCATAGGTGGTCGGAGGTCTTCGTCGATTGGTTTTATAAAATCCTCCAGCATCGCTTTTTGGAAAGATCCAGGCCAGTCAACTGGCGCCGTATTCCCGTTCTGATCAGCGTACTCATCCATGGCGAAAATATGGAGGCGATCACAGGGTACTTCGAATTCATTTATCATCCGAGCCGCCAGCGGATACTGAGGCATAGGACCCACAGGAAATATTCCAACCATATCTCGTCCATCCCTGTTGGCTTTCATAATTCTCTGGACTATATCAAGAGCGAACTCGAAATAGAAGTCAGCCGGCTCCTCGATAATTCTTATATTAAAGTCCCCGTTTTCATGGTCCGTTATCTCCTTCTTTGGAATTTTTCGGACCTGATCACACTTTTCTTGGTCTCTGAAATCAATGAACTTAGCAAGCTCGTACTGAAAAGACATATTATACCTCCTCCAGTAATTAGTTCGTCGACAACAAAATTTATAAAAGAGGTTCTGTTGGAATAAAACTTACAAGCTAGCTTATCATTTCTTAAAGTTCGATTCAACTGCGCCAAACCGTGCCCCAGCATCCCTTGGGAAGCACGAACTGGATATAGGCAATATAGGATTACTAGATGACAGAAATAAAAAAGGCAGGCTGATCTACTCAGAAATTAGGTTCTGAGAAAGTTAGATTAACTTTCTCGCTCCTTTATATGTGGTCCAGTTTGGAAAGTTATTGCTTTTGTATTGATGAAGCTATCGATGACCTTCTTCCGCCCGGAGTAGAGCAGACGCTGCAGTGTACCTCTCGAAACCCCCATCTCTTCAGCTGCTTCCGTTTGATCCAGGCCTTCCTTGTCGCAGAGTCTCATTGCTTCTAGTTCGTCCAGCTCGACTTCGGTAATCGGCAGCTGACTTACAGGAGTGCCGGCGGGTTTGAATACCTCCGAGCCCTCGAATTTCCGACATCGCCTCATCTTTTTTCTTCTTGGCATAACAATTGTAAATATATCGAATGTAATCCTGGGCTGCAATGGGCAGTTAACCGAACCCCTTTTGCAACTAACGCCTATAAAAGTTATTCTTTTCCCTAACTAAAGGTTAAAAGAGGCAACTATCAAAACTACCAAATTACTCACGATAATCCTTATTGTCGCGGTACTGGCCCTGACTTTCTTCCAGGTACAAAAGAGGATCAACTGGGATTTGACCACCAGGGACTACGCGGTCGCGCTCAGATACGGCGACGTGGCAAAGGCCAGCGCTCTTTACGGAGAGACGGAATTTGAGTTGATTGAAAAATTCAACGGGGCGGCAATCTTCTCGTTTTATTCAGGAGCGACCTGGGAACCGGCAATCTTCTCGTTTTATTCAGGAGCGACCTGGGAACGGAACGGAAGTTCTCCCGCCCGGAAGTTATATCAAATCTTAAGGAGGCTGGAATCCCCAGGGCGGTCGAAATCATGAACATCCAGCTTGCCGGGGAAGATGGGTACAACAAAATTCTTGATCACCTGAAGGCGTTAGAACCGGCGTTCGTAATACTCAGGGGGGTACGGGAGGTGACCCTGCCTCCCGACCTACTGACCTGGCTCGACGAAAACGAAGTCGTCCTTGGCACCGTGGAGTTCCGGGGCAGGGAGACGACCCAGAAACTCCTCGAGGAAAAAGACCTAAACTGGATAAGGCTTCACAGAGTCTTCGACAAGGAGGTCGGAACCCTAACGCCGGTAGAAAAAGAGGCGAGGTACGAACGGGCCGTCAGGGAAAGAAATATCGGCCTGATAGAATACAGGCTCCCGCTAAATACCGAGTTATCCACTCATGTAAATGTACTAAACTCCATTCGGAACGGCCTTGCCGGTTCGGGATATCGGCTAGGCCCTATAGATGAAGCCCGAGGAGCAGGAACCGACCTGGAATCGCCCTTATGGCTGACTCTGGCCCTGATAGTCTCGATCTCGGTGCTTGCTCTCCGCGGCTTATGGCCCGACCGGGAGTCCTTTTACCTGCTGGTTTTCTGGACGTTTGTATCGGCCGCAATCGGGTTTATCGGCCTTAAGCTATACCCGACTCTTGCCCGTCAGGTAGCCGCTCTTGGCCTTGCCGTAATTGCTCCCGTTATCGGCTACAGGTCGGTAAGAGAATACGGGTTTTCGTTTACCGACGATCGAAGCCCGGTCAGCCCTTTCCTCGATCTAATCTGGCTGTCGGGACTTTCTACGTTTGCGGGGCTGGTAATCTCGAGCCTGCTTCTCGACCAATCGTTCGTTCTCAAACTCCACCAGTTTAGAGGGGTAAAGGTGTCCCTGTTTTTCCCGCTGATTCTTATTCTACTCTTCGCTCTTTATCGAGATAGGATAAGAATCTCAGAAATAGAACTGGATTTCAAAAAGGGTTTTATCGGTGCCGCCCTTCTGGGACTATTTCTTTTTCTCCTCTTAAGGAGCGGTAATTTCACCTTTTTGAGAAGCGGTGACCTGGAAGAGGCAATAAGACGCTGGCTGGAGAATGCTCTCTACGCGAGGCCGAGGTTCAAGGAGTTCGTCATCGGCCATCCTGCTCTCATCGGGTGGTTTTACCTTGCCGGTCGCTACGTGAAAAAGTTTCAATTTTGCAAGCTCGCCCTCTTACTGGTAGGATTTATGGGCCAGATTTCCATTATAAATACGTTTGCCCACGTCCATACGCCCGTTATTATCTCCCTGATTAGAACTGGAAACGGTCTGGCCGGGGGGTTGATTCTGGGAGCGATATTCCTTGCCGTTATCCTCGGAGGTGAGTACGTTTGGAATCTCCGAAAAGGATAACCATATCGGGTTACTACGGTTACGGAAACCTGGGCGACGAAGCGATTCTGGAGACTCTCGTCACCTCTATCAGAGAACGGTTTGACGGAGCACCCCTCGAAATAGTCGTTCTGAGTAACGACCCGGCAGGAACCGAAAGTGAGCACGGGGTAAAAGCCGTCGATAGGTGGAATCCCGTGACGGTGATGAGGACTCTGAAAGATAGTTCGATATTGATAAGCGGGGGTGGCGGCTTGCTCCAGGACAGAACCAGTTCCCTTTCCCTCTGGTACTACCTCGGTCTAATCTACCTAGCGAGAATACTTTCCGTCCCGGTTTACGTATTTGGTCAGGGGATCGGGCCCATCGACAGGAAATACAACGAGCTCCTGCTCCGCGGTGCCGCTGCCGGCATTAAAGGTTTCCTGGTCAGGGACGAGAGAAGCGAAGAACTGTTAAGATCGTTCGGAATAGACGGGGACAGGATTATCTCAGGAAACGACCTGGCTTTTCTACTTTCCCTGGACGGCAACAGTCAGGACCGTTATCTTGCTCCTCCCGACAAGGAGATCGTGGCCGCGGCGTTGAGAAGCGACGTAAAAGGTAGATCGGACGTGCTTAGGGCGGTCTCAAGCGGCCTGGACATGCTTTACGACAAGTTCGACGTCAACCTGGTCCTCTTCTCCACCAATTCTCTATCGGACGAAGAGATGAACAACGACCTTCAGGCCTCGACGGACGCCCCCTGCAGAGTTATCGACGTGGACCACCTTTCACCGGTCCAGCTGGTCAAGATGATGCAGGGACTTGATCTGGTAATTGCCGGCAGACTGCACACATTGATATTTTCCCTGCTCAGCCGGACACCGGTCCAGGGTATCAGCTACGATCCAAAAATGGACTACCTGATCGAAGGCGTAAACGAACTAAACCAGGGTAAGAAATTCTCGCTCTGGCATCCGGACGAGCTAATAAACGCCACCGAATACCTATCGGACCTCGAGTCGATATACCGCGAACGGACGGAATTAAAAGAGGCTACCACCAGGATAAACGACGAACTGACACGCAGAACAAAGAATAAACTCGATCTCGCCCTGGACTGGATCGAAGAGGAGTTAAAAGGTGTGCAAGGACCCTAAAAGCGGGGACGTTTCGATCCACGAACCGGTTATGGTCGACGAAGTACTGAGCTACCTGGCTCCGGAAGAAAAGAAAGACGGCGTATTTATAGATGCAACAACCTCGACGGGTGGACATGCAGCCGCCATAGCGGAAAGGCTGGGCCCGGAGGGTACGCTTATCGGTCTCGATCTCGACGAGCGGGGGCTGGATGTGGCGAAGAACAGGCTTTCCGGAAGCCCACCCAGCGTAGAACTATTCAAGGCAAACTACGGGGACATGAATCTCTGCCTTGATGCGGCGGGTAAGTCCGGTGCGGACGGTATACTGTTCGACCTGGGGTTTTCTTCCTTTCAAATAGACGCACCGTCAAGGGGGTTTTCGTTCCAGCAGGACGGACCGCTGGATATGAGGATGGACCCGGACGGTGATATCACCGCGGAAGAGATCGTAAACGAGCATTCGTTCGAAGAACTCAGAAGGATAATTTCTAGTTACGGCGAGGAAGGCTGGGCCGACGGGATAGCCCGGGAAATAGTGAGGTCCAGGAAGGAAAAGAGGATCACGACTACGGGAGCACTGGCAGAAGTAATAGAAACCGCGATCCCGGAAGGAGAAAAGGCGAGGCGAAATACCCATCCGGCAACAAAAACCTTTCAGGCGTTAAGGATAGCCGTAAACGACGAGCTGAATAATTTGGACCGGGGCCTGGAGACGGGATTTGACTGCCTGAATAAAGGTGGAACTATGGTGGTTATCGCCTACCATTCTCTTGAAGACAGAAAGGTCAAACGGTTTTTCGCTCACAAGGAAAAGGACTGTATCTGCCCGCCCGACCTACCCGTATGTCGCTGTGATAAACGACGGGAGATCGAGCTGGTAACGAAAGGAGCTATCCGTCCCTCCCGGGAGGAGATCGAGGAAAACCCGAGAGGGAGAAGTGCGAAACTCAGAGCTGGGAGGAAATTAGTACCCCGCCAATGAGTTCGGAGACCGCCGGCAATGAATAGACTTCCAACCTGGTTACAGGTACTTACCGTAACGCTAATATTGCTCTCGCTCATCTTTCTCTACCTCTGGCAGGGCTGGCAGGTGATTTACCTTCAGAGGAGAGTTTCGGAACTTGAAGAGGAATTAATTCCCCTCAGGGAGAGGAAACGGGAGTTACAGGAGAGGATAGCACGCTACTTTTCCTACGAGCGGATAGAGAGGATAGCAAAGGAAAGGCTGGGGATGGTGGAGCCAGAGATAAAGGAAGAAGAACCCGACTCCGAATAGATCTTTTAGTTGCCTTCTCGAACACTGGATCCGTTCCTTATCTTAGACCATGGAAAATCGGACCGAGTTGGTTCACACTTAACCGGATTGACTAAAGATGATAAATAAAAGAAGACTCTACTTCGTGGCCGCCGTCTTTATCGTGGGGATAAGCCTCGTTATCTGGAGACTGGTCTCGGTTCAGATACTCCAGCGAGAGGACTGGAAAACCCGAGCTGAAGCCGTACACGAGAGAAAAATAACCGTAACACCGGAACGGGGAAAGATATTCGACCGCAATGGACGGGTGCTGGCATTTAACCGGGAAGCCTACGAACTGGCCGTCGATTCTTACGATATGACGAAACCGGAACTGCTGATCGATATCCTGGTTGACGAATTGAGGGTTCGGGAAAGCGAATTACGAAAGAAGATCTATCGGGAATCGTATTTCACCTGGATCGACAGGTCGGTAAGCTACGAAACGGGAGAAAGGATAAAAGCCAGGACAAAAAATGCCGACATCAACGGACTTATCCTGATCGAGTCGAGTCGGAGGGTGTATCCTCAGGACGATCTAGCTGGTCCTATAGTCGGTTTTACGGGGGTCGACGGGAACGGACTGGCCGGAGTGGAATACTCCAAAAATCCTGTCCTATCGGGTGACCCCAAGGTACTCAGGATGACTTACGGGGCAAACAGAGACCCCTACCGAAGAACGACTCTGGTCGAGGGTCGGCCCGGCTACGACGTATATCTGACAATTGACCTAAAAATTCAACATATTTTAAAGGAAGAACTCCAGGAAGGAGTCAAGAGGTTCGAAGCCAACAGGGCGTGGGGTGTAGTGCTCGATCCGGGAACCGGCGCCGTACTCGGCATGGCAAGTAACAGTGGTTTCGACCCAAACTCCTACGGCGAGTACGAGCCGGACGAGCGCAAGAACCTTCCAATATCGGAAACGTTCGAGCCGGGTTCAATCCTCAAGGTATTTTCTGGTCTCGCCGCGCTTGATAACGGTACGGTAGAACCCGACACGATCGTCAACGGAAATTCCCCAATCGTCCTCTACGGTCATCCGATAAACAACGCCCAGTACCGGGATTACGGCCGAGTACCGTTCTCGGAAGTGATAAGACACTCCATCAATACGGGAATAATCAGGGTAGCCCAGGACCTGGGCGAACGAAACCTCTACAACTTCCTGGCAAAAATCGGTTTTGGAGAAAAGACGGGAGTGGAGCTACCGGGCGAAGAAGCGGGCCAGCTAAAACACTACAGCGAATGGTCCGGGCTATCGATCGGATCTATTCCGATCGGTCAGGGGATATCGGTGACGGGTTTACAGCTGGCCGCGAAGATGGCGAGCGTCGCCAACGGAGGTAACCTGGTCAGGCCGACGATAATAGAGAAAGTGGAGGGACCGGAAGGAAAGACGGTTTCGTCCCTCAGCCGCGAAAAAACGATCATGGGGCAAATTGCCACGACGGAATCCGTATCGGAGATGAAGGATATGCTGAGGACCGTGGTAGAGGAAGGCACGGGACAGGACGCCGCAATACCCGGCTATGGCGTATCGGGGAAAACCGGTACAGCCCAGAAACCGGGTGAGGGAGGATACGCCGAAGGCAAGTACATCTCATCGTTTGCCGGGTACTTCCCAGAAGAGGACCCTCAATATCTCATTCTGATCGTAATCGACGAGGTCGGAACTCGGCCCGTCTGGGGCGGAGCAACCGCCGGACAGGTATTTCAGGAGATAGGAACCAGACTTATCAAGTCCGTGAATAATTGATCCTGAGTAACGGGAAAGCCAGGAGAAGCGCGAGATGCCGGGAAAGATTGTCAGTTTGAGGATAGTTGCCTTTTTTTCGCTACCGGTTAAAATAATTGAGGAGGGGGTATAAAAATGAAATCTTTTTTATCGCAACGGGCGAAAAACACTGGAAGGTCGGCAATTAGAGAGGTGCTAAAATACACGAAAGAACCCGAGGTAATTTCCTTTGCCGGTGGGTTGCCAAAGCCGGATACTTTTCCCAGAGAGGGCCTGGCCGAATCCGCAGCCCGTCAAATTCGAGACAATTACGAGAACTCCTTGCAGTACGGAACCACCGAGGGGGTAGAGGAGTTCCGTCGCGAGATGGCGTCCTGGCTTTCCGAATTCGGACTGAAGCTGGAGATGGAGAATATCATCTCGACCAATTCGTCCCAGCAGGCAATTGACCTGGTATGCAAAACGTTTCTGGATCCCGGAGACCAGGTATTCTGCGGCCTGCCGACGTATCTGGGAGCAGTCCAGGCTTTCAGTGCATTTCAGGCGGAAAAAGTCGGAATACCGCTCGAATCGGACGGAATGGATCTGGAAATACTGGAGGAGAAGGTTAAGGGATCCCGAGCGGCCGGCAAGTCGGCCAAGTTCATCTACGTGATACCTGATTTCCAGAACCCAACCGGGGTAACGTTGAGCGAACGAAAAAGGAAAAAAATAATTGATATCGCGGAAGAGTACGACCTATTAATAATTGAAGATACGCCCTACTTCGGGGTCCGTTTCTCCGGAGATTTCAAAAAACCCATTGCAACGTACGACAAAACGGGCCGAGTAATAACAATCGCTTCTCTTTCCAAAGTACTTTCATCGGGAATGAGGCTGGCCGTGGCTACTGGTCCGTCCGAACTGCTTGCCGAACTGGTAACGATGAAACAGTCGACCGACCTCTGTACATCGACCACGACCCAGTGGATCGCAGCCGACTGGCTCGCCAACAACAAACTATCCGATCACCTGAAGACGTTAAGGAAGTACTACAAGGAGAACCGGGACGTAATGTTAGATGAAATGGAAAGGTCCTTCCCAAATGACGGAAGAATATCCTGGACGGAACCGAACGGAGGTCTCTTTATCTGGGTTACGTTACCTGAAGGGGTCGACGCGGAGTCGGTATTCGAAAAGGGGCTGAAGAGGAACGTCGCTTTCGTTCCCGGTCACCACTTCTACGTGGACGACGGAGGACGCAATACGATGAGGCTTTCTTACTCTCTCCTGACCCCGGAAAGGATACGGGAAGGAATAAATCGGCTCGGCGAAGTTCTGGAACAGGAACTTAGCCCCATCTCTCAGTAATTCCAACCTGACTCGACGTGCTGAGTTTGGGGTGGTTGTAACACGAAAAGTTCAACTTCAAGGGGTGGAAAAATGTCGGTTCGTTCCAGATCCTGGGTTATTATCATTAGCCTGACTTTATTATTTGTCCTGTCAACCCCGGCAATCGGTAGTTCGATTAATCAGCTGGAGAGACTGACCAACTCCGATTTCATTCCCGAAGTCAGGGAGGCCGCTTCTAAAGCATTAGCCAGAAAGTACGTAAACCAAAAGCTCTCGCCCGAGTACCTGGCGGGGATGGCAAAGATAGCCAGAACGGAACAGCTCGAAAATGCGGTAATAAACGCGTTATCGAGGAGGTACGAAGATGCCGGACGGCTGGGTTCGCTGGAAGAAGCAATCGAAAGGGCGCGAGAGCTGGAAGAAAAGATCATTGCGGGAGGCTCTGCCACGGTAAGTCGGGCCGCGTCTCAAGCCCTCGGTTTCTACTATCTCGCCTTTAACCTCAGCGACGTGGAAGGTTATTCGATGTCGGATCTCGAAATCACGGTCAAAACCGGGCAAACCAAAGGATTGAAAGAAGCTGCCGCCTTGGCACTAGAATACGTCTACCCAAACCACTACTCGGCTGAAGAGTTGATCGGCCTTATTAACTCCTCTTCCAGCGAGATTATAAAGCGGGCTGCCTCCGGGGCACTGGCGATTCGATTCTCGAGCAAGATGCCTCCCGACCTCGAAATCGGGGAACTGCGGGAGATCGCCTCGGACGCGGGCGAAAACAGCTGGCTCAGAAAAGCCGCGGGTCGAGCCTACGGCGAGCTAGCATACAGCAAAGTGGACGCTGAGGTCCTGAAGGAATTAGCAATGGACGGCAGCACGGAGGAAATCAGAACCGGCGCTGCAGCCGCATGGTCAGAATACCTGGTTGATTCGAATAGAACAAAAGAGGACCTGCTCAGGATGGCCTGCGCGGCCACCGGATTTGCGCCCCCGGCTTACAGACAAGCCGTTACGGATGCTCTTGCCGACCGAATGCTGAATAACAAGATGGGAATCCTGGGAGGCTAAGATGAAGAAGACTTCTGTCAAATACCTGATCTTTGCCATCTGTGCTCTCTTACTGCTCGGTACGACGGGTCTGGCACGTGAAACGAACGTTCCTTCCGAACCACTTGTCGTTCCGCTCGGTGAACCGGACGAATTCTGGGAGATGGACGATCTCGCCCCGGGAAAACCCGGCGGAGAAGTAAAATATTCAACGGAGAAGTTCCCGGGAACTTTCAACGATCTACTCGGCAGGGAGCCGGACACGAAGGACGTAACAAAGATGATAATGGGGGCCGGGCTGGTAGACGAAAACCCCGTCAACGGAAAGCTGGTGCCAGCGTTTGCCAAATCCTGGTCTCTGTCCGATGACGGACGGGTATACACGTTTCACCTCAGGACCGGGCTGAAGTTTTCGGACGGTCGCCCTTTAACGGCCGAGGACGTGGCTTTTACCTACGAAGAACTCGTCTTTAACCCGAAGGTCAAAACGGAGAGAAGAGCGATTCTTCGTATAGGAGGAGAGCTTCCGAAAGTAACGGTCGTCGATAGATACACTATCAAATTCGAAATCACTGAACCCCACGGGCCGTTTCTGAGACGTCTGAGTACGGGGATCTACCCGAAACACGAGCTAAAAGATGTCACGGGAGAGGAATTCAACGATACCTGGAACAGGGAATTCGCCGCCAACAACCCCGAGAATATCGTCGGGGCAGGGCCGTTTCGGCTCGACGAATTCGTTCCGGGAGAAAAAATAATCCTGTCTCGCAACCCCTATTACTACAAAGTGGACCCACGGGGAACTCAATTACCCTATCTGGAGCGCTACAAGATACTCAAAGTCAAGGACAACGACGTAGAGTTCCTGAAGTTCAGGAGCGGAGAAACCGACTTCCTTCGCCCCCAGATTCGCGACATGCCCTACCTGTTGAGTCACGCGGACGAGGAGGGCTGGAACCTGCTGGAGGGAGATGGAACTCGATCCGCCCCGCTAAACGCGGATTTTGTCACTTTCAACTGGAACACGGAAGAAGGACACCTGAAAGAACTGTTTCGGGAACCAGATTTCAGGCGCGCGGTTTTCCTGGCTATCGACCTGGAAGAAATCATCAACCGGGTATTTAACGGATTTGGCCGGCCCCAGTACGGACCTATATCGCGCCTATCTCCGTACCACAACCCTGAGGTAGGGAACCTCCTGCCAGTCGAGCCCGACCCCGAGTCGGCAAGAAAACTTCTGGGCGAACTGGGACTTAAGGATCGGGACGGCGACGGGGTAAGGGAAACCGCCTCGGGAGACCCGATAAGCTTCTCCATCCTGGTAAACGAGGAAAACAGGGTGAGGGCAGGATCGGCTCGAATTATTACTCGTAACCTGGCGGACCTGGGGCTCGAAGTCGAGGTCGAGACCGTACAGTTCGATAACTATACTTCGAAGTTAGTGAACGGAAACTACCAATCGACTATAGCCAGCGTTCTGGCAAACTCCAGGGAACCATCGACCCTTTCCGACGTCTTCACATCCGGAGGACCGTTGCACCTGTGGAACCGGGGTCAAAATCGCACCCTGACTGAATGGGAAAAGGAAATCGATCGGCTATTTACTAAAGGTCTGCAGGCGGGAAGTTTCGAGGAGAGGAAGGAATACTACGACAAATTTCAGTCTATCTACGCCGAGCAGCTTCCGGTAATCTACCTTGCCGGGGAGAGTTTCCTCTACGCAACGGCCCCTTCGATAAGAAACTGGCAGGAGTTCAACAGATTGGGGACTTTTCTAGATTTCGCCGAATTTATCTGGCTTGGAAAATAAAAAAAGGGGAGCCAGGTGGCTCCCCTTTCACACGTCTTTTGGCTTTCCTTCTATCTATTTATTCTTCTGAAGAATCCAGTTCAGCCTGAGCGGCTGCCAGTCGGGCGATTGGTACTCGGAACGGAGACGCGCTGACGTAATCCAGGCCGACTTCCTTGGCTATGTAAATTGAGTCCGGGTCTCCGCCCTGCTCACCACAGATCCCTATTGATATATCCTTGTTGGTCTTCTTGCCTCGTTCCGTTGCCATTTCCATCATCGGTGCTACGCCCTTCGCGTCCAGCGTCTCGAACGGGTTGTTCTCCAGCACGCCTTCCTCGAGGTATTCCTCCAGGAATTTTCCGGCGTCGTCACGGCTGTACCCGAAAGTGAGCTGGGTGAGGTCGTTGGTACCGAAGGAGAAGAACTCCGCGTCTTCGGCAATTTCATCTGCGAGAACACATGCCCTCGGTATCTCTATCATCGTACCGATCTCGTACTCGAGATCGACGCCGAACGAATCCCTCACGTCCTCTTCTACGCCCTTTATCATATTCTTGACTCGGCGCATCTCCTCGGGATCGCCGACGAGAGGAACCATTATCTTGGGTATGGCGTCCACTCCGGCTTCCTGGAGGTCGGCGGCCGCTTTGAGGATGGCCTCGACCTGCATCTCGTAGATCTCGGGCATGGTTATTCCCAACCTGCATCCACGATGACCGAGCATAGGATTGAATTCTTCCAGTTCGTCAAGCTTTCCTTTTACCTCTTCCGGATCCATCCCTGCCGTGGAGGCAAATTCCTTTATCTCGTCTTCCGAATCGGGCAGGAACTCGTGAAGCGGGGGATCGAGAAGCCTAATTATAACGGGAAGACCTTCCATCTCTTCGAGAATGCCCTCGAAGTCTTCTTTCTGGAATTTCGCAAGTTCGGAGAGGTACTCCTCTCTTTCCTCCCGGTCTTCAGCCATTATTGTCTGGCGAATGTAGGGAAGTCGGTCGTCGCCGAAGAACATATGTTCGGTTCGACACAGGCCGACACCTTCCGCTCCGTAATCCCGGGCTTTCCCTGCGTCCTCGGGAGTATCGGCGTTGGTTCTCACACCGAGTTTCCGGACTTCGTCCGCCCATTTCATTAGAGTCTGAAAGCTTTCACCCATCTTCGGCTCGACGGTCGGGACTTTGCCGAGCATGACTTCGCCCGTGGTCCCGTCTATTGATATGTAATCGCCTTTTTCCACTGTCGTGCCGTCAACTTCAAATTTTTCCGACTCGTAATCTATGTCTATAGCGCCACAACCCGCAACCGCCGGTTTTCCCATACCTCTTGCGACAACTGCGGCGTGAGAGGTCATTCCTCCGCGGGAAGTCAATACGCCTTCGGCAGCCTCGAGACCGTCTATGTCTTCGGGAGAAGTCTCCGTCCTGACCAGAATAACCTTTTCTCCGTCATCCCTCATGGCGACAGCTTCTTCGGCCGTAAAGACAACTTCACCGACTGCTGCACCGGGAGAAGCATTGATCCCTTTTGCCAGAACTTCCTTTTCCGCGTCTTTGTCGAAGGACGGGTGCAGAAGCTGATCCAGCGTCTCCGGATCTATCCTGCCGACTGCCGTTTCCTTGTCAATTAGACCTTCCTGAGCCATGTCGGTCGCTATCTTGACGGCGGCTTTTGCAGTTCTCTTGCCCGTTCGGGTCTGGAGCATGTAGAGGTCGCCGTTCTCTATCGTAAATTCGACGTCCTGGACGTCCTTGTAGTGCTCTTCCAGCTTCTGGAAGATTTCTTCCAGTTCGTCCCAGGCTTCGGGCATTTCGTCCTTGAGAGTCTTGATATCTTTGGGAGTTCTGACACCGGCAACCACGTCCTCCCCCTGAGCATTTTTCAGGTACTCTCCGTACCTCTTCTTTTCGCCTGTCGAGGGATTTCTCGTGAACGCGACGCCCGTCGCGGAGTTTTCCCCGGTGTTACCAAATACCATGGTCTGGACGTTAACTGCGGTTCCGAGCGCGTCGTGGGGCAGATCATTGATCTCTCGATATTTAATTGCTCTTGGGTTATTCCAGGACCCAAATACCGCGTCGATCGCTCCCCATAGCTGTTCTCTCGGTTCCGTCGGGAACTCCTCGCCTAGGTTTTCCTGGTAGATCTCTTTGAACTTATCCACTACTTCCTTGAGGTCGTCGACGTCGAGATCCGTGTCGTTCTCCGCCCCTTTCTCTTCTTTTATGTCTTCCAGAGCTACGTCGAATTCCCTGGCGTCGATTCCCTTTACTACCTCGCCGTACATCTGAATAAGGCGCCTGTAAGAATCCCAGCCAAACCTGGGATTACCGGTTCTCTTTACCAATCCCTGCAGTGTGTCCTCGTTCAAGCCCACGTTCAGTACCGTGTCCATCATTCCGGGCATCGATACAGCGGCACCTGATCTCACGGATAGCAACAGAGGATCTTCCGGGTCGCCAAATTCTCTACCGTTTACCTCTTCCAGTTTCCTGACGTTCTCGTCAATTGATTCCTCGAGTCCTTCCGGGTAAGTCTCGTCGTGTCGGTAGTAATACTGGCAGACCTCCGCCGAAATCGTGAACCCGGCAGGTACAGGTATACCGATACTTGTCATCTCACCCAGATTGGCGCCTTTACCACCTAAAATATCTTTCAGTTCTTCCGAGCCGTCAGCTTCTCCGGCTCCAAAAAAATAGACGTAATCCATAAACAAACCTCCCGTTTATTTTAAAAATTATCGAAACAAAGCTTCTACAAATTCTTCTCTATCGAATTCGTGCAGGTCTTCCTGGTCTTCACCAACTCCGATCAATTTTATCGGTGCGGAAAGCTCTTCGACGATCTGAAAGATCACTCCTCCCTTTCCAGTGCTATCGAGTTTGGTCAGGATGATTCCGGTGAGCCCGACCGCCTCGTCGAACTTTTCCGCCTGAGAAACACCGTTCTGACCGTTCGTAGCGTCTATAGTAAGCAACCTCTCGTCTACCGACCGGCCCAGTTTCTTCTCGACCACTCGGTTGATCTTTTTCAGCTCCTCCATAAGGTTATGCTTGGTCTGCAACCGTCCCGCGGTGTCGATCAGCAGTAAATCGGCGTTATTGTTAAGAGAGTACTCCAATCCGTCATAGGCAACTGCCGAAGGATCGGCCCCTATATCGTGACTTATCGCCTTTGCCCCGACTTTATCGGCCCACAACTCCAGCTGGTCAATCGCGGCGGCCCTGAACGTGTCCGACGCGGCAAATACGACGTCCTTTCCCTGGGAGACGTATTTGCCTCCTATCTTGGCTATCGTGGTCGTCTTGCCGGATCCGTTGACTCCCATAACCAGCATAACGGTAAGTCCTTCCTCGTTTAGCTCGAGTGGCTCCTCCGCCCTGGCCAACCTCTCCTTGAGCTCGTCTTTTAAATAGTCCTCGACGCGAGAAGGGTCGGTTTCTTCTTCCTCTTCAACCCGATCCTTCAAGTGGTCGATTATTTCCATGGCCGTTTCCATACCGATATCGGCCGTTACAAGTAGCTCCTCTATTTCTTCGAGGAGGGCTGGCTCTATCGTCTTATAATTCCCAATGACGCCTTCAATTCGCCCGACTAGCTTGTTACTTGTCTTCTTTAACCCGTTTTTCAACCTGTCAAACCAGCTCATTTAGCAAACCCTCCAGAATCGGCACTCACATCCTCTCGGGGGCTGATACCCCGAGAAGACTTAGCAACTCCTTTAGAACCAGCTGAACACCCTTACAGAGAGCCAGACGTGCCCGGCTCATATCTTCATCGTCGGTCAGGACCTTGTATTTGTTGTAAAATTGGTGAAATATCGACGCAAGGTTCTCCCCGTAGCTGACAAGGTGGTGAGGCCCGTATTCCGCCGCGGCGATCTCTATCATTTCCGGAAACTTATCGAGTTTCTTTATCAACTCCACCTCTTCGGCCTTACCCAACCGGCTCAGATCGACTTCCTCGAGCGGGAACTCTTCGTCCAGTTCGGCGTAGTCCGATTTCTCGAAGATACTGGCAATTCTGGTATGAGCGTACTGCAGATAATAAACCGGGTTATCCATGGATTCTTCTTTTGCCAGCTCGTAGTCAAATTCCAGATGGCTTTCCGGTTTTCTGGCCGCCATGAAATACCGAACGACGTCCCGACCCAGATCTTCAACCAGGCTCTTCAACGTTACGAACTCGCCCGCCCTGGTCGACATGCGCTTGACTTCGCCTTCGTTAGATAGGCTCACGAACTGGTTGACCAAAACCTGGTAGAAATCTTCCGGGAACCCCAGTTTGGCCAGAGCCGCTTTCATGTTCTCCACGTGCCTCTGGTGGTCGGCCCCCAGCAGCACCAGTGCCCTGTCGTAGCCCCGGTCCAGCTTGTCCAGGTGGTAGGCTATATCGGGAAGTAAATAGGTGGGGTCTCCATTGCTTTTGACCAGGACGACGTCCTTTGGCGCCCCTTCTTCCTCCGCTTTCAGCCACAGAGCGCCGTCCTTTTCGTAAGTCGCGTTCCTGTCTTTTTCGTAAGTCGCGTTCCTGTCGCCCAGCCGGGAGAGGACCTTTTCAACCTCTCCTTCCTCGTGGAGTTTCGACTCCCGGAACCAGCTATCGAACTCGACCCCGAGCAATTCCAGGTCCTCTTTTATCCTGTCCATCATTTCTTTCAGCCCGACCTGTTTGAAAAAGTCGGCCGCAGTCTCGTCCCAGTCGGAGTATCGATCTCCGTACTCGGAGGCGATCTCCTCTCCAATACCGACTAGGTAGTCCCCCTTATAACCGTCCTCGGGAATCTCCACTTCGTCGCCAAGAGCCTGTTTGTATCTGGTCCATAGGGTCTGAGCGAGGATATCCATCTGTCTGCCTTCGTCGTTGAAGTAGTACTCGGTCTCGACATCGTACCCAAGAGCCCTGTAAAGAGCCGCAAGCACATCTCCCAGCACCGCCTGCCTGCAATGTCCCACCGTCAACGGGCCCGTAGGGTTCGATGATACGAACTCTATCTGGATCGATTCGTCTTCTTTGGTGGAAATATCTTCGAGTGGATCGGAACCGGCAAGCAACCGGGAAAGGCTTTTGACGAGGAACTCGGGCTCGAGGTGAAAGTTTATGAAACCCGGCCCGGCAACATCCGTTTTGGAAAATATTCCGCTATCTATCCCTTCTACAATACTGTTAGCCAGGTCTCTCGGGGCCAGGTCGGCCTCGGAGGCTAGTTCAAGAGCGACGTTTGAAGCGAAGTCGCCAAAATCTTCGTTAGAAGGTTCCTCGACGTCTATATCGTTCCGGTCAAGCTCAAAATCAAGCTCTCCCAGTCTTTCGGCCAATACCCTCTTTATCTCTCTTTTAATCATCTCAAAATTGAAAAACCCGAAATGGTGAATTGTAGTGAAAGTATTTGAAACGGGGGAGAAGAGTTAAAATGTAAACGGTCCGTCCGACCTTAACCTTGCTCCAGATTTATCACAAATTTGATGCCCGTTTTCTCCTCACCTTCGATTTCTAAGTCAATAAAGCCAGGAATAACGTTCAGGTTCTCTTCCCCTTCGTCAAGTAAACGGCGGGCAATTGCTGCAGCTTTTACTGCTTGATTAACTGCCCCCGCCCCTATAGTGTGGGCTTCGACTATACCGTCCGACTCAATCGCCCCGGCAATCGCCCCGGCAACGGAATTAGGATTGGAACTCGAAGCGACTTTCAATATTTCCATATCCTATACCTCCCATCCTACGGCAATGAACCGTGAATTGATTGTTGCTATATATTCAACTTCGACAGCTTTGACAGCAACTGAAGTTATTTGCAAAACTGCCCAAGCGAAAATCGCTCGAATTTTTCTAGGCTGGGAATTCCCCGCTACCGATAAATTTATGATCTCTTGGCTACTAATTATTAGGGAAATTATTCGAATAAAATATTAATAGAAGGGCCATAAAATATCAACTTTTCACCTTTCTAACGGTATTTAATCGACGGGAGCGTTACCCTCGGAAGAGTTCCGCAAATCCATTATCCTGTCGAGGTTTATCCTGTCAGCCTCCTCGCCGTCTAGCTTCTCTTTCGGCGTTTCCAGGACGAACGGCAGGTCTCTGAGGGCCGGGCTGTTTACCACCGCGGCAAAGCCCTCGTTGCCAATTTTGCCTCGACCAATATGGGCGTGTCGATCCTTGTGAGACCCCCTATCTCCGACCGAATCGTTCAGGTGAATCAATTCAAGCCTATCCAGACCGACCTTACTGTCGAACTCCTCCAGAGTCTCTTCCAACCCGGACTCAGTCGAGAAGTCGTAGCCGGCCGCGAACCCGTGGCACGTATCGATGCATACGCCGTAACGGTCCGGACCCTCCAGTGCCTCGAGGACTTTTCCCAGTTCGCCAAAATCCGAACCTAGTTTCGTTCCGCTCCCGGCGGTATTCTCCAGAAGGACCTTTACCTCGGAATTTCCGAATACGTCGGTAGATCCGACATCTTTTAAAGCTTCTACAAGGCGATTTATTCCGGTCTCAAGTCCGGAGCCTGTATGGGCTCCTATGTGAGTATTAATGGCCGGGATTCCAAGCATATGGGCTCGACGAATTTCCTCTATCAACCCCCTCTTCGACTTCTCCCACAGGTCGTCTTTCGGCGACGCGAGGTTCAAAAGGTAACTTGTATGGACTACGGCGTAATCGACCCCGAATTCCCGTCTCTTTTGCTTGAATTTCTCGATTTCTTCGTCGGTCAGGTCCCTGGTCTCCCACGACCTGACGTTGTGAGAAAATATTTGCAGGGCGTTCATGTCAAAATCCGCCGCCCTATCCACCGACCTATCAATTCCTCCCGCAATCGACATGTGGGCACCGAGCAACATCCCGAGTTCTCGGGGGTTTTTACTCATCCAGATCGAACAACCTCCTGGCATTATCCGTAGTCCTTTTGGCAACCTCAGTCGCCGACATACCCTTTATCCTGGCAACTTCTTCCGCGACGTACTTGACGTAACCAGGTTCGTTTCTCTTCCCCCTGTGAGGTACTGGAGTTAAAAACGGACAGTCGGTCTCCAGCAGGAGGCGGTCTAGCGGAAATCGTTTCACGGCCTTTTTTAACTTCTTTTCGCCGTCGAACGTCAGCGGTCCGCTCAGCCCGAGGTAAAACCCCAGGTCCATCAACTCCTTGCCCAGTTCGTAATCACCGAAAAAGCTGTGAGTTACTCCCCCGGGGAGATCGTTCCTCTCCCTTAATATCCGCAACAGGTCCTCCGTCGACGACCTATTGTGCATCGAAACGGGAAGGTCGAGTTCACAGGCGAGGTCGAGCTGGGCTCTAAATGCCTCCCTTTGATCGGCTCGAGGTGAGTTGTCCCGATAGTAATCGAGCCCGATTTCTCCGATTGCCACAACTGAGCCGGACTCGGAAAGTTCTCTGAGCTGCTCGGGAGTCGAGTCGTCGAACTGGTCGGCTTCGTGAGGGTGGAACCCTACTCCGGCGTATACGCCGTCGTTTTTCTCGGCCAGCTCCACCGACTCTCTGCTCGAGTCGATGTTCAACCCCATATTGATGAAACCCGTTCTTTCCTTCCTGGCCCTGTCGATCACTTCGTCGCGATCGCCGTCAAAGTGCCCCATATCGACGTGAGCGTGGGTGTCGATTAACTTCATGTCCAATTGCGTTATTCCTCCTTCTCGTTCCTTAATTCCTTTAGAACCGTAGATATTTGATCTATCAGATCGCCCGGCTGCAGGGAATCGACTCCTCGCAGACCGGCTCCTATCTCCCCGGCCTTACAGTGGACCCAGGCTCCCAATTTGCCCGCGGAAAACGGGGATAGACCCTGGGCCAGGTATCCACCGATCAACCCGGTTAATACGTCACCACTCCCTCCTTTCGCCAGACCGCTGTTCGGACAGTTTACCAGGCTAACTTCGCCCGAGGGAGACCCAATTACGGTGGGAACACCCTTTAGCAAGAGGGTTACGTCAAGGTCCCGAGCCAGGTCGGGAACCAGTTTGAACCTCCGCCGGTCGACTTCCCGCGGAGAAGTATCAAGCAAAGCCGCGAGTTCTCCCGGGTGAGGTGTCAAGACGATATCGTCGATCTCCCGTAACCGCTCAACCCTATCGGAAAAGGCTACTACTCCGTCGGCGTCCAGAACAACCGGCTTCGTATTACCGTCTAGGAATTCAACCACCGCATTCTCCGTCTCCTCTTTCCTGCCAAGTCCCGGACCCAGCGCCACGGCGTCCTTCCCTTCGACCGCTTCGAAAAGTGAGTCGAGGGAATTAAGACCGAGCCCCCCTTCCTCGTCAGGGATGGGGAGAGTCAGGCCTTCGACCAGGTTGGATTCGAAAACCTCGTTGGAGGTTTCCGGGCCGGCCAGGTAAACCAACCCGGCTCCGGACCGCAACCCGCTCCTGGCCGCAAGTATCGGGGCTCCAGTCATACCCGTGGAACCACCCACGACAAGCAGACGCCCAAAGACGCCNTTATGGCCGCCGGAGGATCGATCGGGNAGTAGTTCTCCCGCAGCACGACCGTCAACCAGCCCCCAGACTTCGTCCTCTTTTCGGGCCAACTTTTCGGGATAGCCGACGGAAGCTACCAGTTGCTTGCCCGTATATTCCCTCGCCCGGGGGAAAAGAGCTCCCAATTTGAAAAAGCCCATAGTAACGGTCAGGTCGGCTTCAACCGCCACTCCTGGCGGATTTCCAGTATCCGCCGGGAGTCCTGAAGGTACGTCCACGGCCACTTTCCGGCTGCGAGATTCGTTGATGGCGCTTATTAACTCGGGGTAATCACCCCTGAGCTCACCTTCGATCCCTATCCCGAATATCGAATCTATAATTAAAGGCGGATTTCCCTTAATTTTCTCCAGGAGTAGACCTTCGCCGGGCTCACAATAGGTAATCCGATCCGTAATCCGTTCCAACAGCTTCGCGTTCCTCGCAGTCTCTTCAGCCAGATCCTCTCTTTTACCGAGCACGTAAGTGTCGACCCGGACACCCAAGTCAATCAACCTTCGCGATATTACCAGGCCGTCGCCGCCGTTGTTTCCCTTCCCGGAAATAACGACCGTACCGTCGGGAACTGAAGGGAGTTCATCCTTAATAATTTCTACGGCGCTCCTCCCGGCGTTCTCCATCAGTACCGCGGAGGGAATTCCCCATTCCTCCACGGCTTTCCTGTCTATTTCTTTGACCTTTCTGGAAGTGGTAGCGTAGTTCATGCGATCATTTTATAAGAACTGGGCACCCAGAGCAACCAAATACCGGGGACTCCTGCCGGTTCTTTCCGAACCGCGCCGCTATAATCGTTGAACGAAGTCGACCGTTCAGTTAAAATGTTTTTGAATTGTAGAGTATTTTAGTCTGATTTTGGACCGAGACTTTTGCCATAAGAGCAAAATGTTGTAAACAGAATGACGAACTTCAACTCCACGTTCAAGGCACCAGCCGGGTGATATAATGCTTAATATTAAAAACCTAGGAATAAAAAAAGACGGGACGAATATCCTAAAAAATTTGGATTTCCGGGCCGGGAAATCGGAATTCCACGTAATCATGGGGCCGAACGGATCAGGAAAATCGACCCTGGCTCGAACGCTTGCGGGCCATCCCGAGTACGTGAACTACGAGGGGTCGATAGAGTATAAAAACCGGGAAATATCCAATTTGACGCCGGACGAAAGACTGAAAAACGGGTTAATGATGGGATTTCAGCACCCTCCAAGGATAAAGGGAGTCGGGATCAAGGGGTTTCTGTCGAAAGTTCTTGACAAAGTGGACGGAGATAAAACCGAGGACGAAAAAGAGGAAATTATGACCTCACTGACCAGGGAATTCGGGTTTTCCGAAGCCCTTCTCGACCGAAGTATAAACGACGGCTTATCCGGAGGAGAGCGGAAACGGCTGGAGCTCCTGCAGGCTCGACTGGTGGAGCCGGATTTACTGATTCTGGACGAACCCGACAGCGGAGTGGACGTCGATTCCCTGGAGTTGATGTCGAATCAAATTACTCAAATTCACAACCGGGGAGCCACGGTAATTTTAATCACTCACTACGGCAACCTGCTTAAAAGGCTGGACCTGGAGGAAGTGCGCGTTCACCTTGCCAGGGCGGGAAAAATAGTAACTTCCGGAGATAAGGACCTGGCTCGAGCGGTCGAGAAAAAGGGGTTTAACCAAATATTCGAGGAGTGTGGTTGTAATTAATACGATAAGCACGGAATCACCGAGGGATTCCATAACGAGACAGATAGAGAAAATATCGGCGGAAAACGACGAACCGGATTGGGTAACCGATCTTCGCTATAAAGGATTAAAGGAGTTCAACTCAGCTCCCGGGTCCGACCCGATTATATCGGACCCTCTGGAGTTCCTGTCCGACCAGGACGAGACCCCGGCCGACGGGATCGAAAGTCTCGAGGATCTACCCGAGAAAACCAGGAATTTACTCGACGAACTGGGAATTAACGAGATGGAACAAAGAGCCATTGCCGGCTTAACTATCCAGGACGGTACGGGGATGATCGACTCCTCGTTCAGGGAAAAATGGGAGAAAAAAGGCGTCGTTATGGCACCGATGAACGAAGCGTTGAAGAGATACCCCCAGGCCCGCGAGAGGTTCATGAAGTTATACGACCCGGGAGCTAGCAAGTTGGCCGCTTATCATACGGCAGTATGGAACGGAGGGGTATTCCTCTGGGTCAAGGAAGGTGTAAAAGAAGAAATACCGCTCCACCTTTTCTTCCTTATCCAGGAGGAGGCGCTGGCCCAGGCTCCCCATATCGTAATCCTGGCCGAACCCGACAGCCAAATAAAGTTGATCGAGGGCTGCACTTCTCCGATCCTCTCCAAACACTCCCTCCACCTGGACATGACTGAAGCCTACATAGGTGAAGGAGCAAAAGTAGACCTCACCGTGCTACAGAACTGGCCCGAATACGTTCACACTAGACCGACTCAGCGGGTAAAGGTGGCAAAAGATGCTCAGTTTTCAATAACTTCAGTCGGGCTGGGTCCTGGAAAATCCAATATAACCGACCCCCAGTACTGGGTCGAGGAAGGAGGTCGCGTAGACGTTGAAAGCATAATTCTGGCAAAAGAAGATTCGCACGTCGACCTCGGCGGAACCATTCACCTCGAGGGTCCCGGATCGACGGGAATTAACGACAGCAGGGCAGTCATTATGGACGACTCGGAGGTTATTACCCGGGGCAAAGTAAAGGCGAAAGGTTCCCGAACGAAGGGCCACATCAGCTGCGATGCGCTGGTCTTGGACGACGGAGCTTCCATGGAAACCTATCCGGGCCTCTCTTCTCGGGTGGAGGACGCGGAACTTTCCCATGAAGCATCGATTGGAGAGATCAAAAAGGAAGAGCTCTTCTACCTTATGAGCCGCGGACTTACCGAGGAAGAGGCAACCCAGCTGATAGTCCAGGGCTTCGTGGAGCCGGCAATCGAAGACCTGCCAGAGGAGTACCTCTCCGAAATAAGAAAAATCCTGGACCTGGCAGTAAAGGGAGAAGCATAGCTGGTTTAACGGTTTTACACCCTGAAAAGGATCAGCAAAGCTAGCTAATAGTCCTCGGAGTTTGCTCTGGGGGGTCATCTGTTAATTTAAGTGCGTGGCATCGTATCAATTCCGAGGGATCGAGGCTCGGCCCCCTCGTCTCGCATTCAAACAGGTTGAACGAAAGGCCGTGCAGTTTTATAATTTGTCAAATTATTAGGCTTACCTAAATTTTATTATGGCAACTCAAAGTCTGGAAGATTACTTAGAGGCTATATACAACTCCTTAAACCGAAGGGGTCACGCGAAAACTAACGAGATCGCGGCCGATCTGGGGGTTAAGGCTCCCTCGGTGACGGAAATGTTCGACAAACTCCGGGCACAGGGGTTTATAAATTACAAGAAGTACGAAGGCGTCACGCTCACGGACAAGGGTAGAAAAGTAGCCCGCGATGTCTCCGAAGTCCACGAGAACATAAAAAAATTTCTCGAACTTCTCCAGGTATCTTCCGAACAGGCCGACAGTGACGCCTGCAAGGTCGAACACAGTTTGAGCAACGAATCGATCACGCAGCTCAACAAATTCATTGATTTCGTCGAGTGTTGTCCGGAGGACCAGGCGCGATGGCTCGTCCACTTCGAACATTTTTCGGAACACGGAGAGCTACCACCGACTTGCAACAATAACGACCAGGATGGGGGCGACGACTTTAGCAAGCCATGACACTAGACAACTTAGACCAGAACCAGAGAGCCAGGGTAGTATCCATAACCGGTGGGTCCAAGCTACGTCAGAAGCTGGCTTTACGAGGTATCTCGGAGGGCGTGGGGCTGAAAGTCGTCTCGACCCGGGGACCGATAACGGTGAAGATAGACGGCAACATCGTGACTATAGGCCGGGGTATGGCCGGCAAGGTAAGGGTGCGTAAGTCTTGACAGAGACGAAAAAACTCTCAGATCTCGAGTACGGAGAAGAGGGGATTATCAGGCGGATCGATCGAGGCCTCAAGGATCAGATACTGGGGAGGGGCATACGCGAGGGGAAGACGATCAGAATGGATACCAAACAGCCGATCAACGGGCCCGTAGTAATCACCATAGAGAAGTCCACCACTTCACTCGGGTTCAATCTGGCGAAGAAAATTACCGTCGAGGTGAAGAATGACTATTCTCCTGATGGGCCATCCTAACGTCGGGAAAAGTGCAGTATTCAACAGGCTAACCGGGGCAAATATAACCGAATCAAACTACCCGGGAACCACAGTGGATTTTACGGAAGGATACGCGTTTATAGAGGGCAGCGAATACAAAATCATAGACGTTCCGGGCACGTTTTCCACCGACCCTAAAGACGAAGCGGAAAAAGTCGCCCTGGATATACTTGCCGAACACGAAGACGCAATCGTAGTCGTCGTGATAGATTCGACAAAAGTGGAGAGGGGACTTTACCTCGCTTTTGAAGTAATGGAGAGGGGGTATCGAGTGGCAATCGCTTTGAACATGTGGGACGACGCCGAAAAACACAATCTTAAGATAGACGTGGAAAGACTTGAAGAAATATTGGGTGTCCCGGTCGTACCGACCGTGGCGATAAGCGGCAAGGGCATATCCTCCCTCGTAGAAAAGATTCCTGATGCTTCCCGCGTGGATATTATAGAGCTGAAGGGGAAATTTGGATCATCGACATGAAGCTAAAACCCGAAGAAAGATGGAAGTTAATAGACAGAATAGCCAGGGAGACGGTCGAATACGGCGTAGAGCGGAACACGATAAATAGTGTCCTTGCCGAACTTACCGTAAAGCCTCTGACGGGGATTCCTTTTGCCATCGCCGTGCTCTACGGATTCTGGGGGTTTTTTAACGCCTTTGCCGGATTCGTCACGGACGGCTTCTTTGTTCCCCTGTTTGACGACCACTGGTTACCCTGGATTCAGAACGTCTTCCCGTACGAGGGAAGCTGGCTCTACTACGTCCTGGTTGGAGACCCCGAAGCGGTTAACTCCTTCGAGGCTCTGGGTATGTTGACGAGCGGGTTCTTCGTCGCAATTGGAGTCGTTCTGCCGGCAATTATCGCGTTCTATCTGGTAATTACGGTACTCGAGGATTCCGGATACATGCCAAGGCTTGCCGTCCTCGTCGATACAGTGTTGCACAAGATCGGGCTCCACGGGTTCGCCGTAGTTCCGATGATCCTCTCCCTGGGCTGTAACGTACCGGGAGTTGCTTCGACGAGAACGCTGGAAACCAAGAAACAGCGGTTCATGATGATGATCCTCCTATCGGTCTTCATACCCTGTGGAGCTCAGCTCGGCGTCATGTTATCGCTTATCCCCGAGTACTTCGGTTACATCATGGCCTATCTCCTTGCGGGCTTTTTCGCTTTCGGCTGGATCTTAAACAGATTGATCCCCGGGAGATCGCCCGAGATAATTACCGACGTACCTCCATTGAGAACACCCACGATAAAGAACGTAAGCCGGAAGCTGTGGGTAAAAGTAAAGGGTTTCTTCACCAACGCAATTCCCTTCGTCCTGGTAGGTGTGGGGCTCGTTAACCTCCTTTACCTCGGCGGTGTAATTGGATGGATTGCAAATATCCTGGAGCCCGTTTTCACGGGCTGGTTTGGCATCCCCAAGGAGACGGTCGCTCCGCTCATAGCCGGATTTCTCAGGAAGGACCTGGCAGTAGCTCAGCTGTCGGCGATCGAGATGTCCGGGTTCCAGCTTATAACTTCGGTAGTAATAATATCCATCTATTTCCCCTGTATAGCGACGTTCTCGATGATAATAAAAGAAGGAAGAAAGAGCGGGGGAGTGGTCAGAGTTCTGGGTGGAAGCCTTCTTACGTTAGTTACGGTCGTTTTCCTCTGGGGCGGACTATTACACCTTATCGGAATCCTCCTGGGGGTCAGTTAATATGAACCGGAAGACGCTCGACGCTCTTCTCGTCTTAATGGGTCTGGGAACGCTCGTTCCCGGTTTGCTGGAAATTCTTTTCAGCCTCACCGGAGAAGCATACACGTTCGGCAAACTCAACTTTGGCGGGGAATTCACCCTCTGGCGTGGGTTGATCCTACTCTCAGCCGGGGTACTTTACCTGGTCGCGATAAATCAATCCAACCCCGTAGAAAAACGAGGCCAGGCGGTGCTTGCCAGTTCGATGATCTGGATCGTGGGCGGAATAGAAATCCTCTCCACGGTACTGAACTCGATCACCGGCCCGGAAGGAGCCTGGATAAGTACGATCGAGGGATTTATCGGCCACTATACCGCTCCGTTCCCACCCTCGGTATTTTTGCTGCCACTTTCGATATTGCTGGCCGTTGCTATTAGTTCGGAAGAGGAGAAAAATGACCCAGAAAGACAGAATATTGAATGAGCTGCGATCGGGCAAAGGTCCCGAGAAACTGGCGAAAGACCTGGGTATGAGAAAGCAGACCGTAATAGCCATGTTAGAGCTTTTAGTCCACGAGGGGCTGGTCAAGGAAATAGACTGCAGTTCGGCCTGTGAGGGTTGCGCTATGGGAGGATCTTGCTCAGTAACCGGGGCGGGCCGCGAGAAGTTATACGTAGTAACCGACGAAACCGCAGACGACTGATAGATACTCGAGGCTCCTATTGTCGGGAGAATTACCTTGATTGCTCCAATTCCAAGGATTGTATGCCTTTTTTCGTACGACATTAACGCCGGTTCCGGCAGGAATAATTGACTTTTCTCGGGACTTCGCTATACTTTTAAGCTTCATCGATACTTCATAGGTGGTGAATACCGGAAGATGATAGACCAAAAGCCCTGGACGATTCCCGTGGACGAGATATTTGACGGACTGAACTCGTCTACCGACGGACTTTCGAGCGGAGAAGCAAACTCCAGACTCGAAAAACACGGAAAAAACGAACTGGAAGAAGGAGAAAAGGTCTCTCCGGTCAAGCTCTTCCTCGAACAGTTCGCCGACTTCCTGATCATTATTCTGATAATTGCAGCCACGCTGTCCCTCGTAATGGGGCATCAGGTAGACTTCTACTTGATAATTGCGATCGTGATTGGAAACGGAGTATTTGGATTTATTCAGGACTGGAAGGCGGAACAATCGATCCAGGCGCTCAAGGAGATGGCCTCGCCCGAGGCGCTCGTCCGACGTGACGGACAGAAAAAGGAAATACCTCTAGAGGAAGTCGTGCCGGGCGATCTCATCTACCTGGAACAGGGTTCGGCAATACCTGCGGACGCCAGGTTGACCGCGGTAGAGAGTCTCGAAATAGACGAATCGGCCCTGACCGGCGAAAGCGAGCCGGTCAGCAAACAGCTCGAGCCCGTGGAACCGGACGCCGAGCTTGCCGATAGAAAAAANCTGGTGTTCAAAAACACCAAAGTGGTCAGGGGCCGGGGAGAAGCGGTGGTCANTTCCACGGGTATGGATACCGAGATAGGAAAAGTCGCCCAGCAGTTACAGGAGGTCGAGCAGGAGCTTACCCCGTTCCAGAAAGAGGTCAACCAGCTAGGAAAGAGACTGGGGACGATCATCTTGCTCATATCCGCTCTCATAGTTCCGGTTTCTATCCTGGTCCACGGAACGGGCTGGCTCAATGCTTTCCTCACGGCGGTTGCCCTGGCGGTAGCGGCAATCCCCGAGGGCCTGCCGGCCGTCGTTACCCTGTCGCTCGCGATGGGGACGAAGAAGATGACCAAGAGAAACGCCCTGACGAGGAGGCTGGCGGCCGTCGAATCGCTCGGGTCGGTGGACACCATCTGTACCGACAAGACCGGCACGCTCACGGAAAACGAAATGACGGTCCAGAAGATCTACACGGAAGAAGGTGAATCGGATATCTCCGATATTGACCTATCAAACCTTGAGGGAGGAAATGGGTCAACTTCCCAGACCGAACTGTTACTGAGGACCGGCGTCTTATGCAATGACGCCGAACTGCAGTCGGAAGACCAGGTACTCGGAGATCCGACCGAAGCCGCGTTGCTCAAGTCAGCTCGTGGCGCTGGCCTGGACCTCTCCAGCCTGACTGAAAAATACAACCGACTGCGGGAGGTTCCTTTTTCCTCGGACAGAAAGATGATGACCACCGTCAACGAGTCAACCGACGGACCTGTAGCTTTCGTGAAAGGGGCTCCCGAAGTGATTCTTGAAAAATGCACCAGCTACCTGGACGACGGAGACGTTAGGGATCTGACCCCGGACAAACGAGAGGAGTTCCGAAAAGAGGTCGAAAAACTCGCCGGCGAAGCACTCAGAGTACTCGGCTTTGCCACCAGGAGCGTTCCTGAGGGCGAGGTAGAGACGACGCCGGAGGAGGAACTGGAATCCGACCTCACGTTTATCGGACTTCAGGGCATGCTGGACCCACCGAGAGAAGAGGTAAAAGAAGCGATCGACTCCTGCCGTAAAGCCGGTATAAGAACGGTAATGGTAACAGGCGACAACGCCCTTACGGCAAAAGCAATAGGGAGAGAGCTCGGGTTCGAGGGCGAGGTACTGACCGGCAAGGACCTGGACCTCATGTCCGACGACGAACTCCGGTCTAAGATAGTGGAAGTAGATATCTACGCCAGGGTTTCGCCCTCCCACAAGTTAAAGATCCTGAACCTCATCAAGGAAGAAGAGGGCCACGTGGTAGCAATGACCGGAGACGGAGTGAACGACGCCCCGTCGCTCAAGCGGTCCGACGTCGGCATTTCGATGGGTATAAGAGGAACCGACGTGGCTAAGGGAGCCTCTGACATAGTCCTGCTGGACGACAACTTCGCCTCTATAAGGGACGCGGTGGCGGAGGGTCGAACCATATTCGACAATATTAGAAAATTCGTCTCGCTGCTGCTCTCCGGGAACCTGGCCGAGGTCCTGACCGTATTTATCGCGTCTTTAACCGGGCTGGGGCTGCCACTGACTGCTCCGATGTTGCTCTGGGTTAACCTGCTGACGGACGGGTTACCGGCCGTAGCTCTCGGGGCCGATGGTAAATCTCGGGGAGTTATGGACCGGCCTCCGAGAGAAGAGGGTGAAGGCGTTATAAATAATTACATGATCTTCGTAATACTGGGAATCGGCCTGACCCTAACGACCTTAATCATGTTCTCCTTCCGGCACTTTCTTCCCGATATTAAGACGGCGAGGACCGTAGCTTTCACGGAACTGGTGCTCATCGAATTGCTCGAAATCTGGCCCATCCGGAAGATATTCGGCCAGCCGATAGAGAAAAACAACTGGCTCGTCCTGGCAATCGGGACATCGATCGTAGCCCAGTTCCTGGTAGTTTACTCGCCCCTGAACGGGTTCTTCGGGCTAAAGCCCATAGGCCTGTATCCCTGGCTTGTAATAATCGCCGCGGTATTGATTTTTGGAGCTTCGATCTGGATTTACGTAAAACTGGGCGAGAAGATCTTCAGGTCTTAAAGTTCGNTCCGAACGCGCTCCATTATCCCCATACATCTCGGCCCAGTTTATCGGAACGACGGGCCGGGCAAGGGTATTCAGATTTTCTTCACAGTTTCTTTACAACTGGTGAGTACCCTATAATCGAATAGACCAATACTTCAATCTGGAGGGATATTTCATGACATGGGCAAAAAAGCACTTAACGTTAATGATGGTAATACTGCTTGGAATTGGAGTTTTGACAACCGGGGGGCTATCGGTTGCGGCACAGGAAGAAGGAGTGGACGAGTCGCAAAAAACCGCAATTACAAGGGCGGCCGAAATAGTCGGGCCCTCGGTAGCTAGAGTAGAAGTTACCAAAAGTATGGCCAGCAGAAGTCCGTACAGTTTCTTCGACGATCCTTTCTTTAAATATTTCTTTGGCGAACCGCCCCGGCAAGAAGAGCGCAAGGTAGAATCTCTCGGGTCGGGTTTCGTAATAGACTGGAAAGGCGAAAAGTACGTCCTGACCAACGAGCACGTCGTATCCGGAGCCCAGGAGATAAGACTGGTCTTTAGCGAAGGCAGGACTTTCCAGGCGGAAGTCGTCGGCAAGGACGAGATGATCGACATAGCAGTTCTCAGGATTACGAAAGGCACAGGAGTCGAGAACTTACCGACGGTAACGCTGGGGAATCCCGGTTCGACGCCAATCGGAGGATGGGTTGTCGCGATAGGTAACCCGGAAGGCTTCGAGAACACCGTAACCGCGGGCGTGCTAAGTGCGAAGAACAGGACCATACCCAAACCGGGTGGCGAGGGAAGCTACCAGAACCTCCTGCAGACTGACGCCTCGATTAACCCCGGCAACTCGGGCGGCCCACTTGTAAATGCAAACGGAGAGGTAATCGGCATCAATACCGCAATAATTAGAAGGAACCAGCAGGGAGTCCCGCTAACCGGACTCAACTTCGCGGTTTCCATCGATTCGGTAAAACAGGTTCTGCCCCAGTTAATCAACCAGGGCGAGGTGACCCGAGCCTGGCTCGGCGTCTGGTTCCAGGAAATAACGCCGGAAATGGGAGAGAAGTTCGGTCTGATGGACGGTCTAGGCGTGCTTATATCGGAAGTAGTTGAGAATTCTCCCGCCGAAGAGGCCGGCCTCAAACCGGGTGACGTAATAGTAGAGATCGACGGTACGAAAATTACCGACGGTACGCAATTCCAGCAGGAGATCATGTACCGCGACGTGGGAGAAGAAATCAGTATTTCCCTGGTAAGAAACCAGGAGAAACGGTCGGTCACGGTAGAATTGGGCAGGAGAAGTGAAGAGGACCAGGCCACGCCATCGGATGACAGGGACTCCATCACCGACGAAACTTTCGGGATTACACTAACCGAAAACTCCCAGGATCTTCAGGAACAGTACGACCTCGTGCTGGACGAAGGACTCGTAGTTACCGGCGTAGAAGGATTTGGAGCGGCGGGAACGCTGCGCGAGGGAGACGTACTGCTCCAGGCCGGTAAAAGTAACATGAACCTCTTTTCCTTGAACGACGTGAAGGACTGGGAAAAGATCACTTCTTCTCTCGAAGAAGGGGAAACCCTACTGGTTCGAATAGTTCGGGGAAGCAGTTACCGCTGGGTAACGCTCGAGAGGTGATCCAATTTTAGATGATCCGGGGGTCACATATTTAGCTCGACCCCCGGATCAACCTTGATATTCACATGAAAAAAACAGTACTCGTCGTCGACGACGATGAAGACCTGGTGGAACTGTTAAAGGAGTACCTGGAAAAAGACGGCTACGACGTCTTAACCGCCTACGACGGAAACGCGGCGTTAAACCTATTCAGGCTGCGAGACCTGGATCTAATCGTGCTTGACTTAATGCTCCCAAAGGTCGACGGACTCAACGTCTGCCGAACCGTGAGAGGGGAGTCCCAGGTTCCGATAATAATGCTGACCGCGAAGACCGAGGAAGAGGACAGGATCAAAGGTCTCGACCTCGGTGCCGACGACTACGTCACCAAACCGTTCAGCCCGGGAGAACTTCTGGCGAGAATAAGGGCGGTTCTCAGAAGAACGTCGGAAGAGGAACAAAAGGAAGTGAGTCACGGAAACCTTTCTCTCAACTTCGAAACCCGTCAGGTGCTGATAAATAACGAGCCCGTCGATTTGACCCCGACCGAGTTCAAGATATTGGCCACGATGGTAAAACAACCCAGGCGAGTCTTCTCCCGACCCGACCTAATTCATTCCGCGCTCGGCTACGGTTACGAAGGGTTCGAGAGGACCATAGACGTCCACATAAAAAATATCCGAAAGAAGCTGGAGCCCGACCCGGATCAGCCGGAGTTTATCAAAACCGTCCATGGCGTAGGTTACAAATTCGACCCCCCGACCGACAAGGAAGGCGAACCGGAAGACGATGTTCAATAGTCTGCGGCTGAAGCTCCTTGCAAGTTTTTTCTTAGTTATCGCAATCGGTGTAGGAACTATAGCCTACATCGCTTCCAACTCCGCCATCAACCAGTTTGACCGTTACGTCAGTCGGGATCAGGCGGAAAGGTATCAGAGGCTGGCACTGACATTCTCCAATTACTACCGCTACATGGGGAGCTGGGACGAGGTCTCCGACCTCACGGAAAAGGTGTCCGAGATGTACAGCGAGAGGATAGTTTTAACCGACCCCTCGGGCGTCGTGCTCGGGGATACGGATTCCAGGTTAAACGGAGAGGAGATTGCCTCCGACTGGGCAAGAAAATCCGTAACTATAAATCTGGGTGATTTTGCGATCGGAAAGATATATATAAAAACCCAGCAGCGCTCCCCCCTTCAAAAGACCTTTATTAATTCGGTAAACAAGTCGGTACTGACGGGAGGTATCATAGCCGGGATCGTGGGAATAGTGCTCGCCCTGTTGTTTTCCCGAAACATCTTGAAACCGATCCGGGAACTGACGGAGGCTACCAAAAAGATGCAGGAGGGAGAACTGGACCAGCGAGTCGAGACCACTTCCGGGGGCGAGATAGGAAAGCTGGGAGAATCGTTCAACGAACTCGCCCGCCGGCTCAAGGAACAGAAGACGCTGCGAGAAGAGATGGTCAGCGACGTAGCTCACGAACTAAGAAATCCTCTATCCAACATCCAGGGCTACCTGGAGGGGCTCAAAGAGGGTATGATCGACCCGACAAAACGCGTCTTCGAATCACTGCACCAGCAGTCACTCGTTCTGAATAGACTGGTTAACGATCTCAGAGACGTAAACAGGGCAAAGGCTGGGAAACTAAACCTGGACAAAAAACAGGTAGTTCTGGAGGACATTATTTCCCGAGAGACGAAAGCGTTGAAGGAGAAGGCTCGAGAAGAAGATATCGAGTTGAACCAGGACCTCGACGGACCCAACCTGCTCGAGGCCGATCCGGAAAGGATTTCTCAGGTCGTTAGGAACCTCGTAGACAACGCCATAACGCACACGCCGGAGGGAGGCGAGATAAAGGTAGGGACCCGGCAGTCGTCGGGTGAAGTAATAACTACCGTTTCGGACGACGGATCGGGAATACCCGAAGAGGACCTTCCCTATATCTTCGACAGGTTTTACCGGGTGGACAAGTCGAGATCGCGAGGAACGGGCGGAACCGGTCTCGGCCTGACGATCGCAAAGGAGATCGTCGAGTCTCACGGCGGAAGTATAACGGCAAAGAGCAGCGAAGGAAAAGGTTCCACTTTCGAATTCGCCCTCCCTCTACCCGCCGGTTAACCGCTACTAGCGGCCCGAGAAGAGCGAGGCAGCCATCGGTCTCGACCGCCGACCTGGACAGGTCCGGTTCTATCTACCCTACCGAGACCGCACCAACCCCCACGAACTGACCTCTATGAGAGCAATAATGGTTTACACGAACCTTAAACGGGGGGTTGACTAACCCCGGGGTATTGGGTAAACTTTTGCTGAATTAGCAGTCGGCACGATAGAGTGCTAATTATCAAAAGTTATACTTAACCAACAATGAATAGAGGAGGTATATATGGACATCAAACCATTAGGCAGAAGAGTATTGGTTCGAGAGGTCGAGGAACAGGAAGAAGAGGAAGTTACGGAAGGAGGAATCGTCTTACCCGATAGTGCCAAGTCCGACGACAACTTCATAAGGGCCGAGGTACTGGAGATTGGAACCGACGAAAACATAGAGGTTGAGGTGGGAGACGAAGTTATTCTTTCCAGCTTTTCCGGCACGGAGATAGAAGTTGACGGTGAAGAGATGAAGATAATCAAGAATAAAGACATTCTAGCCAAGATTGAATAACTATAACTCAGGAGGTTAAAAACACAATGGCCAAAAAAGTTAAATTTCACGAGGACGCAAGAAGGGCTCTGCAGGAAGGGGTTAACAAGCTCGCCGATGCAGTCAGAATTACTCTAGGTCCGAGGGGAAGAAACGTAATATTAGACCAGGATTTTGGTGCCCCGGACATCACAAACGACGGTGTTACAATTGCCGAGGAACAGGAATACAAGGACAAATTTGAGAACATGGGCGCACAGCTGGTCAAAGAGGTAGCAAGTGAGACCAACGACGCCGCGGGAGACGGAACCACGACGGCCACGATACTGGCTCACGCAATCCTTGAAGAAGGTTTCAAAAACGTCGCAGCGGGCGCAAATCCGGAATACCTGAAACAGGGAATCAAGCTCGGAACGGAAAAGATCGTCGAAGAACTCAAGGGAAAAAGCCGAGAGCTTTCTACAAAGGAAGAGACGGCTCAGGTTGCGACCATATCGGCAGACGACGAGGAAATCGGTCAGATCATCGCCGATACCATGGAAGAAGCCGGCGAAGACGGTGTAATAACCGTAGAGGAATCCGAGGGAATCGAAACTTACTACGAACTGGTCGAAGGTATGCAGTTCGACAGAGAGTACCTCTCGCCCTACTTCGTAACTGACTCCGAGAACATGGAAGTCGACCTCGAGGACCCCTACATCCTCATCACGGATCAGGAAATCAAGAACGCTCAGGACTTCGTCCCCGTTCTCGAAAGGGTAGCCCAGACGGGCAATCCGCTGCTCGTAATCGCGGACGACGTCGACGGAGAAGCCCTGACCACTATGGTAATCAACAAGATCAAGGGTACGCTGGACAGCGTCGCAGTAAAGGCACCCGGATTTGGTGACCGCCGTGACGCCCAGCTGGAAGACATCGCAACGCTCACCGACGGTCAGCTCATCGCAGAGGACCTCGGCATGGACGTAAGCGATACCACGATAGACATGCTCGGTCAGGCGGAAAGAGTTAGAGTCACGGACGAAGACACGACCATAATCGGCGGCAAAGGCTCCAAGGACGCGATAAAAGGAAGAGTCGACCAGATAGACCAGCAGATAGCCTCCAGCGACTCCGACTACGACAGAGAGAAACTGGAAGAAAGGAAGGCGAAACTGGTAGGCGGAATTGCCGTAATCAAGGTAGGTGCCGCAACTGAAACCGAACTTGACGAACGAAAAACGAGGATGGAAGATGCTCTGGAAGCAACTCAGGCCGCAGTCGACGAGGGTATCCTGCCCGGCGGGGGAATCACGCTACTCAGGGCTGCCGAGAAGATCGACGAACTCGAACTCGAAGGCGACAAGGCAGTAGGTGCTCAGATTCTCAAGAAAGCAGTCAAGGAACCCGTCAAACAGCTGGCAAGCAATGCCGGACAAGAGGGAGCCATTATAGCCGAGCGACTTCTGGAAAAGGACGAAGGCATAGGCTTTAACGTAGTTACCGAGGAATACACAGACATGGTAGAAGCAGGGATTATCGACCCGACGATGGTAACCCGGTCGGCAATCCAGAACGCCGCTTCTGTAGCAAGCATGCTCCTTTCCACCGACGCACTGGTAGCAGATGACGACGAAGACGATGACGACGGTGGCGGTGGCGGTGCACCCGGCGGCGGCGGAATGCCCGGCGGCGGCGGAATGCCCGGCGGCGGCGGAATGCCCGGCGGAATGGGTATGTAACCACTCGTTTACTGATAAAGAAACACAATACCCGCAGCGAGCATCGAGCTCGTTGCGGGTTTTTTATTTTCTAATCATCGGCACTACTGTATAATATACTTGAATCGATCCGGAAACCGATACGGCAGTTCGGTTCCCGGATCGATTTTGCCCGGCGAACGTAAAAATTGCCGTTATTCACCCGCAATCAACCAGGAGGATAGAGATCGAAACAAACCGAGACACTCACATGTCGGTAATCGGATCGCTTCGGCACAATTCGCCTGATCCGGACAAGGTTGCTCTGGTACTGGGCGGGGGAGGGGCGAGAGGATATGCCCACCTCGGTTTCGCTCAGGTAATACTGGAGGCCGGTCTTGAACCCGATCTCATCGTGGGAACCAGTATGGGTTCGGTGATCGGAGCTGCCGTCGCAAACAAAGCAAACCTTGACGGCATGATCAAAGTACTAAACAGGCTTGACGTAAACCAAATCCTCAAGATCTCCAGGGAAAGCAGGCGCGAGCTGGAAAAGGCGATAGGCAAGTCACTGGTAAAGGAAATGGGTATAAGAAAGAGGTTAAACCGGGAGTCGAACAAGCCCCCGGTCAAGCTCGCCCGACTATTTACCTTTTTCAAACTCATGACCCGGAACTCGAGCATAGAGGAACTGCCTATAGAATTTGCCGCGGTGGCGACTGATCTGGACCGGGGAACGGAAGTTTTAATCAACAAAGGAAAGGTTTACCGAGCAACTGCAGCCAGCTCCGCGATCCCCGGCTTTATCCCGCCCGTAAAACTGGACGGGTTTCAGCTAATTGACGGCGGTATAGTCGACACGCTACCGGTAGTACCGGCGGTCGAAATGGGAGCCGGATCGGTGGTGGCGGTTGACGTAAGTAAAACGCTGAAGCCGAACCCCGAGCAGACCCCGCTCTCGTTGTTCTACCGGACGAGTGAAATCAGAAAAAAGGAACTAATGAGAATGAAGTCTTCCCTTGCCGAGGAACAACTCGACGGCCGGTTGTTGACTTTAAACCCCCCGGTGGACGAACTCAACTGGCTGGACTTCAACGAAGTAGACAGGGCGGTCTCGATCGGAAGGGAGTTTGCCCGGGAGAACCTTTCTAAAATTAAAGAGTCGTTTAAACCCACTTCCGCAACGTGAAAGAAAGGACCAGCGACACTCACCAACCAGTTCTGTCTCCGTGTTTACCAGCATAAGCAATTAAGACGGTTCCCAGTCAAGAACCCAGCCCCAAGGGACGAGGCTTGTAGGAAAACAAGTGGATACAAACTTAGATTTGAAAAACGACAAACCGACGCACTCATCCCTGGCTAAAAAGCCGGGGTATTCTGCGTGAATTTGATAAATGGCAAGGTAAGGTAAATGAAGTCTTACGCTTCCGACCGAGGGGACGGCAACTCGCAACACTTTAGTTTTGCGACTAACCCGTGAAAGGGGCCGGGAGAACCCCTAATTTCCAGTACCCAAATTGATTTTCCCCGATTCAGGTATTTGTTAACATTTCTTCCAATTTTATTTGAAAAAGTAAAATAGACCACTATAATTCCTGTATGATCCACTCTCTTTTAAAAGCTGAAGGTTTTTTTACCGACTATTTACCGAAAAAAGTTCGGAGCATCCTCTATAGCTCCAGTTTAACTCCACCATTAACGCGTTCTTTCGTCAAACTTAACCTCAACCCGTACCCGACGAGAGATTGTTTTTTATCCATAGCCTTACTTCAACAAGGGGGGACACATGCCCAATCAGGTCAATAGCAAAAAAAATCCGGTCAAAGCCTATTTCGACGAGATCGGCGAACGCCCTTTACTTACCAGAGAAGAAGAGGTCGAGCTTGCCCAGAGAATAGAAGAAGGAGACCAGGAGGCAAAAGAAGAGCTCGCGGTAGCTAATCTCAGGCTCGTAATCAGCATCGCCAAGAAATACCGGAATTTCGGGCTTTCTTTTCTCGACTTGATCCAGGAAGGCAACGTGGGACTGATGAAGGCCGTGGAAAAGTTCGACTGGCGTAAAGGTTACAAATTTAGCACCTATGCCACGTGGTGGATCCGGCAGGCAATACTGAGAGCAATAACGAACAGGTCCCGGACCATCAGAGTCCCGGCGCATATGAGTGAGCTAATTCGAGAGATCAACAAGGTCGAGAGAAAGTACATTCAGAAGCACGGGGAAGAACCGGATGCCGAGGACCTGGCGGAAGAGCTGGACGTAAAACCGGAGAAGATAAGACACGCCAAGAAGACTGCTCAACGAACGACCTCTTTGGACAAACCATTAAACGACGAAGGCACCGACACAAACGTGCTCGGGGATATTATGCCCGACAATAACCTGCCCAACCCGGAAGAGGAATCACTCCAGGCTTTATTAAAAGACCAGCTCAAACAATTGCTCCACGAAGTGTTGACCGATAGAGAAAGGCGGGTAGTCCAGCTCCGGTACGGCCTAGAGGACTATCATCCTAGAACGTTAAACGAAGTAGGCAAAGTATTCGGCATCAGCAGAGAGAGAGTAAGGCAGATCCAAAAACAGGCTATCAATAAGCTGAAAAGCCCGAAGGTGAAAGATCAACTCCGGGCTTATTTAGAGAACTACCAGATAACCTAGACTGCCCGGCTGGACCCCGCCTTTTTGGTTCAGCTCGGTACGTAAATCATTCGGACTCCTCGGGCAGTGTCCCGGGGGTTCCGTAAATGGGATTATCCTTGAGATCTTTCTGGCTTCCCTTTTCCTTACGGGTTACCCACTTGCCGTTGACCAGTTCCATGGACCCGTAGCCCGGGTCGCCACTCGAACTGGTACCGGCCATCCAGCCTTTGGACCCGTCAACTACCTGAACTTTTTCACCCTGAGGATTTCTTAACACCAGCTTTTCGCCCGAATTCGCCAGAGAACCCTGGAATACCAGATCAGCCTTAACCGAAGCAACTGCTTCGTCATCCGATCGCTCGAGCAGGAATGCCTCTTCCGGACCGATCGTTTTCTCGTTCACCGCTATCGTATCTCCCTGCTCTTTTCCCAGGTGAACAGTTACGCCCTCCCAGGACAGCGTCCAGCCGGTCAGATCGATTTCGTTATCCGAAGTGTTCCTCAACTCCAGCCACTCGTCCGCCCAGTTGGCCTGAGTTCCCGACCACGCAACCTCGCTGATCGATACGTAACTTTCCGCACCTGCCAGACCTACCACTCCAACCAGACCGACGAGCAATACCGTAACAAAAAGACGCTTAAAGATCGACGACTTCATTTTCTCACCTCAATTGAGCTCATTGGACTAAAAGTTGAGAATTTGACCGATAGCATGTACGTGTTTATATTGGAAACTAGTATAAATTGATTTTTCCGGGCTGTCCATAATCCAGGTTAAACTTCTGCTTAAACTGAGATAAGGTAACAATTAATCCAGCCTAAAGCGACGGACGCAAAGACTCCGGAACCTGCGATCGCTCGAGAGCTGCTCGGCGCGGACGCTCGTTCCGGACTGGTTAGAGGTTCAGGTCTCCCGCTGAACTAAGGAATCCTCACCGGTTGTCAGGATATAATTCGAGGTCGGTTGAGCGCCAAGTGCCGGTTGATAAGCGCTAACCCTCCAAATATAATTTCCTCCGTTCCAGAGGTGGAAAGATGGATAACCTTGTTATTGTGGAGTCTCCGACGAAAGCAAACACTATTAGTAGATATCTTGGATCCAAATTCGAGGTCCTCTCATCAAAAGGTCACATAAGGGACCTGCCAAAGAAGGAACTGGGAGTCGAAATCGAAAAAGGGTTCAAGCCCACGCTTGTCGTAAACCAGAAAAAACTCGTTAAGAAGTTAAGAAAAGCTTCTGAGGACAAACAGAACGTCTTCCTCGCCACGGACAACGACCGTGAAGGTGAGGCAATTGCCTTCGACCTTTACGAACTACTGAGCCAAAACGGAAACGGATCCAGCCAAAACGGCAAATTCAAGCGAATTATCTTCAACGAGATAACGAAAAACAGCATCAAAAAAGCCCTGGATAGCCCGACCGACATCGACCTGAAGAAAGTCGATGCCCAGCGAGCAAGGCGGATACTCGATCGCCTGGTCGGTTATTTAATCAGTCCGCTGCTATCAAAGACGGTTTCGGGGAGCAGGTTCGAGGGTTTGAGTGCCGGACGGGTTCAATCGGTAGCCCTTAGATACATAGTTGAAAGGGAAGAGGAACGAGAAAAGTTCGACCCGGAAGAGTACTGGAAGGTCGCCGTCGACCTGTACAAAGAGAATAAATCCGACGCCTTCCCCATGAAATTGAAGAAAATTGACGGTGACGATCCGGATATAGGCAGCCAGGACCAGGCGACGGAGATAGAAGAGAGCTTAAACGAGGCGGAGTTCAAGGTTACGAATCTAAAGGATAAGCTGAACAAGCGCTCGCCCTTGCCCCCGTTTATCACCTCGACCATGCAGCGAGCTGCGTCTTCCGTCCTGTCGTTCACTCCAAGCAAGACAATGAGCGTAGCTCAGACTCTCTACGAAGGAGTGGAGCTGGACGAAGGGATAGAAGGTCTGATTACTTACATGAGAACCGATTCGACTCGCGTTGCTAAAGAAGCGAACAACGCGTTGAGGAAATTCATAGACGCGAAATTTGGATCCGACTATCTCTCGGATAAAACGAGATACTACCAGAAAAGCAGCGGTGCCCAGGACGCTCACGAGGCTATAAGACCGACTGACGTCAGGCGGAGACCCGAAAATATCAAGAGCCATCTGTCCTCCGACCAGTACAAGCTGTACAAACTTATATGGGACAGGTTCGTGGCGACACAGATGAGCGAAGCTAGATACGAACGCCGGAAAATAACCGTTAAAGCGGACGGCTTCAAGTTTAAAACCTCGGGCAGCAGATTGGTATTCGACGGTTTTCTGAAAGTGCTCAAGCTAAAACCGCTAAAGGATCAGGACGTCGATCTCCCGGACGATCTCCAGACGGGAGACCTGCTGAACCTCAAAGAGGTGGATCTCAGTCAACACTTTACCAAGCCCCCGAGCCGCTACACGGAGGCCGGCCTGATCAAGAAGCTCGAAAAACAGGGGATAGGTCGTCCCAGCACCTACGCCAGCATCATTTCGACGATTCAGAAGAGAGACTACATAGTAAAGCGAAACAGCTCGTTCGTTCCTACCTTGCTTGGGTTCGTCGCCGTAGAGTTTCTCGAGGAGTACTTTCCGGAAATCGTCGAACCCGACCTCACAGCCAAGATGGAAAAGGCACTGGACGAAATCAAGGACGGTAAAAATTCCAAGGAAAAGACCCTCGCCAAGTTCTACGCTCCGCTGAAGAAAGAGCTCGAAAAAGTCGAGCAATCGCTTGAATCGGACGAAAACAGCTTCCAGATTCCAACCGACGTAAACTGTTCGAGCTGTGACGGCCACATGAATATTCGCTACTGGAAGGGTTCGCCCTACCTCTCCTGCTCGTCCTGGCCCGAGTGCGACGAAAAGACCAGCCTTCCATCGGACATATCGTTCACGTTCAAGGACGGCAAAGTTCTCATAGCGGACGAACTGAAAAAGAAGAAAGAAGAAGAGAAGGAGCTGGGAGAAAAGGAATGTCCGAACTGCGGATCACCCATGGAAATAAAGCACGGTAGGTACGGACGGTTCTACGCCTGCACGAACTCGGACTGCGACGAGACGGCTTCGGTATCCACCGGCGTCGAATGCCCCAGCTGCGGCGAAGGCGAACTCCTGGAGCGGTATTCCCGGAAGAGAAAGCAGACTTTTTACGGATGTAGCAACTATCCGGACTGCAAGTACACCACAAGTGACAAGCCAATCAAACAATGCCCGGAATGTGATACCGGGGTCCTGGTTAAAAACGAAGACAAACTTGTATGTACCAACAAAAGCTGTAATCACGAAGAATAAGTGCGTCACCGCCGAAAGCAATCACAGGTATCACCAGATATAAATTTGAAAGGTAAAGGGTTTGTGCTTACCCTTAAGTGATTATTATGGAGGGGTGGGCGAGCGGCCAAAACCGCCGGTCTGGAGTACCGGTGAACCGAGAGGTTCCGTGGGTTCAAATCCCACCCCCTCCGCCATTCCCATGCTAGGTGGGGGTTAGCGGTCCCCGTTATCCTCAGACCGCTATAGAGGAGCCGATATGCCTGCTGAGGAATTGGTTACTTGGGACTGCCTTGGGTAAGTGGTGCTGACGGCTGAGTCCTCTGCGGCACAAGTCTACCAACCCCGTCAGGCCCGGAAGGGAGCAGCGGTAAGTGGACCTCTGTGGGTGTCAGGGGGGTGCTTGGCCCGAGCTAACTGCCTAAGTAACGCCAGGTGAACGGTTTCGAGGCAGGCTGCATGGGTTATTATGACCGACGGGATGATACGGCGAATTATCTCTATTCCAGTACGAGGTTTTTCTTATCCCCCACTAACGAGCTGGTGATTTTATGCGCACTTTCTTCTGTCTGGAACTCTCAGAACCCGTAAAAAAAGAAGTAAGAGCCACGGCCGACTCCATCGATAGCCCCGCTTACGTCAAGTGGGTATCCCGAAACAACCTTCACATAACCCTAAAATTTCTTGGAGACGTAAACAGGAAAGAAGTTCCAGGAATTAAGCAAAAAGCGAAAGAATCGGCTTCCCCGGTCGACCCGTTCGAGGTAACAATAGACAAACTGAGCGGCTTCCCAAATCCGGGGTTCCCCAAGGTTATCTGGCTTGGATCGAGTTCTCCCCCGGGCGAGATCTTTCGACTTCACGACAACCTGGACTCGGGGCTGGAGAAGCTGGGCTTCGAAAAAGAGAAGCGAGACTACGTTCCCCATATCACGCTCGGTCGAACCAAGGACGAGGACGAAACGAAAATCGAGCAACTGGGGGACAAAGTCAAAGGCCTGGAGCTGGATACCAACTGGTCCGTCCCCGTGGACAAACTGACTCTGATGGAGAGCACGTTAAAACCGGAGGGGCCGGAGTACGATCCGGTATTCCGACTGGATCTAGGTAAATAGAGTTGAGCTATCGATATCTCGACCACGGTGCCGATATCGGCCTCGAAGTAGTAAGCGATAGCCTTGTAGGGTTATTTCGAGAGGCGGGAAGGTCGGTTTTTAGCCTGATGGTCGAGGTCGACGATATCCGGGCGGAAGAATCCCTTGAACTTGGTGTAACCGATTCCAGTCTGGAGGGCCTGCTCTACGAATGGTTGAGCGAGCTTCTATCGCTTAGTAATTTGAACGGTCACGTATACGGCGACTTTCCTGAATTGACAATTGAGGAATCAAATTCCGGCTACGAATTGAAAGCCAGGGCGGAAGGGGAGAAAATCAACCCGGAAAGACACGAACTCGGTACCGAGGTAAAGGCTGTCACCTACCAGGGCCTGGAGATAACCGAAATTGACGGCGGTTGGCGATGCAGATTCATTGTCGACGTTTGAAATAATAATCTCTATTACGCTCGAAACTTTTTAGTTCCAACTAACTCATCGGTAACTAGGTACTAACTGTTTAGCGAACTTTTGTTCGGAAGTAAGGCCGGCAATAACCAAACCTTTTCGAGTAACCGTAAACTGGTTCCCTCATCATGACCAGATAACCTACCGGGCTTCCGGCCCGGGAAATTTCCGACTCGCGTGCTCAAACT
>JGI1689J12820_1000017_pt1 | contig 59427 bp, 67 predicted proteins | sample PRCRCaboRojoPR_6_FD_12820 | JGI IMG/M metagenome (IMG submission 12820)
GGGGGTATTGGATCGATGGGCTGATTCCCTCCAGGCGGGGTTTTCTTTGCTCCAGGCGGTTGAATTCATCGTTCCCAATTTGTCATCTCCCAGTTCAGCTGAGTTGAGGTTGATGTCTGACCAAATCCGGATGGGATTCACAGTCGATCAAGCGTTGAGAAAATTATATGAGCGACGGACGAATCAGGATGTGCGCTTATTGGTCGAAGGATTGACCTTACAACGTCAGGTTGGGGGAAATATGGCTGTTATGATGCGCGAACTTGCAGAGGTGATCCGGAAAAGAGTGGAGCTGGAAAATGAGGTCAGGACCCTGACAGCACAGGGTCGGCTTTCAGCGGTGGTCATTTCCCTTTTAGTACCGATTTCCCTGGGCCTGTTATCTATGTTTCCAGGTTATATCGACGTCTTGTTTAACACTACGGTGGGCAACCTTGTCCTGATTGTATCTGGAATTCTGGAACTGGTGGGTGCGGTTATCGTCGCTCGATTGATCCGCATTGAGGTGTGATGATGGCTCTCCTCTATCTGACAGCTGTTGTCTTCGGGGGAGTGATATTTACCACGTTTCTTATCCTGGACACCATGATCGATCGCCGGGCGAGAGTCCGAGCAGAAAAGCGTTTAGGTCAAGCAGAAAAACGGGAATTCAGGTCCAGAAGAAATCCCTTTTTGGTCGTGTTGCAGAAGGTTGAAGCTCCGGACTTTTTTGATCACTGGGTGGATGAAAGGGATGTGGTCCAATCCGGGATAGCTTTGGATGCCAGGCAATTTATATCGTTGTGGTGGGTCCTGGTTCTGGGAGGAACTTGCCTGGGAGTTACGGGTTTTTTAACGGGGTTGGTGGGTATAGGATGGGTTATTCTGGAAATCTCGTTAGTCCTTCTGGCGATGATAGGGCCTTATCTCTTTCTTTTATGGCGTATCAAAGAAAGAGAGCGGGCGGTGACCCGGGAGCTGCCGGATTTTTTGGATATGCTGACCTTCACGATCGAAGCGGGTCTGGGGTTTGTCCCCGCTCTGCGGAGGGTGAGTAAAGGATACACGGGGATATTCGGGGAAGAGATAAAACAGGTGTTAGTGCAGATCGAGTTGGGATTTTCCAGGCGTGAAGCGCTGGAAGGTTTGGCCAGCAGACTACCTTCCACGGATGTGGAACAATTGGTGGAAGCGGTCAACCTGTCGGAGCAATTGGGGACATCCCTGGGTAGGACGCTTCGGATCCAAGCGAATCTGATGCGGACCCGCCGGCGCCAGCGAGCAGAGGTCAAGGCCCAAACAGCGCCAATTCGGATTATCCCGGCATTGGTGTTTTTCTTCCTTCCCAGTTTGCTGTTAATATATCTCGCTCCGCCTATCATAAACTTCCTCTTCCGGCGTTGAGGTGATGGAGGGTTCGTGTCCTGATGGGAAACCACAAAGACATCCATAAGCTTGAGGGTCAGGCATTGGTTGAGTTTGCTTTTGTTCTGCCCATTCTATTGTTGTTGATGGTGGCTTTAATTGACTTCGGGGTCCTTTTTTACACGCAAATGGCGGTCACCCACGCAGCCTGGGAAGGGGCCAGAGCTGGGGCGACGATCGTGGACCCGAGTCGGGGGGATCAGGAAATTATCGGGGCAGTGCATCGTGCTGCGTATGGTTTAGATCCGAACCGGCTGATCATCGACATTGATCCGGAGCAGGATGAACCCCCCCGCGACCAGCCTTTTCCCGCACCCAGGGGTGAACAGATCACGGTGACGGTCAAATATGAGATGAATCTTGCCCTGCCGAGTGTCGAGATCCCCCTCACAGGACGAGCTGTAACCCGGATGGAATATCAAAATCATGAGAAGTAATCAGCAAGGGCAGGTTGTGATCATCGTGGCTGTGATCTTGATGGTGACCCTGTTTTTTTTAGCTGTGATCATTGATGGGGCCCGGTTGATGGTTGAAAGGCAGGAATTGAAACGAGCTGCGGACGCCGCGGCGAAAGCAGGCCTGGTGGTCGTGGGGGATAGGATGGTGACCCAGGTCATCCAGGCCCAGACTGCAGAGGCTAGTGTGACTGTTACCCCCACTCCCGGGGGGATCACGCCAGGCGTGACACCTACCGCGACATCTACTTCCGGTGAATTTTTTGATTGGTTGGATGATGATCACAGGGCCACATTGGTCGCACCGCCCATGCAAACCCTCGTGGCTGCGCAGTCTGTGGGGTATGCGGAAATGAATGGGTTGGGTCCCTCAAACCCATTGGTTCTGGAGTTCGATGTGGCCTTTCCTTACCAGTATGATCCTGGGGGACAGCATCTGAAAATTCATGTCCGGATTCAGCGGAAAGTGACAGTGATGTTTGCTTCCTTATTAGGAATTGAAGAAGGAGTACTGTCTGAAGAGTCAAAACAAAGTATCCCCCAGAGATAGGATCCAAATGTGGCTTTTTCTTGTCCGGATTGCCCCATTTCTGGTCCTGGCGGGTTTGATTTCTGGTCTGGGTCATTACATTGGAAAATGGATCCCCGAAGCCGGGTGGATTTATTTATTAGGGGCTACCTGGGGGTTTTTAGTTGGCATGTATATCCTCGAGCAGGAACCGATTTGGAACACCCTATTATTTCTGGGATTTGCGTTATCCTCGGGGGCATTATTGCGCGGGATAGATTATGTGGGCGTTCTAAGCAGGGTTTGGCTGACCCTGATAGGTGGAATTTCTGCTTCTTTTGTCTGGGGTTTATTTTCAGGTCCAACGCCCACGCGTGCAGCGGGATATCTTTTCCCATTGACAATTCTTTACCTCCTGGGATGGATATTATTGTCGATCTTGCCCCTGCCTTCGGGGACGCTGGCCTTTTGGGCAGGTTTGGGGCTGATGCTTTTTCTTTTGATCGCTGTCTCGATTTTCAATAAGGGGAAGAGGAAGGGTGGGGAGGGAAGTCCTGTCCCGCTGGCCAGCGACCTATTTGTGGTTGGCTTCAACTTCTTCTGGTTGGCGGCTGTTTTCTGGGGTGCGCTAAGCTGATGTGGTAATAATCTGATTTTAGAGATATAGTTGGGAAAGGAATTTGTTGACATGGTTAGGGAAATCCGACATGGATCAGGTCAGAGAAGGTTCACAGGGAGCGCCTCAGTTCGGGCCAGCCCTTACCGTTTTCCTGCCGGCTCTGATGAGGGGAAAGCGTGGCTTGGGGTATAAATGGTTAGGGGATGGAGAAGAAATATAAAATTTTTCCGCGTGGTATGGTATTTCTCGGCTGCTCCGGGAAGAAACGGGATCCTTAAAAACAGTGGAAATATGAAGAAGCGAAAACTCTTTGGAAAGGTCTTTTTGGGCGTCCTGCTCCTGCTGGTCGCCTTTGTCCTTTTCCTGGAAATTGGGAGCAGGCGTTATATGAAAAAACATGTTCCCCAAAGGTCCTTCGAATATGTGGCCTGTGATGAGTCGAAATACCCTGTAGATGAAGACAAAATCCAGGTATTAAACGCGTTGGTCATATCCAGAGGGGAAGGACAGGCGATCACGCAGGAAGATCTGAATCGGGCCATGATCGTGGTCCGGGAAGAGGACATGACCCATATCAACGGTGTGTACTGCAACGGTCTGATATACGTCAGCGAGGCGCTGCCGGAAAAGGCGATGTATTACGTGGCGCGCCATGAATTGGAACACGTCTTCCAGCACAGGGGGGTCGCCAGGAAATGCGATAATGACGAGTTCTGCGCGAATTGGATCGCCGGCAGCGAATACCCTTTGGGCTTGCTGCAGACGATCTTTTCTTCCCTGGTCAGGGCTTATGATCTTTACCCGTCTGTGTGGGTCTTTCTGTATGGATCCTGGCGGATTTTCAGGTATTATTTTCTGGGGCTGGGGTGAGTTCGTTTTTTCTTGATCCTTGCTTGTTTTCAGCGTTTGATCTACTTCAGGGCTGTGGGGTGCACCCCAGGGTGGATGGTTCTGTACAAAATGTGTTTTCCTGTGTTATAAAAAAGATGACAGCCGCGGGATGAAGTGATGAGGAGGGCAGGATGACCGGAAAAAAACAGGGTGGGATCCAGTTCTGGCATGTGATGGTTGTTTCCGGGCTGGTGTTGATGGTGATCGGGTTGGTGCTTATTCTCCTCCCGGATGGGGTAGGGCAGGCGGGGACGATCATCCTTAAAATATTCGGCGCCAGTTTTGAAGGCAGTGAAATGGGCCTGGCTTTGATTGTCCTGGCAATCGTGTGTTTTCTAATCGGGCAGAAGGACCGGGCAGATACCCAGAAATATCAATCCATGCGCAAAGACCTTCAGAAAACAAGTAAAATCACAGCGAAACTGGTAGCAGATAGCGTGGAGCAGTCGCTGCAAAAGGTTCCCGGTGATGCCAGTGAATGGATGAGGGATCATGCGCTGGATTGGGAGGATTATCAGGAAGAACTACAGGTCCTTCAAAACTGGGAAGAGGATGTGCTTGAAGATGAGCATGCCTTACGCCACGCTGAACGGGGGATAGAACTTCTGGAAGCCTTGGAGCGCGAAGGCTATTCCTTCAAACAAAAATAACCAGCGTATAGTATGTTACAGGTGGGGAACAGGAACGAAGAAACGGATCCCGGAAGGGATCCGTTTATGATTTCTCCAGTAATCACGATCATTCTTAAAAACGCAGGTGAGCGTGGAGGGAATCGAACCCCCAACCAATGGCTTAAAAGGCCACTGCTCTGCCATTGAGCTACACGCCCACTGCTGGGAGATTTTATCATGTGTGGCAATACCCGTCAACATTTTCCCTCAGGGATAGGTCTCCTTTACTGATTGATCCACAATCAAAAGAGTTTAAATCCGCGAATTTATAACAATCATCGCCCCTCAGGTGGCCGGACGGGAGAGCCAAACAGGCCGGGTGTGGGGCACTATGCTGATGCGGATCAAGGTGCATATGATTGGGGGGTAATGAGGTGAATACTACCAGATATGGGGGTGTTAATTCACTTATGGCACAATAATTGCATCCTCACAGGTAGAGCTGAGCAGAGAAATCCTATCTGGGAACCTTTGGGAAATCAATATGGAATCTATTCAGGCTTGGATTTCTATGTTCCTGATCGGGGTAGAGCTCCCCCAGGGCTTCCCGTAAACCACAAGTGCGCGATTTAGTTAGGCAGGGAAGGGGAAAGATGTCCAAAAAGATGAAGTTTTTATGGTGTCCTGTGTGTATGGTCCATACCTATCATCAGGAAAGTGAAGATGGTTGGTTATGTGTCAATGAAGATCACGACCAGTTCTTGCAAAAGAGAACTGACCCCTGGATCGAGAAGTACCGGGCCAGCGATAAAATGCTTGCTGTTTCCTTGAAGGAGGCTGAAGGCTAGACAGCTGCCCGGACGCTTAGCTCATTTGCGGGGTTTCTATATAGTGCCTAGGGGGTACCTGTTGACTGCAAGCCTTGTTACCTTCAATCCCAGATATTGGGTTTGCAGTATTCTCTCTCTCCATTGATGAGCACAAACCAGACATCATTCTCACGGTAGGTAAGGAAATCTTTCCAAAGGGACTGGTTTTGGGAAAGTTCTAACTTTGCGCGGTATCGCGACCAGATGAACCCCTGCCAGGTGGAGGGTAGGTCTCGCAGCAGGGCTGCCCGGCAGGCCAGGGATGCCGATAATTCACGCCGTTGGTCGGTGGTCAGCCGGGGGCTTTCTGCAAGGTGTATCAGCTGGGGGACAGCATCATTGGACAGACCCTTAAGATAATGGATGTCCAGGGGAGTGTCTTCCCCGTGGCGGGTGAAGTTTCGTTGGGTGATGAAGCTGTCGACGTTGATGATATTGAGCGTGATCACGAAGCCTATCAGGGTTATAAGAGCGGTGAGGGTGAAGTATCGCCACCGGTGGAGAATCTCCAGGATCAGAATCCCCAAAAAAAGGATCCCGATCCAGAGGATGCAGATATGGGCGTAAGTTCGCAGGCGGGTGAAACCATAGGCAATTTCATACAGGCGCAGACGCTGGAAAGAGGAGACGAGAATGACGCCAATAAAAACCGTCAATAAGGCAGTTAAACCTGTGAAGACCTTTTTCTCTCGGGGGGATTCTCTGTTGGTTATGGAGCTTAAAAGCATAAAAAGGAGAAGCGTGATGAACGCTGCCGCCAGCAGCTCCCCGAAACCACGCCGGGCGTATTCAGCATAAGTATAACCTTGGAGGGAAATGTTGCTTTCCCCGCCAAAGAAATACCGGAATTGGATGAAGACAAATGAAAAGAAGAGCAGGTTCACGCTGCCGAGGACGATCCCGGCCTCTGTGAAACCGAGGAATCTCGGGGGCCAGGAATCACCCTCTCCAATCAATGATTCATCTTTGCTTTTCAGCATGGCGTACAGGCTCAGCCCGGCAGTCAAGAATGTCCAAATCATGATCAACACCAGGCGTCCGATGTACTCAGGAAGCCGTTCCAGTTTCAGATATTCAGTCAGATCCTGCAGGCGGTCAGCGAAGATAGGGTCCGCAGCAGCAAAGAGGGCAGCGAAGACAGCGAGAATGGGGAGGGCGAGCACGACCCCTCTCAGGTAGGGGAAGATCCGTTTCCAAAATGCGGGGCCTGCCTCAGTTTTCCCATCCTCATCATTCTCACTCTCCTTTGCTTCCTTGTCCATGATCAGGTTGATGGGTAAGATTAATGCCTGAAATAAGAGCTTAAATCCACCTGCCAGATAATCGACAAGACTATAGTGAAACCAGCGTCCACCGCGAAAGGTGAGGAGTAGAACCGCGAACAAACCCAATGAAGTGAGGTGGTTCAGCGCCCGAGTGAAGGGTTCCTGGCGGATGAAAGTCAGGAAAGAGAAGACCAGGAGGGCCCCAAGTACCCACAGGCTTCCAGCTGCAGGGCGCTTGTTCTCCTTTTGGGCCAGGAAGATAAGCATGCCCACGGAGATCAGGATGTGAATGGCGAATGATATCCCCAGCGGTTTTTTCCAGTAGAATAAATCGAATCCCCATCCGATGAGAAATGCAGCTGCCCAGAAAACTTGCTTGTTTTTAATCATGTAGATCAACCTTTTCTAGCCCTGAAATCCTTCATCCCTTATGAAAAGTCCGCTTTTGATTCTACAGCGAGTTCATGGCGCCCGGAGTATAAAGCATGTGACTGAAAAAGATATCCTTGGTCCATGAACGTGTCAAAAACGCGTTGTAGGGCTCATTCTAGCATGGTAGGGAAGTTTTTTTTCACCTTAAGGGAAGATGAGAGAATTTTGATCGCTGTTGAGAGCAAATGAGAGTCCTTCCTCTGCTCATTTTCGTTTTCTGGAAAGCATCCAGGAGGAGTAAAGGGGGGAGGTAAGGGATCTGTTTGATGGGCAACCAGGGAAATAATTCCGGAGTGGTGTTATTTATCCACAGCCAAGATGTTTGCTCCGAAGTCAGCTCTAGGACTGTGTTCCAAGCAGGGAAGGGGAAACTGGTAGAGGAAATAAAAAACCAGCTCCCCGCTTTGGGGGCTGGTCTCCTGGACAGGGGGTTGAATTGAGAGTTGCTGAAAGGGCTTATCCCCTATTTAGTTGTGCAAATTCATCGATGAGGGGAATTAAAAACGAGCTACCATGGAAATGACCATCGATAAAACGATCAAAATGCCAATCACTGCCATGATGATTTGTTGGAAGTTAGGGCGATTTCTGCGGGACATAATCCTCCTTCTTTTGGATATCAATCTGTTCGTTCTTTTTCACGGACACATTTTAGCATGAGATGCTGATTAGTCCAAGTGTTCTTTGATGGTCTGGGCCAGCTTGGTGTGGATTTTTGGGGTGGATGCGAGCTCTTTTAAAGACGCCTGACGGATGTTCTGGATGGTGTGGAACTTGTTGAGCAAGGCCCTCCTGCGTGCTGGGCCCACCCCGGGGATCTTTTCCAGACTGGATTGCAGTCCTTTACGGCTGCGGCGTTTGCGGTGAGATGCGATCGCGAAACGGTGAGCTTCATCCCGCACCCTTTGCAGAAGATGGAGGCCGGCGGAATTGCGGTCGAAACGCACGGGCCGGGACTGGCCGGGGAGATATACATCTTCGTTTTGTTTCGCCAATCCAGCCACAGTAAAAGCATCCTGCAAATCGAATTCTTCGATGACCTCAAGAGACCGGTTCAGCTGGCCTTTACCGCCGTCCACCAACAGTAAATCAGGCAGGGTGGAGAAAGATGGGTCAGGGTTGTATCCAGGCTGTCCTTGACCTTTGATGAGCTCCCGCCACCGCCGGAAACGCCGGCTGATGACCTCTTCCATGCTGGCATAATCGTCAGGACCGCTTACACTGCGGATGTTAAACCTGCGGTAGTGGCTTTTCTGAGGGGAGCCGTCTTCAAAAACGACCATGCTTCCCACCTGGGCAGCTCCCTGGGTGTTTGAGATGTCATAACACTCGATCCGCGCGGGCGGGGCAGGGAGGTCAAGATGTGATTGCAGCTCATCCAGGGCCCGTTCACTTCTCTCCTGGATTGCTTTTTCTTGATTGCTGTGAGCGGCCAGCATTTCAGCAGCGTTTTCCGCAGCCATCTCAATCAGGCCTTCCTCCTCGGCGCTGTGCGGAATACGCATTTTAACTTTGTCACCCCCGCGCTTGCTGTCCAGCCATTTTTGAATGATCCGGGCCTCTTCCACCTCCCGGGGAAGAAGAATTTGAGGAGGGACGGAAGGGGCCTGGTCGTAAAATTGTTTGATCACCTCCGCAAGAACATCCTTCTCGGGGGTGTTTTCAGTTCCCTCAACCAAGAAATATTCTCGTCCTGTCAACTTGCCACCCCGGATGAAAAAGACCTGGACGCAAGCTTCGTCCTCTTCGCTGTGAATAGCCAGGACATCGGAGTCCTTGTATTCTGTGGATATAATGCGCTGTTCCTCAACGATCCGCTCGATGGCGATCAACTGATCACGGATTTGGCCTGCTTCTTCAAACCGGAGTTCGCTTGAAGCCTGATCCATCCTCTTTTGAAGGTGATCCACGATGGGCTCCGTGCGGCCGTCGAGGAAATCAGCCAACTGCCCGATCATTTCACGGTATGCTTTCTGGCTGATTTCCCCGATGCAGGGTGCGGAGCACAAGGCAATATCGTAATACAGACAGGCTCTCTGGTCTTCTCCAGTGATGGTACGGTTGCAGGTCAAGTAGGGGAAAACGCGCCGGAGCACATCCAGGGTTTGGTCCACAGCCCAGACGCTGGTATATGGTCCGAAATACCGGGAACCATCTCTCTTTACCTGCCGGGTTACGGTCACCTTGGGGAAAGGGTCCTGCCAATGGATTTTGATGTAAGGGTAGCGTTTGTCATCTTTGAGCCGGACGTTGAAATGAGGTTGGTATTCTTTGATCAGGTTCATTTCCAGGATCAGAGCTTCCAGCTCGGACTGGACGATGATCCAATCGATGTCCTGTATATGCCTGACCAGCTGGGCCGTGCGGGGGTTGCTCTGGGCGCTGGCGTGGAAGTAAGACCGTACCCGATGGCGGAGATCGACCGCTTTTCCGACGTATATAACCTTACCGTCACCGTCTTTCATCAGATAACAGCCGGTCTTATGAGGGATCGTATCCAGGATGGTCTGGAGGTGTTCCGAAAGGTCCATAGTGTGGAAATTTTATCACATGGGGGAACACCGCCCCTTGNGAGCGTTTTTCCATCCCTGGGGGAGATATCTGCTCTTAATGGACGGTTAGACCTTCATTTTGTGGTCTTTNCGGAGCCAGAGGCGTGGACGAGCAAGGAGCAACTTCTCTGAAACGGAGATGTGTGTTCTCTTGTGGGGCCAGATAGGAAGATGTTCCTCCCTCTGGGTGCTTTCCGGAACTTGTCCCCTGCGTCCCTTCTTTGTATACTGAAAACATGACAACATTCGATGAGCCTGTTCCGGATTCATTTGGTTTCCCCCGCACATGGTCTGTCACGGAAGTCAATGCGTATGTCAGGGATTTGATGGAAAGTGACGCTAATCTGGGGGACCTATGGGTGGAAGGGGAGGTTTCCAACGTTTCGCGTCCCAAATCGGGTCATGTGTACTTCACCCTTAAGGACGCTGAAAGCGCTCTGCGCTGTGTGATGTGGAAGAATATCGCTTCTCAGCAGGAGTTCCGACTTGAAGGAGGCGATGCGGTTGAAGCGCACGGCAATCTGAGTGTATACGAACGGAGGGGCCAATATCAACTTTACGTTGATTTCCTTCGTCCCCGGGGCGCGGGAAGGCTGTACCAGGAGTACCTACGATTAAAAGACAAATTGGAGGCAGAGGGCTTATTCGCCACTGAGCATAAGGTTTCCCTTCCCAGGTGGCCAGAAAAGATCGGGCTGGTCACGTCGCCAACCGGGGCTGCGCTGCAGGATATGCTCAATACCCTACGACGCAGGTACCCGCTGGTGGATGTCGTCCTCTCCCCGGCGTCCGTGCAGGGGGAGAATGCACCTCCGGAGATCATGGCTGCTCTGGAAAAGCTCAATAAGCGGGGAGACGTCGATTTGATCATCGTGGGTCGGGGAGGGGGGTCCATTGAAGATTTATGGGCGTTTAATGACGAGGGGGTGGCCCGGGCGATCTTCGCTTCCCAGATCCCCGTCATCAGCGGTGTTGGCCATGAAACGGATTTCACGATCGCGGATTTTGTCGCTGATGTGCGGGCCCCCACGCCCACTGCGGCAGCTGAGCTGGCAGTCCCTGACCGGATGGAATTAATGGCCCTGACTCAGGACCTGGCAGAGCGAATCAATCGCACCTATCTGACTTATATCTCAGACCAGCGTTGGATGATTTCAGATCTGCAGTCCCAAATCAAGCGTTTTTCACCGCAGTATGAGATCCGGAATGGAAAACAGCGGGTTGATGAGTTAGGAGATCGACTGAGGAGGACCATGATCAGGATCATCGGGGATGCCCGTAAGGAATTACACGGGGTTGCCGAACATCTGGAAGCGCTCAGCCCCGAGTCCATCCTTAAACGCGGCTATGCTGTCCTCACAGAGGAGGACGGTACTGTGGTCTACAGGGTTTCTCAAGTCGAAGGGGGGGATATCCTTGAAGCCCGTGTGGCAGATGGCAGGTTCGACGTGGTGGTTAAAGAGAACTGAACCCGGGTGAAAAGGGACTTTATTTAAACTTTTCTTTAACATTTCTTTTATCTTTCTCATAGACTGCATTTTTATAATGTGTTTGTCATGGATGTTTAGCGGGGATATCTTTACCTGTATCTATGTGGAGGATTAGAAAATGAATTTAGAGAATTATACGAAGAAATCACAGCAGGCCGTTCTGCGTGCGCAAAGGATGGCTGAAGAAAACAACCATCAGGAAATTGACAGCGTTCATATTTTGGCTGCCCTTTTGGAGCAGGCTGATGGTGTCGTCCCGGCGATTGTCAAGAAAGTTTCCGGTAGCGTTTCAGGCCTGGAAAGTGCGGTCAGGGAACAGTTGGAAAAACGCTCCAAGGTGTATGGAAGCAACGTACAGGTGGGCTTAACTCGAGAGGCTCGAGATGTGCTGGCTGCTGGGGAAAGGTATGCCAAAGGGATGCAGGATGAATATGTGTCCACTGAACACCTCTTATTGGGCCTTACCGAAAGCACCCTTGCTGGGAAATTGAAAGAGTATGGTTTAACGAAAGATGCCATCCTGGATGCTATGCGGGATGTCCGGGGTACACAGCGCGTGACCTCGCAAAATCCAGAGTCCACCTATGATGCCTTGACGAAGTATGGACGAGACCTAACCGGTCAGGCCCGACGCGGCAAGCTCGATCCCGTCATCGGGCGGGATGAAGAAACCCGGCGCTTGATACAGATCTTGTCCAGGCGTACGAAAAACAACCCTGCCTTGATCGGGGATCCGGGTGTGGGCAAGACGGCCATCGTGGAAGGGTTAGCGCAGCGAATCGTCAACGGGGATGTCCCGGATGGGCTGAAACGCAAGCGATTGGTCCAGCTGGACATGGGATCTCTGGTAGCGGGCGCCAAGTACCGCGGTGAATTTGAGGAACGCTTAAAGGCGGTTTTAAAAGAGATCACATCCTCTGCCGGGGAAATCCTCTTGTTTGTCGATGAGATGCACACGGTGGTTGGCGCGGGAGCGGCAGAGGGGGCGGTGGATGCTGGAAATATGCTCAAACCCCTGCTGGCCCGGGGCGAATTACATATGATCGGCGCCACCACCCTGGATGAGTACAGGGAGCATATTGAAAAGGACGCGGCTCTGGAACGCCGTTTCCAGCCCCTGTTGATCGAAGAGCCCAGCGTGGAGGACACGATCAGCATCTTGCGGGGACTGAAGGAGCGCTATGAGATCCATCACGGCGTGCGGATCACCGACCCGGCTACGATAGCTGCGGCGACCCTCTCGGATCGTTATATCTCGGACCGGCACTTGCCGGACAAGGCGATCGACTTGATCGATGAAGCTGCAGCCCGCCTGCGGACGGAAATTGACTCTAAACCGCGCGAACTGGATATGGTCGACCGGCAAATCATGCAGCTTGAGATCGAGCGGGAAGCCTTGAAAAAAGAAGATGATCAAGCCTCGCAAGAACGGTTGGAGAAGCTGAAAAAAGAATTGGCGGATTTGAAAGAAGAGCAAAAACAGCTTCAAACGCAGTGGAGCGCTGAAAAGGAGATCATCAGTGAAGTGAGGTCGATTAAAAAAGAAATCGATGAGACCCGTTTGGAAATAGAACGCGCGGAACGTGAGGCGGATCTGGAACGCACAGCCCGGCTGCAGTACGGGAAACTTCCCGAATTACAGGAAACGTTGAAGGAAAAAGAACAGCGGCTGAGTGAGATTCAGAAAGACGGAGCCATGCTCAAGGAAGAGGTGGATGCTGAAGAGATCGCCGGCGTGGTTTCGCGCTGGACAGGCATCCCCGTTTCCCGTTTGATGGAGAGCGAAACCCAGAAGCTGATCCACATGGAGGATCGACTGCACACCCGGGTGGTTGGCCAGGATAAAGCCATCAAAGCGGTTTCCAACGCCGTGCGGCGGGCTCGGGCTGGGCTGCAAGATCCCAACCGGCCCATCGGGTCCTTCATCTTTGTGGGCCCTACGGGCGTGGGGAAGACAGAGTTGGCCCGCGCGCTGGCCGCCTTCCTCTTTGATGATGAAGATGCTATGGTCCGCATCGACATGAGCGAGTACCAGGAAAAGCATAATGTCGCTCGTCTGATTGGCTCTCCTCCCGGATACGTTGGCTACGAGGAAGGTGGTCAATTGACGGAAGCGGTGCGCCGCCGGCCGTACAGTGTGGTGCTTTTTGACGAAATTGAGAAAGCGCATACTGATGTCTTCAACACTTTGCTTCAGCTCCTGGATGACGGACGACTCACGGATGGCCACGGGCGAACGGTCGACTTCCGGAATACGGTGGTGATCATGACCAGCAATGTGGGCACCGAAGCCTGGACGCAGATGGATGAGGATTGGGACCAGGAAGAGGCCCGGCGCTACACGCAGGAGGCGCTGCGGGCAACGTTCCGACCCGAGTTCTTAAACCGTGTGGACGATATCGTCACCTTCCACCCCCTGACAAAAGAACACCTTTTGGATATTGTCGATATCCAGTTGGATCGCGTCAAAGCCTTGGTCCAGGGGCAGGGGTATTCTTTGCAAATCACCCAGAAAGCCAAAGAATACCTGGCAGATGTGGGATATGATCCTGATTACGGAGCCCGGCCCCTGAAGCGGACCATCCAGCGTGAACTTCAAGACCCGCTGGCTCTGGACGTGATCTCCGGTGAGTTCAGTGTTGGGGATGCGATTTGGGTCGATACGGATGGGGAAAAGCTTGTGTTTGAAGTGAGAGAGAAAAAACAGGCGGTCAACGCCTGAATGAATACAGCATAAAAGGCATGAAAACAGCCAGGGTTCCGATTTGATTGGGTCCCTGGCTGTTTTATGTAGGTTGTGTTCGTGTGGGATTAACTTTCGTGGACGTGACCGTGTTCAATTTCCTCTTCCGTCGCCGGTCTGAGGTCCGCGATGGTGACTTCGAATACCAAATCTTTCCCTGCCAGAGGATGATTGAAATCCAAGGTCACGGTCTCTTCGTCTTTTTCCACAATCTGGGCGCTGAGCACGTTGTCGTCCGCATCCCGGAGATCCAGAAACGTCCCCACGTCAAGGGGGACATCCTCACTGAACTCCTCTTGTTTCACCTTTTGACGCGCGTCGGGGTCGCTTTCCCCGTAGGCGTCTTCCGATTTGACATGGATGGTTTTCGTGGAGCCAACTTCCATTCCCGATAAGGCTTCTTCCAATCCAGGTATGATTTGACCGTGTCCCTGGATGAATTGGATGGGGTTTCCGCCCTCTGTGCTTTCCATTTCTTCATCGTCGACAATCAGTGTGTAATCCAAACTGACAACCATGTCGTCCTTTACTTCTTTCGTCACAGTTTCTCCTTTGTTTATGAGGGTACGGGCGGTGATGATATATCCCGTACCAGATACCAGGTGGCTTCTCGAAATACAAATAATAAATGGTATGTTCGATCCTTACTGTCTTTGACGAGGATGTGCCTGCCTTTTTCGTCTTCCCACTGCCTGCCCACATCCCAGATGTTCACCTTTTCCTCATCGAGGTGGAAGAGAGAAGGGATGATCTTTCCCTGGGTTGTGAATCGAGCGCTGACCTGAATTTTTTTCATCCTTTTCTTAATTGCTCCCATAAGAAGGTCAAAGACTCCAGGGCGAAAGCCTTTTTATTGGAGAGTCGATCGCCATCCGTCTGAATGACTTTTGCATATGTCCCATCGTTGGTATCCAGGCCAAACCAGACTGTCCCAACTGGTTTTTGAGGGGTTCCGCCCGTGGGCCCCGCGATCCCGCTGATAGACAGGCCGAGATCAGCACCTAATCGATGGCGGATGCCTTTCGCCATCTCTTTCACAGTGGCTTCGCTGACAGCCCCGTGTTCTTCTAGGGTTTCCCAGGAAACGTTCAAAAGTCTGACTTTCGCATGATAGGAGTAGGCGATGATGCCGCCAATAAAATAAGTTGATGCGCCGGGGATGTTTGTGATCATGTGACCGACCAATCCGCCTGTGCAGGATTCAGCGACCGCCAGCTCCCAGCCCCGGTCACGTAATGGGCGGCTGATTTGTTCCGCGATGTCTTTTTGCGTCATGAGTTCCTTTTCCTCCTCAGATCCTGAATCCCAGAAAATATATGTCCGTCTCAGAAATCCGAGGCAGGGATGTCCTGGTATTCATCTTATCATACATGATTTTTGTTCAAGAGGAGGAGGGTATATGCTGGATGAGGATTAAGGGGTTACTGCCTAGACGTGTTTCGATCTTTTAGGTGATTACTTCACACCCCAATGCACGGCTACTGTGTCCAGCATGAAGCGTTTGAATTCCAGCTTCTTGTACCCGACCGCAGCTAAGTAAGCCAGTAATTCCTCAGCTCTTAGAAAATTATCCATCGATTCTGGGAGGTAGGTATAATCATCCTTTAGACCCGCGACCCATTTTCCAAGGGCAGGGATTACAGTGTACAGATAAAATCGTACGGCGGGTGTAAAAAGGTTTTGGCTGGGTTTCGTGGTGTCCAGAACCACTAATGTCCCTCCCCGTTTGAGAACCCGGTATTGTTCCCGCAAACTACCCATCAAGTCAGAGAGGTTTCTGAGCAGGAAACCTGAAACCACTGCATCAAAAGTGTTCTCCGGGAACGGTAGTTTTCCCGCATGCGCGGCTGTCCACGTCCCTTCTGGTTCCGGATGATTTTCTTTCCCCACGCGCATCATTCTCAGGGAAAAATCAGCGGCAATGGGATGCGCGGAGGGGTATTGTTTGAGGGTTTCTCGCGCCAGATCGCCCGTACCTGCACCGAGGTCCAGAAGATATCCATCCTGGGGAAGGTTCGTTTTCCCGATCACGAACCGGCGCCAGCGGATGTCCTGCCATCCGGTCATGAGCCGGTTAAGGAGATCGTAGTGAGGCGCAATGCGGGAGAACATGTCCCGCACCTGTTGATCTGACTTGGCTTTTTCGTTTGGAGACATCCCGGTTTACTTTGTAATCGCACGCGCGTCGGCTTCTTTCGCCACGCGGATGCCTTTTTCCTCATCAACACGAGTCAGAAGCAATCCGCCGGAAATAAAGAAGATCACCAGCGAGACGATCCCCAGCCGGCTGTTCCCCATGGCCTGGCTGACCAGCCCGAAAACCAGAGGCCCGAAGATCCCGGCNAATTTTCCGCTCACACTGTAAAAGCTGAAAAACTCAGCGGACTGCGCCTTTGGTACCATTCTCCCGTACAGGGAGCGGCTCAAAGCCTGACTGCCTCCCTGGACCAGAGCCACAGCGAAAGCCAGCGCCCAAAAGTGAATGGAGGAGGTCATGAAATAGCCCCCGATGGAAATCAGGGTGTAGACGCCTAAACTGAGGTAAATGGAGTTTTTAGTGCCAATTTTTTTTGCCAACCAGCCAAAAGCGAACGCGAAGGGGATGCCNACAAACTGGACCATCAACAAAGCCCCGATCAGGTCGGTCTGTCCGATGCCAATTTCATCCCCGTATTTGGTGGCCATTTTGATGATCGTGCCAATCCCATCATTGTACAACCAGAATGCGATCAGAAATTTGAAAAGTTCACTGTACTTCTGGACTTTCTGGAACGTTTCGACCAGGCGTTTGAAGCCGGATCGGATGGGGTTTTTGCCTTCCTCGTACGGCAAGATATGGCGGGGCGGTTCCGGTACATTCCGCCACAGCGGGATGGAAAAGATCAGCCACCACAGGGCCACACTGGCCAGGGAGAGTCTGGTCATCAACTCCGTCAAATGGTCGGGACCGAACATGATCATTCCTAAATTGATCGCTAATAGCAGGCCGCCCCCCAGATACCCCAGGGCATATCCCCGGGTGGAGATTTGATCAATGTCGTCCTTCTTCGCGATATGGGGGAGAAGGGAGTCGTAGAAGACATTTGCTCCTGCGAAACCGATGTTGCCCAGGACGAAAAGTAAAGAAGCCAAAAGCCAATCGCCCGTGGTAAGGAAGAACATCAGAGCTGTGGCGGCAATGCCCAGGATGGCGAAATAGGTTAGGTAATGTTTCTTTCGCCCTTTGTAATCAGCCATGGCACCCAGGATGGGGCTGAGAAGGGCGACCATCAGCAGGGCAATGGAATTTGTATACCCCCAGTACGCGGTGGACTGCGTTTTGGTGAGTACAGGTTCAGCGATGGCGGAATAGTAGATGGGCAGCACAGCCGCCATGATGGTCGTGGCGAAAGCTGAATTTGCCCAGTCATACATGGCCCAGGAATTGATCACTTTTCGGTAAGCTTTGCTTTCCATGATCACACCTCGAGGTATTTATTAATGTGGGTTCACCGCTTCATTATATTACACAAACTTACCCGGGGGAGCGGATTCCAGAGGCTTTTCTTGTCCTTTATCACCCAGTAAGGGTGTTGCTTGAACTTTCCGCTCTGTATGAGTGAAAAGTCAGGGGAATGAGGTTGTTTTCCGCGGATATTGACGTGGAATACCCCCCATGCTATGATTAAAATCAGAATTTATCATTATTTATACTATGTCCTGACTTGCATGGGTGTTCATCGGGGCGAATCATTGCCATTATTTTGTTATCTGCCTTCAATCGGTTTTGAGGATTTATTTTACTATCATTATGCTATAGGCAGTCTAACTTAATTACAACTGGCAGGATAAAATCCTCTATTAATAACCTCGGAATGACTCAAGGCGAGCACGGACATATCGTGTTCGCCTTTATGTATTCGGGAGAGGTAACGATGAGTGTGGACTTTATTCTACGTATTTTTGGCATGTTTTTGTTCGGGTTGCTTGGGGGCTATCTGGGTGTTGATCTGAGTGAGATCACGACTATCACCGCGGAGACCGGGGCCGTAATTTTAGGGTTGGTGGGGGCGCTGTTTGGCTTGGTGCTGACACCTTTTCTGACCACGCGCCCCCTGCGGTCTTTGAGGTCCATGTTGACAAGAATGGAGACCAGGGCCCTGTCTTCTGGGCTGTTGGGGTTGACGGTGGGCCTGGTCATCGCAGCTTTATTGTCTTTTCCCCTTTCTTTACTTCCCTCACCCTTTGGTGAAATCATGCCCTTTATTGGCGTTTTACTCTTCGCGTATTTAGGTGTGGCAATTTTCGTGATGAGGAAGAACGATATCTATTCCCTGTTCAGCGGCCGCGTGTTTTCATTCTCTGAAAAATCGGAAGAGAATACCGCGGAGAAGAACCGGGTGATCCTCGTCGACACCAGTGTGATCATAGATGGGCGGATCGCTGATATTTCCAAAACAGGTTTCTTGGTGGGAGAACTACTCATTCCCCGGTTTGTGCTGGATGAGCTGCAGTATATTGCGGATTCTGCAGACGGGTTGCGCCGGCAGCGGGGACGGAGGGGCATGGAAATCCTCTCGGAATTACAGGAGGCAAACGCTGTCCCTGTACGGATCAGTGATATTGATGTGGAAGGCACCCGGGAAGTGGATAGTAAATTGGTTATCCTGGCAAGGCAATTGAGTTGTCCGATATTAACCAATGATTACAACTTAAACCGGGTCGCAGAACTGCAGGGCGTCCCTGTATTAAACATCAACGAATTAGCGAATGCGGTGAAAGCAGTTCTGCTGCCGGGAGAAACGGTAGAGGTGACTATTATCCAGGAAGGGAAAGAACGAGGCCAAGGTGTGGGTTATTTATCCGATGGAACCATGGTCGTCGTTGAGGAGGGGAAGGAATATATGGATAATGAGGTCAACGCTATCGTCACCAAGGTCCTCCAAACAGCAGCCGGTCGGATGATCTTCGCTCGTCCCGAAGATATCTAAAAGATTTTCACGAACGGGAGTGGGAATATGACTCTAGAGATATATAATACGCTGACCCGAAAAAAGGAGCCTTTTAAAACCCTCAAGCCGAATCGGGTATCGATGTATGTTTGTGGGCCCACTGTGTATGATAAAGCGCATGTCGGGCATGCGATGTCGGTGCTTGTGTTCGATGTCATCCGCCGCTACCTTGAATATAAGGGGTATGAAGTTGAGCTAGTCATGAATTATACCGATGTGGACGATAAGATCATCCAGCGGGCTCTGGTGGAGGATGTGGATTCGATCCAGATCGCAGAGCGATACATCGAAGAGTTTAATCGACATTTGGAGGATTTAAACGTCTTGCCCGCTGCTGAATATCCCCGGGCCACAGATGAAATTAATCACATCATAAAATCGGTAAAAGCGTTGGTGGATAAGGGTTATGCGTATCAGGCTAATGGAGATGTCTTCTACCGCATCGAAAAATTTGACGAATATGGAAAGCTCTCAGGCAGAGATATTGAGGATATGGAAGCGGGATCCCGGGTGGATGTGGATACAAAGAAGGAACATCCCATGGATTTTGCCTTGTGGAAAGCTGCTAAACCCAATGAGCCGAGTTGGGACAGCCCATGGGGAAAAGGTAGACCCGGTTGGCACATTGAATGCTCGGTGATGAGCCTGCACCATCTCGGCGAACAGATAGACATTCACGGGGGAGGGAATGATCTCGTTTTTCCCCACCATGAGAATGAAATTGCCCAGAGTGAGGCGTTGACGGGAAAAAAGTTTGCTTCTTATTGGGTTCATAACGGTATGATGCAGCTGTCCGGCGCAAAAATGTCGAAGTCCATGGGAAATCTGGTCACAATAGAGGCATTTTTAGAAGAACACGAGGCCAATGTTTTACGGATGATGGTCCTCAATTCGAGCTACCGCAGCCCTTTGAAGTTTAATGAGGAAACCATCGAGCACGCCCAGAAGGCTTTAAAAAGGCTGCGGTCCGCCTTGAAACCAGCCCGTGCTCAGGAGGGCGGTTTAGAGGGGAGTTTAGAAGAGGAAGCGGAGAAAGCTAAAGAAACCTTTCAGGAAGCGATGGATGATGACTTTAACACTTCCGCGGCGCTGGCCGGTTTGTTTGATCTCGTCCGGGAAATCAATCAAGCCCGTGACGAAGGGGCGGATGACCAAACACTGGCCGAAGGACAGCGGATGTTGAAGGAATTGACGGGCGTTCTTGGATTGGAACTGGAGAAAGAGGAGATCAAGAGCGGGGATGTGGAACCGTTCATCGATTTACTTGTGGAAGTCCGGGACAAGCTCCGGGAGTCCAAACAATGGGAGCTCTCTGATAAGATCCGGGACGATTTGGAAGAGCAGGGTGTCATCCTCGAGGACAGTCCTCAGGGAACACAATGGCATTGGGAATAATTTACTGCTGGTGAAATGGGTCTGGTGCCTTTACCCCTTGAGAAGATGAATTAATATCATTTTATGAGTGAATGGATCGTAGGACGGAACCCAGTTTTTGAGACTCTCCGCGCAGGGCGGAGGCAGTTCCATCAACTCCAGGTTGCCCGGGGAATGGAGGAAAATGACAGGGTGCGGGACGTGTTCCGACTCGCCGCGGAGCGGGATCTATCCCCAATCCGGGTGGACAAAAAGTCATTAAATCAGCGCGGGGAGAACCACCAGGGGGTGGCTTTGCAGGTGGGTGATTACCCTTATGTGGGGGTTGATGACATTTTCGCCCGGGCTGAAGCCAGGGAAGAACCCCTGCTGGTGCTCTTGCTTGATGTGCTGAAGGACCCCCAAAATGTGGGCACCTTGATCCGCACCGCTGAAGCGGTTGGAGTGCATGGTGTCGTGCTCCCTTACCGCCGGACAGCAACCATCACCCCTGCAGTGGTGAGTGCCTCCTCAGGCGCCTGTGAACACATGTTGGTCACACAGGCGAATCTGGCCCAGTCCATCACCTTGTTAAAAGAAGAGGGCGCCTGGGTCGTGGGCTTGGAGGGTTCTGAGGGGTCCCAGACGCCTGATGAGATAGATCTTACCGGGGACATTGCGGTTGTGGTGGGCAGCGAGGGGAGCGGCATGCGCCGGTTGGTCAAGACCTCCTGCGATTTTTTGATGGCTTTACCGATGCGCGGGAAGATCGAATCCTTAAACGCATCCGTGGCTGGTTCCATCGCGCTGTATTTGATCTGGGAAGCACGCAGCTACCTGGGCGGGCGTAGATATTGAAAGTATTGACGGTTGCAGGGTTAACTGATAGACTTATTCATTGTCGATGGCGCTTGACCTATATCCTTGCAGTGACTTGGTGGTTCTGTTATAATGCCAGCGCTTCGGTAATGTTGGATTTTAAGCTTATGCCGACGTAGCTCAACCCGGCAGAGCAGCCGCCTTGTAAGCGGCAGGTTACGGGTTCAAGTCCCGTCGTCGGCTTCTGACATTTACGGGGCATGGCTTGAGCGAGCGACATACTTGGGCGGTTACCGAAGTGGCCAAACGGGGCTGACTGTAAATCAGCTGGCATACGCCTACGGAGGTTCGAATCCTTCACCGCCCACTTTTAGCTTGCTGGCTAGCATTGAGTACGAGTCAGCACACAGGTACATTAAAAAGAGCCAGCCCTCGTAGCTCAGGGGTAGAGCGCATTCTTGGTAAGAATGAGGTCATGGGTTCAAATCCCATCGGGGGCTCTGTTGTTGGCTGAGATAATCCTCTTGAATGACGCAGTTAAAGGAGAGCACTTATGGCGAAAGAGAAATTTGAACGAACGAAACCGCACTTGAACGTAGGGACGATCGGGCACATCGATCACGGGAAGACGACGTTGACAGCAGCGATCACGAAAGTGTCGAGCATGCTGGGCTACGGCGACTTCATGGAATTCGACCAGATCGACAAGGCGCCGGAAGAGCGCGAGCGTGGGATCACGATCAGCATATCCCACGTGGAGTACGAGACGGAGGACCGGCACTACGCGCACGTGGACATGCCGGGACACCGTGACTACATCAAGAACATGATCACGGGCGCGGCGCAGGTAGACGGGGCGGTGCTGGTGGTGGCGGCGAGTGATGGGCCGATGCCGCAGACGCGGGAGCACCTGCTATTGGCGCGGCAGGTGGAGGTTCCGAGTGTGGTGGTGTACCTGAACAAGGTGGACCAGATGGGGGATCCGGAGCTTTTAGAGCTGGTGGAACTGGAGCTGAGGGAGCTGTTGAACGAGTACGGGTTCCCGGGCGACGAGACGCCGATCGTGAAGGGGAGCGCGCTGGAAGCGTTGAACAGCGAGAGCGAAGATCCGGACGCGGAAGAGTATGAGAGCATCCGGGAGCTTTTGCGGGTGATGGACGAGTACATTCCGGAGCCGGAGCGGGAGACGGACCGTCCGTTCATGATGCCGATCGAAGACGTGTTCACGATCAAAGGGCGGGGGACGGTGGTCACGGGGCGCATAGAGCGCGGCGTGATCCACACCAACGACCCGGTGGAGATCGTGGGATTACAGGACGATATCATGGACACGGTGGTGACGGGGGTGGAGATGTTCCACAAGATCCTGGACGAAGGGCAGGCGGGGGACAATGTGGGCCTGCTGCTGCGGGGGATGGACAGGGACGAGGTGGAGCGGGGGATGGCGGTGGCCAAACCCGGGAGCATCACGCCGCACACCCATTTCATGGCCGAGGTGTACGTCTTGAAGCAGGAGGAGGGGGGGAGGCACAAGCCGTTCTTCTCAGGGTACCGGCCGCAGTTCTACATCAAGACGATTGACGTCACAGGTTCGATCCAGCTGCCGGAAGGGGTGGAGATGGTCATGCCTGGAGACAACGTGAACATGGAAGTGGAGTTGATCGTGCCGGTGGCGCTGGAAGAAGGCGGCAAATTCGCGATCCGAGAAGGTGGTCTCACCGTTGGCGCGGGCGTGGTCACAGAAATCATTGAGTAAGGACTATGGCAAAACAGAAAATTCGCATTCGACTTAAAGCATATGACCATCGCGTTTTAGACCAATCCGCAATGAGGATTGTGGAAACAGCGGAAAGAACCGGCGCGCGCGTCGCAGGGCCGGTCCCGCTTCCAACTGAAATCGAGCGCTTCACGGTGCGGCGATCAACGTTCGTTCATAAAGATTCACATGAACACTTTGAGATTAGGACGCATAAACGTTTGATTGATGTCTTGGAACCCGATTCTCAAACGATCGATTTGTTGATGCGCTTGAATCTACCTGCGGGTGTGGACATTGAGATAAAGATCTAAGCAGGGATCATGTTTTCTTCCCGGGGCACAGGATCAGGGATGCCCTTAACGAGGGGAAAACATGGGTAGTACAATGAATGTGAAGAGAGGACGGGTACACGAAGGAGATCAGACCGTCTGAAGGAACGACAGAGGATAACGTAAGAGCCGTTCCACTCGGAAACACAAAAAATATACAGCTGTTTTCGAAGGAATTGCTGACTGCGTTATTTGGGATGATGCAGCTAAGCCCTAGTTGACAGTCCCTGTGACATTGATTAGTAGGAGAAAAAGTGAAATGAAAGGGCTCATTGGTAAGAAGATCGGTATGACCCAGATTTTCGATGATGCTGGAAATGCTGTTCCAGTGACCGTCATTGAGGCTGGGCCTTGCTATGTAACACAAACAAGAAAAATTGACAACGACGGCTACTCTGCTGTGCAGTTGGGTTTTGATGAAATCAAGCCCCACAAACTGACCGGCGGAGAGCTCGGGCACTTAAAGAAGTATGATCTGCCCCCTTTGAAGTACTTACGTGAATTTCGCACGGATGAGGAAATGGAAGAAGGTGAAAAACTCACCGTCGAGGTTTTCGCAGAAGGGGAGCGCGTGGACGTCTTGGGGAAACCCAAAGGCCGAGGTTTTGCTGGCGTAATCAAGCGTCATGGCTTTTCAGGCGGCCCCAAAACCCACGGCCAGTCCGACCGTTGGCGTGCCCCAGGATCGATCGGCGCGACTTCGACACCGGGACGGGTGTATAAAGGAAAGCGCATGGCGGGACGAATGGGAAACCATTATGTCACCTCCCAGAACCTTTTGGTGTCCCGCATTGACCCGGAGAGGAATTTGATTGCTGTCCGGGGTTCAGTCCCCGGCCATAAAGGGACTGTGGTTGTCATCAAAGAGGCGCGGAAACAGTAATTGGTTGGAGTGAAATCATCATGGAAGTAAATGTCATCAATATGCAGGGCGAAGAAGTGGAAACCGTGGACCTCCCGGAAGAGATCTTCGAAGCCCCCATACAAGTCGATTTGATGCACCAGGCCTTTATGCGCCAGCTGGCGAACAGGCGCACCGGTGCGCACAGCACGAAGAACCGCAGCGAAGTTTCCGGCGGGGGCAAGAAACCGTGGCGGCAGAAAGGCACGGGCCGAGCCCGGCATGGGTCCATCCGCTCACCTTTATGGGTGGGGGGAGGAAAAGTATTCACGCCGACCCCTCGTTCTTATCGTAAGAAAATGCCCCAAAAGATGCGGCGCGCTGCTTTGCGTTCCGCGATATCTGTGAAGTTAGCCGATGAGGAAATGATCTTTCTGGATGAGATGGTTTTAGATGAACCCAAAACGCGTTTGATGGATCAGGCCTTGAAAGACCTGATTGGAGACCACAGCGGTTTGGTCGTCTATCCCGAGAAAGATGATAATTATCGCTTATTAATGCGTTCCATAAGCAATTTGCCGGACGCTAAACTTTTGTTAGCAGATTATTTGAATATCCGTGATTTACTTGGTTTTGAGAGGGTGATCATCATCAGACCCGCGATCGATAAGATCCTCGTCAATTTGCAAGTGGAGACGAACGATGACCTCGATATATGATGTTTTGCACAGACCGATATTAACCGAGAAGTCGAGCCACCAGTATATGAAATTGAACCAGTATGTCTTTGAGGTGGACCTCGATGCTTCGAAACGTGTGATCAAAGAAGCTGTGGAGACTTTATTTGACGTCCAGGTAGAGAAAGTCAATACCATGATCATGCCTGCCAAACGAAGTTTGAATGCCCAGAACCGCCGGGTGATTTTACGCCGGAGCATGTATAAGAAGGCGATCGTCACCTTAGCGCCTGGGGATTCGATCCCGGCCTTTGAAGGAGTACGATAATGGCAGTCAAGAAATACAAACCGGTGACCCCCAGTTTGAGAGGGAAAGTCGGTCATTCATTTGAAGAAATAACGAAGAAAAAACCTGAACAATCTCTGGTTAAATCACTCCGGAAAAAGGGCGGCAGGAATGTTCAGGGCCGGATCACGGTTCGGCACCGGGGCGGTGGGCATAAGCGGAAATATCGCCAGGTGGACTTTCGCCGTGAAAAACATGGGATCCCCGCCAAAGTCGTGGGCATTGAGTACGACCCCAACCGCACAGCTCGATTGGCGTTGCTGAATTATGCTGATGGGGAAAAGCGTTATATCATCTCTCCCGTTGGTTTACGGGTTGGACAAACGGTGATGTCGGGTCCGGAAGCGGAGATCGAGCCCGGGAACAGCTTACCGTTAAGCAACATCCCACCCGGATCGCGGATTCATAACATTGAACTCAAGCGGGGCCGTGGCGGACAATTGGTGCGCTCGGCCGGGACAGCCGCCCGGTTGGTGGTGAAAGAAGGGCGGTATGCCCAGGTTCGTCTGCCCTCGGGTGAGATCCGGCGTGTACTGCAGAATTGTTATGCAACGATCGGTCAGGTAGGCAACGTGGATCACAGCAATATCAAGCTCGGTAAAGCGGGTTCGAAACGGCATAAAGGGTTCCGTCCTACCGTACGGGGTTCGGCAATGTCCCCTCGCGACCACCCCCATGGTGGTGGAGAAGGGAAGGCGCCGATCGGTATGCCCAGCCCGAAAAGCCCCTGGGGTAAAAAGACACTGGGCAAGAAAACCCGGAAGAACAAACGGACAGCGCAGTATGTTGTCCGCGATCGCCGGGAAGGAAAGAAGAAACGTAAGAAATAACGTGATTTACAGGTTCCTGAGGTCACGGATAATGAGGAGACAATCGTATGTCACGGTCGTTGAAAAAAGGTCCCTATATTCAACCTAAGTTGTTGAAGAAAGTGGACGAGATGAACGAACGCGGAGAGAAAAAAGTCATTCGTACGTGGAGCAGGGAAAGCGTGATCTTTCCCCAGTTGGTGGGGCACACCATTGCGGTTCACGACGGGCGGCGTCATGTACCCATTTACATTACGGAGAATATGGTCGGACATCGCCTGGGTGAATTCGCGCCCACCCGCACGTTCCGCGGACATGTAGCTGCCAGGAAGTTGCGGAAGAAAGAAGCTGCGATGGCTGCTGCTGAAAATGTGAAGGAGATATAACGATGCCGCGAGATGTAGAAGCCAAGGCGCGTCATGTCCCGATTTCCCCCCAAAAAGCACGCTTGGTGGTCGATATGGTGCGTGGGAAGGAAGTGGTGGACGCGTTGGATATTCTCAAATTCACGCCAAATAAGGCTGCTCGCTCGGTGACCAAAGTATTAAATTCTGCAGTCGCCAACGCCGAACACAATTTTGGCCTGAACAGGTATGATTTATACGTCCATCACATTGTCGCTGATGAAGGGCCCACGCGGAAGTGGCGTCGTTTTGGCGCGAGAGGACGGGTCAAACCCCGCTTGCGTCGATCGTCTCATATTTCTGTTGTCCTTCGGGAGCGGGAAGAGGAATAGGATTCAGGATGAGCATTTATTTGCTTGGAAATATATACCGACATTTATGAACTTGTAGGAGTTATTATGGGTCGAAAAGTACACCCGATAGGGTTTCGTTTGAAGGTCATCCGGACTTGGGATGCACGTTGGTATGCGGAAGGGGACGAATATGTGGACCATCTTCAAGAGGACCTCGAGATTCGGAACTTAATTCGCGATGAAAACCCGCGCGCAGGCGTTTCCCGGATCGAGATTGAACGCTTCCCTGGCAAGGTCAGGATCATCGTTCACACCTCCAAACCCGGCGTGTTAATTGGCCGGAAAGGTGTCAACGTAAAAAGAACGCGAAGCCTTTTGGAGGAGTTGGTCGGCAAAAACATTGATGTGGACATCCAGGAGATCGAGAATCCTGATTTGGATGCCCACCTGGTTGCTGAGAATGTGGCTCGCCAGATAGAAAGCCGGATCAGCTACTCCCGGGCCATGAACCGGGCTATCCAGCGCTCCATGCGTGAGGGAGCTGAAGGGGTCCGCGTGGAAGTCTCCGGTCGCTTAGGCGGGGCGGAAATGTCCCGCACCGTGCATATGCGGGAGGGAAGGGTCCCCCGCCAAACGCTGCGTGCTGATATTGATTATGCCCTTGTGGAAGCGGCTACGATGTACGGAAATATCGGGGTCAAAGTCTGGATTTACCGCGGTGAAATCCTGCCCACCCTGGAGGATGAAGAAGAAGCGGAAAAGCACGGTGGGGTGTACGTCAGTAAGTAGAAATCATACCGACATGATGTCGGATGGAATCAGAGAGGATAACAATCATGTTGATGCCAAAACGTGTTAAGTACCGAAAACAGATGCGGGGCCGGATGAAGGGGAAAGCCCGCCGCGGGAATGAGCTGCACTTTGGAGATTACGGCTTACAAGCCTTACAGCCATCCTGGATCAGCTCGCGGCAGATCGAAGCAGCCCGGCGGGCCATGGTCCGGGCCATGCGGCGGCGCGGTAAGATTTGGATCCGGATTTTCCCTGATAAACCTGTGACCAAACGGGCCGCGGAAACGCGGATGGGGAAAGGAAAAGGTGAGGTTGAATACTGGGCTGCGGTTGTCAAACCGGGCCGGATGATGTTTGAAATTGGTGGAGACGTCGCGGACAGCGCAGCGCGGGAAGCGTTAAGAAGGGCCTCCTATAAGCTCCCCATAAAGACGAAAATTGTCACCCGAGAAGATGAAGTAGGAGCGTAGGCATGAAAGCTGATGAGATCCGTGATTTATCGACGGAAGAGATTAGAGCTCGTCTGGACGAAGCGCAGGAGGAATTAATGAACCTCCGTTTTCAGCAGTCGACAGGAGAGCTTATTGATACGACAAGGCTTCCATTCACACGACGCTTGATCGCCCGATTTAAAACGATCTTGAAAGAGCGTGAGTTGGAAGCGGAAATGGAAGGTGAAGCATGAGCAATCGCCGGCGCTTAAAAGGTGTAGTTACCAGCAATAAAATGGACAAGACGGTGAAGGTTGAACTCACCCGTCGCTTTCGGCATCCTTTATATAAAAAGGTGATTGATCGACATAAGACCGTGATGGCCCATGATGAGTTAGGCTGCGAGATGGGAGATGAAGTGTTGATTTTAGAATCCCGCCCCCTGTCAAAAACCAAGCGATGGGTGGTGGAAGAGATCACCCGCCGGAGCCGTCCTGTTACGGAAACCCCATCGGAGTAAGTCATGATACAGCAAGAGTCGAAAGTCAAGGTAGCAGATAATTCTGGGGCTCGCGAATTGCAGATAATCCGGGTTCTGGGCGGGTCAAAACGCAGGTACGCTCGTATTGGAGATATCGTCGTGGGTTCCATCAAAGGGTCAGTCTCCGGCGGTTCGGTCAAAGCGCATGAAATTGTCCGGGCTGTGGTTGTGCGAACGGCCAAAGAATGGCGCAGGAATGATGGATCCAGTATTAAATTTGACGACAATGCCGTGGTCATCCTCGACGCGGACGGCACCAATCCGAGAGGGACGAGGATCTTTGGCCCCGTAGCCCGTGAACTCCGGGATAAAGGGTATATGAAAATCGTTTCCCTTGCGCCCGAGACGATTTGAGCAAGAGAAGCAGGAGTGTATGTTGTGAAATATAAAATCAAGAAAGGTGATCAAGTAGAAGTCATCAGCGGACGTTCTGAAGATAAAGGAAAACGCGGTGAAGTCATTAAGGTATACCGCGATAAGGATCGGGTCGCTGTCCAGGGTGTGAACCTTCGCAAAAAACACCAGGGGCAAATACAGACCCAGGGGCGGACGATGACCCCGGGCATTATTGAATTCGAAGGACCGGTTCATATCTCAAACGTTATGCTCGTATGCTCGGCATGTGGAGAACCCACCCGGGTCAGTGTGATCCGTGAAGATGGTAAACCAAAACGGGTTTGCAAGCGCTGTGAAGCGGTGATCGATTAAGCAGTTGGAGATGGACCATGAATAGATTGAAAGAGCGATATAAAGAGGAAATCGTCCCTACCTTGAAAGATGTCCTCAACCGGGAAAACGTGATGCAGGTACCCCGTGTTGAAAAAGTTGTTCTCAATATGGGCGTGGGCGATGCATTAGACAATGGGAAAGTGCTGGATGATGCTGTGAGGGACCTGGCCAAAATAACCGGCCAGCAGCCCGTGGTCACCAAATCCAAGAAGGACGTGGCCAACTTTAAGCTCAGAGCTGGCGTGCCCATTGGCGCGAAGGTGACGCTCCGGGGAAACCGGATGTGGTCATTCTTAGACCGCTTGATGAATGTGGCTCTGCCTCGCGTCCGGGACTTTCGCGGTGTTTCCCCGCACTCATTTGACGGGAGAGGAAATTACACCCTGGGTTTGAATGAGCAATTGGTGTTCCCCGAGATTGATTATGATGAAGTGGATCATGTCCAGGGCCTGGAAGTCAGCATTGTGACTTCCGCGCAGGATGATGAAGCGGGACGTGAGTTGTTACGTGAGCTTGGCATGCCATTCAAGGAGGAAGGTTAATCCATGGCGAAAAAGAGTATGATCGCTCGAGAGAAGGACCGCAAATATAAAGTTCGCGAAGTAAATCGCTGCAAGAAGTGTGGTCGACCCCGCGGATATATGCGACGATTTGGTTTGTGCCGTATTTGTTTTCGAGAATTAGCATTAGAAGGTAAAATCCCCGGCGTTGTCAAGTCTTCTTGGTAAGTTGGGTGGAGGATAAAGAATGAGTATAAGTGACCCCATTGCTGACATGCTGACAAGAATTCGGAATGCTGTTCGAGCTGAGCACCCCCATGTGGCCATGCCCAGTTCGAAATTGAAAGCATCCATCGCGAATATATTGGCGGAAGAAGGCTTTGTTGATAATTTTGAAGTAGTAGAAGAAGAGGATTCAGGGTTCAAGACCTTGAAGATCCATTTGAAGTACGTTGGGAAACGGCGTAAACGTAAATCGGTGATTACAGATCTTGAACGGGTGAGCGTTCCCGGACAGCGCATATACGCTGGTAAAGATGAAATTCCCCATGTGCTTTCAGGTATGGGTATTTGTATCATGACTACATCCCGCGGAGTGATGACTGGGCGCCAGGCGCGCAGGAAGGGTGTAGGTGGTGAAATTCTTTGTAAAGTTTGGTAACGGAATTATGCTGAAAAGCACCCAGTTTTGTGGTGTTTGGATATGAGCAAGGAGTAGGAACTGTGTCACGAATTGGACGACTACCGGTGGAAATCCCATCGAACGTAGAAGTGGAAATCGAAGGCTCCCGCATACGGATCAAGGGGCCAAAAGGAGAACTCGAGGACACATTTTCCTCGGATTTAGAGATCTCCTTCAATGAGGGAGAAATCCTCGTCACGCGCCCCTCGGACGACCGCGTGTTGAGATCGCTCCACGGGACGACGCGGGCCCTTATCAACAATATGGTCATCGGCGTCACGGACGGCTACACCAAAGAGTTGGAGTTAGTGGGTGTTGGCTACCGGGCGAATATGCAGGGGAAATCCCTGGTCATCAATGTCGGTTATTCGCACCCCGTAGAGATAGACCCTCCGGAAGGAATAGAGTTCGAGGTGGGTGAGAAATCGAGAACGATTGTGGTCAAGGGATATGACAAACAAAAAGTGGGTCAGGTTGCAGCTGACATTCGCAAAGTACGGCCGCCGGAACCCTATAAGGGGAAGGGGATCCGCTACAAAGGCGAACACATCCGCCGCAAAGCAGGAAAAGCAGGCAAGGTGGTGGCGTAATATGGCTAAGCAAAAATCACGATCTAAAGCGCGGAAACGCAGACATCAACGGGGGCGCCGGAATATCTATGGCACGCCAAAGAAACCCCGGTTGAACGTCTTTAAAAGTCTTTCTGAGATCTATGTTCAGATCATCGACGATTTTGCCGGGCATACCTTAGTCGCTGCCTCTACGATCGATTCTGAATTACGGGATGATATGGACGGTTTGACGAAATCTGAGCAGGCTGCATTGGTCGGTAAAGCGGTCGCTGAACGAGCCCTGGAAGAAGGGATTGAGGAAGTGGTATTTGACCGCGGTGGATACAAATACATTGGCAGAATTAAAGCCCTGGCCGAAGCTGCTCGTGAACACGGGTTAAAGTTTTAGTCACTCGCGCAGGAGAATAGTATGACGAATGGTTATCGAGATAGCAGAGAACAAGAGATTGACGAGCGGATCATTAATATTGAACGTGTGGCGACGGTCGTCAAGGGTGGACGACGCTTCTCCTTCCGTGTCACGATGGTGGCTGGTGATCAAAAAGGTCGAGTAGGCATGGGGATGGGAAAAGCGAATTCTGTTCCTGATGCCATCCGCAAAGCATCCGACCGGGCTAAAGATGATCTCCATCCGGTAGCAGTCTATAACACGACCATTCCCCACAAGGTAATGGGAAAGGTGGGTGGGGCGAAGGTGATGCTTAAACCAGCGTCCGAGGGTACAGGTGTGATCGCAGCGGGAAGTGTGCGTGCTGTGGTGGAAGTCTCCGGAATCACGAATATCCTCACGAAATCACTGGGCAGTGATAACGCGATGAATATCGCCGCTGCCACGATCCAGGGGCTTGAACAACTCAAAGATCCACATGAAGAAGCGGCCATTCGCGGTGTGGATATCGAAAAGGTCACCCCATTCTGGGATAGGTAAATGAAACATGGCGAAAAAGAAGCAGTCATCGCAACTCAAGATAAAACTCCTCAAGAGCGCCAGCAGTCGGTCCCCAAGGCAGCGCAAGACAGTGGAAGCTTTAGGATTAAGAAAGATCAACCAAAGCGTGGAAGTCCCTGACAATGCAAGCATGCGGGGGATGATAGCCTGTATTGAGCACCTGGTTGAGGTGGAAGAAGTAAGCTAACGAAGGTTGAGAGCTATGAAATTACACGATTTAAAACAGAACGAAGGCGCGAAAAAGGACCGCAAGCGTGTGGGCAGAGGGTACGGCTCAGGCTACGGGAAAACGGCCGGCAGGGGTACCAAAGGACAAAATGCCCGCAGCGGCGGCGGCGTTCCCCTTTGGCATCAAGGGGGGGACACGCCCTTTTTCCGCCGCATGCCTAAAAAACCCGGGTTCAATCCACCTTTCCGCGTTGAATATCAAGAGGTAAACGTGGAATATCTGGCTTATTTCCCGGAGGAAACGGAGGTCAATCCCGAAGTGCTGGCCAAGGTGAAGCTCATTCATGACCAGGAAAAACCCGTTGTCATCCTGGGGCGAGGGGAATTAGATGTCCCCCTTCAGGTGAAAGCTCACCGCTTTTCAAAAAAAGCCCAGGAAAAGATTGAAGAAGCGGGTGGCAGTGTGGAGGTCATTGAGCAATAGATACACAATCATGAGGGTTTGGGTTATCGTTTCGCGCAAACCGGTGTGAGTGGGAGTTCTTGAATATGAAGAGATCTGCATGGCGATACCTTTGGAAAGCTGAAGACATCCGGCGCAAGTTGTTGATCACGTTGGCTATTTTGGTCATTTACCGGCTTGCCTCACATGTTCCTGTACCGGGCGCAAACCGGGATGTGATCGCTTCGATCATGGCCGGGGGAGGCGCTGGGAGCACCTTCCTGGGCATTCTGGATATGCTCTCTGGTGGTACGGTATCCAATTTCTCGGTCCTGGCGATGGGTGTGTACCCATATATTACAGCCCAAATTATCCTCCAGCTGCTGGTTCCCATTATTCCCTCACTGCAGCAGAAGATGGAGGAAGACCCCCAGGAGGGTCGGAAATGGATGGAAAAGTGGACGTATGTGCTGGCTGTTCCTATGGCTGCCTTGCAGGCGGTGGGTCAGATCAGGATCTTCTCCAGCCTTGCGGGTGGGGTCCAGATCATTGATAACTTTGGGTTCACTGGCGCCTCGCTGATTCCTTCCCTGGCCATTATCACCAGTATGACAGCGGGGACGATGTTTGCCATCTGGTTGGGAGAGTTGATTTCCGAGTACGGGATCCGCAACCAGGGGTTGTCACTATTGATCTTTGCAGGGATCGTGTCTAGGATCCCCCAGAACTTTGCCCGCTTAATGAGAGCTTCCCAGAACCCCGTGTTCATCCTGGGATTCATGTTGATTTTGACGCTGCTGATCATCTTCGCTATCATCTTTGTCCAGCAGGGCCAGCGGAATATCCCCGTGATGTATCCGGGGCGCCGGGTGGGGAACCGGCAGTCCATGCCTGTCAAAGGGTCTCTGCCTTTGAAAGTTAATATGGCCGGCATGATCCCCCTCATTTTCGGTCAATCCTTGTTGACGTTCCCGGCGATTTTGGCCAGTTTCTTCAGCAACTCTGATATCACGTGGTTGGCGAATCTGTCCACCCGCGTGCAGAACCTTTTTGGAGGCGGCAGCCCCTGGTATTGGGGCATGTACTTCTTGATGGTTGTCGGATTTACATTCTTTTACACGGATGTTTTGTTCGCTCAACAGGATTACGGGAGCAATCTCAAACGCTCCGGGGCACAGATCCCGGGCGTGAGCAGGGGAGCCCCCACCCAGCGATATTTGACCAAGGTCCTGCGCCGGATCACGTTCCCGGGTGCGTTTTTCCTGGGATTTGTGGCGGTTATGCCCTTCTTGATCGGTTTGATCTTACCCGGTTTTGGGCCCTCTGGTTCAGGCACTATGCTCATCACTTCCTCGGGCCTGTTGATTGTGGTCGGCGTTGTCCGTGATACGTTCCAAAATATCGACGCCGAACTCAAACTTCACGGGTACGATGAAACTTTACTCGTTCGATAATCTCCCTGCGAAAAGGAAGCAGCTATGCCGCGGCAGATCTGTCTGATATTGCTAGGCCCCCCCGGAGCAGGAAAGGGGACGCAGGCGGAAATCCTGGTTGAGGAAAAAGGGTTCCTGCACATTTCCTCGGGTGAATTGTTTCGCAGAAATTTGGAAAACGAAACGGAGCTTGGGAAAAAAGCAGGTCAATATATAGAGGAAGGAGAGCTGGTCCCGGACGAAATCACGATTGGTATGGTGAAAAACCGGATCCATGAGATCGATTCTGGAACGGATTTTATATTGGATGGATTCCCAAGAACCTTGATCCAGGCGAAAGCTTTGAAGGACATCCTGGCAGATTACGATCCGGAAGTGCGGGAAGTGGTCCTTTACCTTCATGTGCCTTATTCAGAGCTGATTGAGCGGCTCACGGGAAGATTGACCTGTCGGGCCCACGGGCATGTTTTTCATAAGAAATATAATCCCCCGAAGGAAGAAGGGATTTGCGATTATGACGGCTCCGAGCTATACCAACGCGAAGATGACAAGTTGGAGACCGTCAAAAATAGAGTAGATGTATACATGGAGAAGACTGAACCCTTGATTGCATATTATCGTGAGCGGGGAATCCTGCTCCAGGTGGATGCTGGACAGGACGTGCAAGGGGTAGCTTCAGAAATCGAAAGTAAATTGGAAAAGCGGCAATGGTAGTGGTGAAAAACGAAGTCATCAAAAACGATCAAGAGATCGCGGTCATGCGTGAAGCCGGGAAGATCAACGCCCGTGTCTTAAAAGAGGTCAAAGCTTTGATTGAACCAGGCATCACCACCAAAGCACTCGATGAAACCGCGGAAGAGATCATCCGCTCTTATGGGGCGATTCCCACCTTCAAAGGATATCCAGGTCCCTATCCTTTTCCAGCCACGCTGACGGTGAGTTTAAATGAAGAAATGGTGCACGGTATCCCAAGTGGAAGGACCTTGAAAGAGGGAGATATCGTCTCTGTCGATTGCGGAACAACCTATCGAGGGTACATCGGTGATTCCGCGTTTACAGCAGGGGTGGGAGAGATATCGTTAGAGGCCGATCGCCTGATCCAGGTCACGAGAGAGTCCCTGTACAAGGGAATAGAACAGATGAGAGATGGAAACCATGTCGGGGACGTTTCTGCCGCCATTCAGGCCTATGTTGAAGGGAATGGATTTCATGTACCAAGAAAATACACAGGGCATGGCGTGGGGAGCAAAATGCATGAACCGCCGCAGGTGCCCAATTTCGGTGTTCCTGGCAAAGGACTGCAGTTGAAAAAAGGGATGACCATTGCCATTGAACCCATGGTCCTGGTTGGCACGCCGAAAACCAAGGTGCTTTCTGATAAGTGGACTGTGATCTCTGAAGACCGTTCATTGACAGCTCATTATGAACACACCATCGCAATCACAGATAAGGAACCTGTGATACTAACCAGGTTGTAAACGTTTTAAAGGACAAAAAGTCATTTCCCTAGACTGTAGGAAGGGATTACGTTATAATTATATTTTTGGCTTAGGGTGTGTTTTTAGGAGAACTTCGCTGATTTGAAGAAGGAAGTGGCATTATGAAAGTATCATCTTCTGTGAAAAAACGTTGTGATAAGTGTAAAATTGTCAGACGCAAAGGGAAAGTATACGTTATTTGTGAGAACCCGAAACATAAACAAAGACAAGGATAATTATGGCTCGTATACAAGGTGTAGATTTACCCCGTGATAAACGAATTGAGGTCGCGCTGACCTATATCTATGGCATTGGGTTATCTCGCGCGCAAGATATCCTGGAGGATACCGGGGTTGACCCCGATACCAGGGTGCATGAATTGACGGACAAAAACATCACCAGCCTCCGGGAGTACATTAATCAGAATTACAAGGTAGAAGGTGATTTGCGCCGCGAAGTCCAGATGAACATCAAGCGCTTGGTAGAGATCGGATGTTATCGGGGGATCCGCCATAAGAAAGGCTTGCCCGTCCGGGGACAGCGCACGCGCACAAATGCCCGGACCCGGAAAGGGCCCAAGAAGACAGTGGCAGGACGGGGCCGACGGCGCGGCATGCAGAAGACATAATCAGGATCAGCACAAGAAGCCCTGCTGGTGGGGTCCATTTCAGCCCCCCGCAGTGGCATATATAGCATCTGCGTCCTGAGATGGTGCCTGGGGTTGATAAGGCACATTTCCTTTCCAGCTTCTGGTAAGGAAACAATGGGAGCGGATCAAGATCAGAATTGAAGTTCGAGAGGTACTATGGCTCAACAATCGAAAGGTTCAGGACGACAGAGTAAATCAAGAAGTAAAAAGAAGAAACTTTCTTCGGGGCAAATCCATGTCCGAGCGACGTTTAATAACACGATCGTCACTGTCACGGATAAACAAGGAAACACGGTTTGTTGGAGCAGCCCTGGCACCGTGGGTTTGAAAGGGTCCCGGCGGAGCACATCCTTCGCAGCCCGATTGGCGACAGAGGATGCCGTGAAGAAGGCCATGGGCATGGGTCTGCGAGAAGCGGACGCAATCATTCGGGGGCCTGGACCCGGTCGGGAAGCTTCCTTGCGGGCCATCGAATCCATGGGTTTGAAATTGAAATCAATTACGGATGTCACATCTGTACCCCATAACGGGTGCCGCCCGCCGAAAAAGCGCCGGGTGTAGCTGCTTGTGAGATCCGATTCGTCCCTCTGAGGTTGAGAGGATGAAATAGGATAAAAGGTTATTTAAGAAAGAAGAGGAATATTATATGGCTAGATATCGTGGGCCGAAATGCAAAGTGTGCCGGCGAGAGGGAGAAAAGCTGTTCTTGAAAGGAGAACGGTGCTACTCGCAAAAATGTGCCTATGAACGGCGTAGCTACCCCCCTGGTCAGCACGGCAGATCTGCCCAATACCGACGCAGCAGAGAATCTGATTTCTCACGTCAGCTGCGTGCAAAGCAGAAAGCGCGAAGAGTATATGACATTTCAGAGCGTCAATTTAGACGCTATTACGAAAACGCTCAACAGCGACGTGGGTTGACGGGATTGAACTTGCTGCAGATTGTCGAATCCCGTTTGGATAATGTGGTATACCGTTTGGGATACGCTGCAAGCCGACCTCAGGCGCGCATGTTGGTTACCCATGGACATTTCAATGTCAACGGCCGTCGCACAGATGTTCCCTCCGTCATTTTATCCCCTGGGGATGAAATATCGGTCCGAGATGGATCAAAGAAGCGGACCTTTTTTAAAAATTTGAGGGAGGAAGCAGAAAATCGGACGCCAGTGGAATGGATTGATCGGAATCTTGATTCGCTGTCTGGTAAAGTTATTCGGTTACCGGAGCGGTCTGAGATCAACAGCAATCTCAGCGAGCAATCGATTGTTGAGTTTTATTCCCGGTAATGATTTTCGCTTTAGACACGAGTTAGCGAATAGGGTGAGGTGATCCGTGTTAGGAATGAAAAATATGGTAACGCCAAAGATTGAGCGTGTGGCAGAAGCTCGCGCGTATGGCAAATATGAAATTGAACCCCTGGAACGCGGGTATGGTATCACCCTGGGCAATGCTCTACGGCGGACAATGTTGTCGTCGATAGAAGGTGCTTCCGTTACATCCATTCGCATTGCTGAGGTTGACCATGAATTTGACACCATTCCAGGTGTCCAAGAGGATGTGCTGCGCCTGATGTTAAACGTCAAGCAATTGCGCTTGAACCTATTTGAAGGCGATATGGCCAGCATGCACTTAGAGATTGAGGGGGAGGGCGTGGTGACAGCAGCGGATATCGTCGTCCCCGCGGAAGTAGAAATTGTCAATCCAGATTTATATCTCCTCACCGTCGACGGCCGTGATACACCCCTCACCATTGAGATGACCGTCGGGCGGGGCAGAGGGTATGTTCCTGCGGAAGAAAGGAAAGACCGCTTGCCGATTGGAGAGCTGCCGGTCGATGCTATCTATAACCCGGTTCAAAGGGTTAACTTTGAAGTCAGTTCAGCGCGGGTGGGCCAGAGTACGGATTACGATAAATTAACCATTGAGGTCTGGACGGATGGGACTATTGAACCAGAGGAAGCCTTAAGCGACAGCGCAAAAATCCTGATGGGCCATTTACAGCACCTTTCTGGTGTTACCGCTGAATCGCTGGCAGAAATGGTAGAGGATGAAGAGCAGGTGGAACCTGAAGAGGAAGTTGTCGAGGTCCCCATCGAGGAGTTGGACCTTTCTGTCCGCGTTTTCAATTCCCTGAAACGGACGGGGATCACCACTGTGGGAGAGGTCTTAGAACTACATGAGAAGGGTGATGATGCCCTGCTTTCCATTCGGAACTTCGGTGTAAAGAGCCTGGATGAATTGAAAGAGAAATTGGCAAATCACGGCTATATCGAAGCAGAAGAAGACGAGTCGGAGTGATATTATGCGACACCGAGTAACGGGAAAAAAATTAAATCGGAGCTCTGCCCAGCGCGGCGCTTTACGGCGAACGATGATTATTCAATTGTTTGAGAATGAGCGCATGCGCACAACACGTGCCAAGGCGGAATTCGTCCGGCGACCTGCAGAAAAATTAATTACGTTGGCAAAACGTGCGCAGGATGCTGATGAAGATGCAATGGTGCATGCTCGACGGATCGCCAGTTCGCGTCTGGGAAACAATAAGGAAATTATCAAAAAGTTATTTGATGACATCGCCCCGCGATACATGGATCGCCCTGGAGGATACACGCGCATGTTTAAACTGCCGCCCAGAACGAGCGATGCCGCGGAGATGGTCATCTTAGAGCTGGTAGAAGAATAGCCTTCAGCTGGCTGGGATGAAAGATCGTTATCAGGTTACCTTAGCTTACGATGGTACGGACTTTCACGGCTCGCAGCGCCAGCCAAATGTGCGGACCGTGCAAGGCGAAGTGGAGAAAGCGCTCCAAGAGATCGCCTGGAAGGGGCGCACGACGTACTTTGCTGGTCGAACGGATGCCGGTGTGCACGCAGCAGGTCAGGTTGTAGCCTTTGATCTGGAATGGGCACACACAGGGGAAGATTTGCAGCACGCGCTGAATGCCAATCTTCCCAGAGATATTTCAGCCAAAAAGGTAGTCAAGACGAAGCAGAGTTTTCAACCCCGTTTTGATGCCCTTTTCAGGCGTTACATATATCGGATTCGCTGTGATCCGATACGGGATCCTTTACAAGATAGATATATATGGCGCGTATGGCCGGATGTGAACCTGCAGCGGATGCGAGAGGCTTCATCTCACTTGCTGGGAGTGCATGATTTTGGCGCTTTAGGAAGTCCTCACCAGGAGGGGGGGAGCACGATCCGTGAGGTTAGAAAAGCCGTCTGGCGGAAAGAGAAGGATATGTATTCCTTCCAGATCATGGGTAACGCGTTTTTATACCACATGGTCCGTCATATCGTCATCCTTTTGGTGGAGATTGGCCAGGGTCGAAAGCCGGTGAATCGTGTGGTAGCCCACCTTGACCAACCCGGGGGGCCGCCGGCCAGGGGATTAGCGCCAGCCCGGGGGTTGACCTTGTTGGAGGTCGTTTACCAGGAAAACGAGGTCACGGCAGGTTGAAAATTGAACATATATTCATTAAGAATGTTGGGAGCAGATGATTGTGAGGAAAACATACTACCCGAATGCAGATAACGTTTCCAAAGAGTGGGTATTGGTGGATGCAGATGGAGAAAACTTGGGTCGTTTGGCGACGAAAATTTCCACCCTCATCCTTGGGAAGCATAAACCCCAATTCACGCCCGGCGTGGATGTCGGCGATCATGTCATCGTCATTAACGCGGAAGGTGTGAAGGTCACGGGAAAGAAACTTGATCAAAAGATGTATTACCGGGAAAGCGGTTACCAGAGCGGCTTGAAGCAGATCACTCTCCGGGATCAGTTGAAAAAGAAACCGGAACGCGTCGTAGAACATGCGGTGTATGGTATGCTGCCCCATAACCGTTTTGGAAGGAAATTGAGGAAGAAATTAAAAGTGTATGCCGGGCCTGACCACCCACATCAGGCGCAGCAGCCGAAACCGATCGAAGAAGTCCTCTCATAACAGAGGGGAGAAGAACGAAGAATAAACCGGATCTCTGCAATGAGACCTCGGGTTATGAACGCAGGAAGGAGAAGGTATGACTGAATATTTTGAAGGCGTTGGCCGCCGAAAAGAAGCAACAGCACGAGTTCGCATCCAGTCCGGGTCCGGGGAATTCGTGGTAAATGAACGGAACTTAGAAGAATACTTTACCCGCGTGGGTGATGTGGCTGAAATTGTTGACCCTTTGGATGCTGTAAATTACAGCCGGTCAGATTTCGATATCAGCGTGTATGTCAACGGTGGCGGGGTCACCGGACAGCGGGATTCTGTGAGTCTGGGATTAGCCCGGGCGTTGCTGGAGATGGATCCTGATTTGCGCACCACACTCAGCCAGGGTGGACACCTGACTCGTGATGCACGCGTAAAGGAACGCAAGAAACCAGGGCTCAAAGGCGCACGCAAAGCTCCTACCTACACCAAGCGGTAATTTTCCCCCAGAGCAAAACCTTTTCTGGGAACGATAACTTGTTTCGTTACTAACTGCGCGAAGACACCTCTGATTCTCATGTGTTCTTCGCGCTTTTTTTAGATTATGGATAAAAAGCAGGTTCTTAAAGAGAAACTCATCATCCTTGGTCTCGGTCCCGGGGATGCGAAGTTTTTAACCCGGGAAGCCTGGCATGTTCTATCCGAGGCATCTGAAGTCCACCTCCGGACGCAAGAACACCCTACGGTGGTCGGATTCCCCTCCTCTCTCCAGGTGCGGTCCTTTGATGATCTTTACGAGCAGGCGGATTCTTTCACAGAGGTCTATGAAGGGATTGTCAAACAGGTATTAGCTTTAAGTGAACGGCCGGAAGGGGTGGTCTATGCGGTTCCCGGTGATCCATTCATCGCTGAAGCGACCACACCGGCCATCATTCAGGAAGCCAGGAAACTGGGCATCCCTTTCCGGGTTGTATCTGGAATGAGTTATTTGGAGCCCACCTTCTCGGCTTTGGGCCTCGACCCGCTGCCGTCCACGGTCCTGTTAGATGCCCTGGAGATGACTGACCAGCATCACCCGAACTTTCCTCCAGACATGCCGGCCTTGATCGCCCAGGTTCACTCCCCTTGGGTGGCTTCTCATCTCAAGTTAACCCTTTTTGCGGTCTATCCTGATCAGCATCCGGTCCGTTTTATCCATCGCGCGGGGACGGATGATGAAAAGGTGGAAAATCTCTCCCTGTATGAAATCGACCACAGCCCAGATATTGGTTTGCTGTCCTCTTTGTATGTCCCACCCCTCGCGGAGAGGTCGTCTTTTGAGGCCTTTCAGGAGATCATCGCCCGCCTCCGTGCGCCTGGTGGTTGTCCGTGGGACAGGGAACAAGACCACCAATCTCTCCGTCCTCATTTATTGGAGGAGACCTATGAAGCGCTGACAGCGATAGATGAAGATGACCCGGAAGCGATGAAAGAAGAGTTCGGCGATTTACTGCTTCAAATTGTGCTCCATGCGCAGATAGCAAGTGAATACGGGGAGTTTGGCATGTCCGATGTCTTACATGGCGTTCATACGAAAATCGTTAACCGCCATCCCCATGTCTTCGATAACCTGGATATTGATGAGACAGAAGAAGTGCTCCAGAATTGGGAAAAGCTCAAAGCGGAGGAGCGCCATCAATACGGGAGTCGGAAAGAAGGCTTGCTGGACGGCGTTGCTCCCGCCTTGCCCTCCCTTTCTAAAGCCCAGATCTTTCAAAAAAGGGCTGCACGTGTGGGATTCGATTGGCCGGATTTAGGGGGGGTCCTGGATAAGATTTCTGAAGAGTTAGCGGAATTGAAACAGGAGAAGGATCCCCAGTCCCAGCAAAAAGAATTAGGAGATTTGTTATTTGCCGTTGTAAACCTCAGCAGGTGGTACGATCTGGACGCGGAAAGTGCCCTGCGCGGGGCGAATCAGCGCTTCAAACGAAGATTCTCCTTTTTAGAAAAAACTGCCCGGTCCCGGGGTCAAGATCTATCTGATTTGAGTTTAAAAGAATTGGACGAGCTTTGGGAAGAGGCCAAAGATCAGGAATGACGCTTGTGCGCTTAGCTTCTCTTCCACCGTGCGGAAAAGGTGATCAGAATCCCGGCCAAAAAGAATGGAAAACCACTGACCAGGGCAGCGATCAGGTGATTGTGGCCTGATGAGAAGTATGCGAAGATGGATAAAGCAAGACCGCTGCCTGTGGTCAATACCCCGCCCACTTTCAAGTTTCTCCAGCTGAAACCCACACTGGCACTCGCGCTGAGGACCAGCAGGGCAAGAAGGGGGCCTTCGATTGAATTGGGAAGCACACCATCAGAAAGTTCTTGGATAGCGTTTAGGATAAGAGAGGCTAACCAGAACACCCCCGCCAGAGTTCCCAGGATAAGCCCTCCCCATTTCAATCCGGGGACAGGCTTACGGTCATGATCGGACACGTCTCCTCCGGAGCATTCATTTGTTGGATCCGTCCCTGACGGATTACAATCCGCTGATGATATCCCCTAGCACATCTCCTCCCAACCCGGAGGCACCTTTGCTCTCGCCTTTATTATCTGTTCGCGCAGCGACCGCGATCCGGTCAGCTAAACGGGAGAGGGGAAGGCTCTGTAAATAAACCTTACCCGGGCCGGTTAATTTTGCTAAGAATAAACCTTCACCCCCGAATAAGGCATTTGAGAACCCGCCAATAAATTGGATGTCGTAATCAACGCTGGGAGAAAAGGCCACCAAACATCCCGTATCCACCTTGAGGACTTGCCCTTTTTGAAGCGTTTTTTCGATCACCGTACCGCCCGCATGTACGAATGTCATCCCATCCCCGACTAATTTCTGGAGTATAAAGCCCTCGCCGCCGAAAAGCCCTGCGCCTAATTTTTTGCTGAACGTGACTTCAATTTCCGTACCCCGGGCTGCACATAAAAAGGAATCCCGCTGGCAGATGAAGGAACCTCCCAGAGAAGCCAGATCCAGGGGAATGACCTTGCCGGGGAAGGGAGCCGCAAAGGCGACGGTTTGCTTTTCTGAAACCTCATTCAGGAAGGTGGAGATGAAAAAACTCTCTCCAGCGAAAACCCTTTTTACTCCTTTGAAGAGTCCGCCACCTGTTCCGGTTTGCATCTTCACACCTGGGTCCATGTAAAGCATTGTGCCTACTTCTCCGCGCACCCCTTCCTGGGGATCTAGTTCGATTTCCACCATCTGAAGATCGTCACCGTATATTGTGTAATCAATCGCATCAGCCATGCTTGTTCTCCTTAGAAAAATCCATGTCGAGTTCTTTTCGAATTGTACTATAGAAAGGTGGATAAAAAAAACCCTGAGGGACAGGGCCATCAGGGTCATCAGCTGGGGGCCAGGGATTCGAACCCCGATTTACGGTTCCAGAGACCGCTGTCTTGCCATTAGACGAGCCCCCATCAACGATGGGTATTTTATCACTTCCCACAGGGTTCGTCAAACTGCCCGCCGCGTTCCAGGGACGATCAAGGGAGCGGCTTTTTCAACAGCAGGGGATGACATTAGAAACAAACAGGAATCTGGATTCCCGAGCTCTTAGGAAAACGGAGGCCCGGAGGAGCTGCCCGGTCTCCGAGGTTTCCTTGTAGGTGATGGAGCTCACAAGCCGGACACGAGTGCATAGAAGCGGGGTCTATTACCTGAAAAGCGAGAGTATGCTAAAATTTGGTGGAGGCCATGATCCATAGACTTAGCGAGGGTAGTGTATTCAGGAAATCGAGGAGTGAGAATGATGAATGACGAGAAAGTGCTGTCTGATTTTATTCGCGATATTATTGAGAGGGAAATTGAAGAAGGAAAACATGACGGGCGGGTTCACACGCGCTTCCCTCCTGAACCGAACGGCTATTTGCATATTGGTCATGCCAAATCCATTGTTTTGAATTTTGGGATCGCTGAACAATATGACGGCAAGTGTAATTTGCGCTTTGATGACACGAACCCCACCAAAGAGGAAGAGGAATTCGTGAGCTCCATGATCGAGGACATCCATTGGTTGGGATATGACTGGGATGACCGTTTGTTTTTTGCCTCGGATTATTTCGGCCAGCTTTACGAATGGGCCGTGCAGCTCATCAAGGACGGCAAAGCGTATGTGGATGATCTCTCTCCGGAAGAAATCCGGGAATACCGGGGCACGCTGACCGAGCCGGGGAAAAATAGTCCTTACCGGGACCGGTCTGTAGAAGAGAANCTAGACCTCTTTGAACGCATGAAAGAGGGTGAATTTGAGGAAGAAGAACGNGTGNTGCGAGCTAAAATCGATATGTCTTCCCCGAACATCAACCTCCGCGATCCTGTTATGTACCGCATTCTCCATGAAACGCACCACCGCACGGGAGATGAGTGGTGCATTTACCCCACCTACGATTGGGCCCACGGGCAGTCGGATTCCATCGAAAAGATCACGCATTCCTTGTGCACCCTGGAGTTCAAAAACAACCGGCCTCTCTATAATTGGTTTTTAGATCAATTGGGGATTTTCCATCCCAGGCAAATAGAGTTTGCTCGCTTGAACATCACGTATACAGTGCTCAGCAAACGCAGGCTGATTCAACTGGTGGAGGAGGGTTATGTCAACGGCTGGGATGATCCCCGCATGCCCACTCTGTCCGGGATGCGCAGAAGGGGCATCACCCCGGAATCCATCCGCCAATTCATCGAGCATGTCGGCGTAGCCAAGACGCAAAGCACCATCCAGCGGTCCAAATTTGACCATTTCATCCGCGATGACCTTAACGCCCGGACGCCGAGGGCCAACGGTGTATTGCGCCCTCTAAAAGTCGTCATCACCAACTACCCGGAAGACAAAGTGGAGATGATGGAATTTCCCAACCATCCCGGGGATGAGAGTTTTGGGACGCGGGATGTGCCCTTCACGAAGGAAATTTTTATTGACCGGGATGATTTTCGCGAGGATCCTCCCAAACGGTTCTGGCGCCTTTCTCCGGGGAAAGAAGTCCGCCTGCGCTACGCCTACTTTATGACCTGCCAGGATGTTGTCAAAGATGAGGATGGGGACATTGTGGAGCTGCGGTGCACGATCGATCCAGAAACCCGCGGCGGGGCCGCACCCGACGGCAGGAAGGTCAAGGGTACCCTGCACTGGGTGTCTGCCCCTCACGCCTTGGATGTTGAAGTCCGGGTGTATGATCGCCTTTTCAACGATCCCTTCCCGCTTGATGTGGAGGAAGGGGAAGATTTTACGGACAGCCTACATCCCGATTCCCTCCAGGTTTACCCCCATGTCAAAGTCGAACCCAGCCTGCAGGGGGCAGAAGCGGGTGACAGGGTCCAGTTTGAGCGGGTAGGCTATTTCTGTGTTGATCCGGATTCAACGAAAGAGAAGCTGGTTTTCAATCAGACGATCGCCCTCTATGATTCCTGGGCCAAAATCGAAAAAAGGCAGGAGCAGGAACGGAAGCGAAAGAAATCCTGACGGTACAGCATCCGATAACGAACATCGCCCCGAAGGGGGCGATGTTTTTTTATATGTTGATATCCGCTTTAATCCAGCCGGGTAAAGAGGGATTATCAGCTCTCTGGCATCTCCTCCAGGGCCTCGGCAGCTTGGATCAGGCGGTCGAGGACCTCTTCTTTGCCGAGGATGGCCATGATGTCAAACAGCGGAGGGCTGACTTTTTGCCCGGTAAGGGCTTCGCGCAGCAGGCCAAAGAGGTGGCCCGCCTTTAAATCCAGTTCATCAGCCAACTCGCGGAGCGGTTTTTCAACGGCATCCCGGGTGATCACCGGAACTTCACGGAAGAGATTTGCCATCCGGCGGGCTGCATTTGCTGCCTGAGAAGCGCTCAACGCGCCGCTGATGATCCGCTCGGGGACCAATTCCACTTCCTCTTCAAAGAAGAAGCCCGCCATGTCGGTGACCTCAGTTAATTTCCCCGTCCGGGTCTGGATGGCTGAAGCGACATCCGTCAGAATTTCCTCATCCACCTCATATCCCTCTTTCTCAAAGTAGGGCTTAATCCGGCGCGCGAAGTCATCAACCTCGAGCTCCCGGATGTGGATCCCGTTAAAGTGATCCAACTTGCTGAAATTGATCGCAGCTGGAGAGGGATTCAGTTTTTCCAGGCTGAATTTTTCGATCAGTTCGTTCATGGGGAAGAATTCCATCTTGTCATCATAGCTCCAGCCCATCAGCGCCAGCCAGTTATTAACCGTCTCTGGCAAATAACCAAAGTCTTCCATATCTTTGACGAAAATAGGCTGCCCTTTCTGGCGGGCTTCTTCCATGTCCCGCTTGGAGAGCTTCCCTTTGCCATCCGGTTTGAGGAGCAGTGAGAGATGGACCCATTCGGGTTCCTGCCATCCAAAGGCATCATAAATTAAAGTGTGAATGGGAAAGGTGGGCAGCCATTCCGCCCCGCGGATGACATGGGTGATATCCATCAGATGATCGTCCACCATGGCCGCCAGGTGGTACACGGCCAGCCCGTTGGTTTTGATGAGGATGATATCATCCAGGGTTTCATTCTTGACCGTGATCTCGCCCCGCAGCGAGTCATGCGCGGTGGTCGACCCCTCGTTGGGGGATTTGAACCGGATCACGTGGGGCTCTCCCATTTCCACGCGTTGGGCTGAATCTTCCGGATCAATGTTCCTGCATTTTTGGTCGTAGTGGGGGTTTTCATCCCGGGCGATTTGTTCTTCCCGGATTTTATCCAACCGTTCCGGGGAGCAGAAACAGGGGTATGCATGTCCTTTTTCAATTAAGGTCCGGGCGTGCTGCTGGTAGATCGCTTTCCGCTTGGACTGCCGGTAGGGGGCATGCGGCCCGCCTTTGTCGGGGCCCTCGTCCCAATCCAGTCCTAACCAGCGCAGGGAGCGTTTGAGGTCTTTTTCGGAATCCTCCACGTACCTTTTTTGGTCCGTGTCTTCAATGCGGAGGATGAAAGAACCGCCCGTTTGCCTGGCCAGCAGGTAGTCATACAATGCAGTTCGGGCCCCTCCAATATGCAGGTACCCGGTGGGCGAGGGGGCAAAACGAACCCGGGCTGGGTTGTGAGGTTTTTTCATTCCATCTCCTCGATTAAATATACACGTGAATATCATCCAGAAAACATATCCTGGACGGATGGTTGAAAGGATTAAAATTCAAGTTCTTTATGGCGGAGGATGACGCTTTCCACCAGGCCAATGCCGATGAAAAGGGTGATCAACGAACTTCCACCGTAGCTCACGAAAGGCAGGGTCAATCCGGTCACCGGGAGGAGCTTCAGGTTCACGCTGACGTTGACGATGGTTTGGAACGTGATCAGGGCGGCGACGCCGTATGCGGTCAGGGCACCGTAGGTGTCTCCTGCCATGCGGGCAGCTCGCAGACAGCGGTAAATGATGAAGGCCAGCAGGAGGAGCACAGCCAGGGCGCCCGCAAAACCGAATTCCTCAGCAAGGGCGGAGAAAATGAAGTCTGAATGGCGCACTTTCAGGAAACGAAGCTGGACTTGGGAACCGCTGCCGTACCCCCGGCCCAGCCAGCCTCCGGAGCCAATGCTGATCAGGGCCTGCTGAACGTTGTAAATCGCTCCATAGCTGGCATCCTCCTCGGGGAACAGAAAGTTTATGATCCGCTGGATTTGGTAGGGCTTGATCAGCCCCCCGGATTGTTCCGTGCTGTAGCTGAGGAGCATGAGCGGGAAGCCAACCAGCAAGGCCATGGCTCCTGCGCCGCTGGCGATGAGCAGCTGTTTGACTTCCAGGCCGCTGGCCCAAAGCAGGGCAAACCAGAGCACAAGGAGGACGATCGAGGTGCTTAAATCAGGCTGGATCAAAACCCAGATCATGATTCCCCCTGTCACCAGTACGCTGCGTAAGATCGTCAGGGGCTGGTTGATCTTTTCGATGTTTTTGGAGAAGAAGTCCGCCAGGATGAGGATGATGATGATCTTCGCGATCTCAGAGGGCTGAATTAAAATCGGGCCCAATGTAAACCAGCGGGTGGAACCAAAAAGGGTGGCGCCGAAGAGATATAAGACAGCTAAAATGCCGGCGGTGATTAAATACAAGAAATTGCTCACCGCGCTCCAGTAGCGGTAGTCGATGACCGCAGTCAGGAACATGACCGCAAAGCCGGCAGCGGCAAAGATCATTTGCTTTGTCACGGTATTGGCTTCCACCAGGGTGGGGTTTCCGGCGATGGCGGAGCTGATCATGGCCACGCCGAATATGGTCAAAAAAGCCACCGCACCCAAGAGCCAGAAGTCAAAGTGACGCCAAGAAATATTTCGCATAGGCTAGTATCTGCGCTGTTCTCCGCCGGTAATGGGGATATCGGCGATTAATCGCTGTTCTCGCCCTTCTTGGGCGATGTCTATTTTCACGGACTTCGGATCGATTTTGATGTACTGGGAAATCACGTCCAGGAGATCGTCTTTTAAAGAATCCATCGTTTCGGGCGTCAGGTTGGTCCGGTCGTTTATCAATACCAGCTGCAAGCGTTCTTTGGCCTGTCTGGCGCTGCTGGGTTCATTAGAGAATAGACGGGTGAGAAAGTTAGCCATGCTATTATTCTCCTGTTCCGAAGACGTTTGAAATCAAACCGAAAAGTCCGCTTCCTTTGCTGAGGTCCATGAAAGGGACAGTATTTCCTTGAAGCCGCAGGCTCACGTTGCGGTAGGCTTCACCAGCCAGGCTTTTCCCGTCCGTGGCCACGGGGACCCCGGTGTTGGTGCTGATGATCACATTTTTATCTTCCGGGATGATGCCTATCAACTGGATGGCCAGTAAATCGACCACATCATCCGCGGAGATCATGTTCTTATGCCTCACCATCTCCGGATTGAGGCGGTTGATGAGCAGCTTCGCTGGACCCTTTTCTTCCGCCTCGATGATCCCGATAATGCGGTCCGCGTCCCTGACGGCGGAAACCTCGGGATTGGTGACCACGATCACTTCGTCCGCGGGTGCCAGTGCGTTTCGAAAACCGCGCTCAATGCCTGCGGGAGAATCGATCAGGATGTAATCCATCTCAGAGCGCAGTTCATCACACAGGCGGATCATATCTGTGGGAGAGACCGCATTTTTATCCCGGGTTTGGGCGGAGGGGATCAAGTATAAGCCCGGGATATGTTTGTCCTTGATCATGGCTTGCTTCAGCCGGCAGCGTCCTTCGACGGCATCGACCAGATCGTAGACGATCCGATTTTCCAAACCCATGACCACATCCAAATTGCGCAGTCCGATGTCAGCGTCGATGCAGGCCACTGTATGCCCGCTTTTGGCAAGGGCTGCGCCGATGTTCGCGGTGGCGGTTGTCTTGCCGACCCCGCCTTTTCCAGAAGTGATGGTGATGACTTTAGCTGCCATACGCTGTTCCTCTTTGCCTTGTCCTAACCTGATCTGCTGTCCCAGTTCCTGGCGATCACTTGACCGTCCTTTAGTTGGGCGATCTCGGGCTCCATCTTTCTATCCTCCGCTGGGGAAATGCTGATCTTATCAGCGATCCGCAATTGGGTGGGGGAGAGCTGCAATGCGCATACCACAGCCTCTTGATTGCCCTTGGCGCCCGCGTGTACGGTCCCCCGCAATCGCCCCCAGACGATGATGTTCCCGCCGGCGACGATCTCTGCCCCGGGGTTGACATCACCGAGGATGATCACATGCCCTGCGTGTTTAATTTTGTGCCCCGAGCGCAGTGTGCGCTGTACGAACACCGCTTCCTCGCCCTCAATGGTGGAAGAGGGGAACTCTCCTTGCTGTTCCGCGGTGGATTGCTGGATGCGGATCGACAAACCCAGGTTTTGTGCTGTGCGCTCTGTGACCAGGGAAGAACTTTTCACAGCCCACAGGGTGATGTTTTCGTCGGACAGGGCATTTCTCAGGGAAGCCAGGCGGTCCGTTTTCAATTTGTGACTGCCGACATCCAGCGCTAAACGCCCCCCTTTGAAAAACTGTCTGTTATTTTTTATGTGGTCCAGGAGTTCTTTTTCCCTTTTTTTCCAGTCGCCAGAGCTGATTTCGACCAGAATACCGTCCCTGATCCCTTTAATTTCGATGTTTTTTGTTCCCATTCCCCTGTCTCCGGCACGAATCATGAGAGGTTTGTGCCTTTTATAGAATACATGTTCTTACGGAAAGATTATAGCACGATTGATCAGGGATTTCCTGCTCGAGTGTCGATGGTTTTGAGTTCGAAATAGGCTTCGATCGTCCGCCTCACAATGGGACCGGCCACGCTGGCCCCTTCCCCTCCGTTGTAAACAAATGCCACTACTGCGATTTCAGGGTTTTCATAAGGCGCATAAGCTACCGTCCAGGAATGCGTGGGCCATCGTCCGGGCACACACAAGCCTTTCTCGTTAGCCCACGTGTCGCAGTATTCCCCGGTCCCTGTCTTTCCCGCTGCCGGGATGCTCATGTTCTCGAAAGGATCTTCCAGGGTGCCATCCGTGACTGCCAGCCGCATCCCCTCTTGTACCTTTTCCAAGACCCAGGGCTCAACAATGGTTTTCTCGCCGGTCATTTTCGCTTCACATCCCCCCGCACTGGTCGGGTTGTTGAAGACATCGATCATTGGATCTTTGGTGATATCCCACTTTTCCTCAGCCTGGAAGGGAACGATGGTTTCCCCCTTTTCATCTGTGATTTCTCGGATGATGGTGGGTTTCATCAATCGTCCGTCGTTGGCAATGGTTGCACCCGACATCAAGACCTGCAGGGGAGTGGCGGTCACAAAACCCTGCCCTACGCCGGCGATATACGTATCGCCTGTGGACCAGTTTTCACCGTGGGCGATGCGCTTCCACTTCGGTGAAGGGATGATCCCGTCTTCTTGATAGGGAAGTTCTATGCCAGGGTTCTCACCGTAGCCGAGGGCCCGGGCGTATGTCCCCAGGCGGCAGATGCCCAAGCCATCCGGGACCTCACCGGGAACCCCTGTCCCTGTTTCTTCGGCGTCTCCTCCGCTGAGCTGGTAGAAGTACACGTTACTTGAGTTTGCGAGCCCTTCCAGGAAATTCACCGATCCGAATCCCTCGTCCTTCCAATCCACATAGGTTTTGCTCCGGCTGGGATCGTTGGGTGTGTATTTGTTGACCAGTTTGATTTCCGGTGGGGCTGTGATCTTCTCTTCCGGGTCCACGACCCCTTCATTGAGGGCGCCCACAGCTGTGGAGATCTTGAACACGGACCCCACAGGGATCTCCGCTGCCACAGCCTGGTTGATGAGCGGATCCCGGACATCCGCGTTGAGCTGTTCCAGGTAATAGGCGGGGATGATGCGGGCCATGCGGTTGTTTTCGTAGGTAGGGTAGGAAACCATTGCTAACACTTCCCCCGTCCTGGGATCCATGGCGATCACCACGCCGCTGGTCATCCTCAGTTCGCCGAGGTATTCGTTCCAATCATTGATCTCTTTGAGCAGGATGGATTTGGCAGCCTGCTGCAGGCGGGTGTCAATGGTCGTGTGAATGTTTTGTCCGGGGATGGAGGGGATGACGGGTTTGGCGTCCCTGATGATCTTTCCTGCCACGTCCACCTCAACGAGACGTTTGCCCGGTTTCCCGGAAAGGAGGGATTGAAAGGAGAGTTCCAGTCCTGCGTAGCCGACCTTGTCGCGGTTGGTCACGAACCCTCGTTCTGTGTAATATTCCTCTTCAACGCTGGAGATGGGGCCCAGAAAGCCGACGAAATTGGCGGTCAGGTCCCCGGTCGGATACTCCCGGACAGGTTCTATTTCGATGGAGATCCCCGGCCAATCGATGGCATTTTCCTGGATCAGGCGGGCAGCTGTTTCGTCGATGTTGCAGGCAATTTTCACTTCCCGGTAAGGGGCGCTCTGTTCCCCGTAACGGATGATCTGGGAGATGCCGTGGTCCGACAGGCAAGGCACGAATGGGTTCTCCTGCGTGATCTGGCTTTGGTTGATGGGGACGTCAATATACTTAGCCAGGGAGCGGATGATGTCCTGAATTGCCCCTTCATCATCTGGAAGCCGGGCTGCTGTAACAACCACATTGTAAGAGGCCACGTTTCTGGCCAGGACGATTCCACGCCGGTCGAAAATCACGCCCCGGGCCGGGGCGAGGCTGATCTCTCTCAGCCGGTTTTCCTCCGCCTGGGCGGCCCAGGACTCTCCATTCAGGATCTGGATCGTGAACAGGCGGAAGACGAACACCAAAAAGATACCCGCCACCAAAATAGCAAATGAGAGGAAGCGGTTGTCTTCTAGTTTGTTTCTTACTGTGGATGTGTTTTTCATAATTCTACTTCTTCAGGATAAAGCTGGTGTGCAAAATCTACCATGATGATATATACCGGAAGCGTCAGCATCAGGTTTAACAGCAAACTGGGGAGCGTGATCGATTGCAGCACACGCAGGATCTCTAAACTTGTCCCCTGGAGGAACAGCACCAGGGTGGAGATGATGTGTACCAACATTGTACCAAGCAGGGTCAGAAAAAGCTGAATCAGAAATGAGAATTTCCATAAACGCTGGCTCATAAGCTGGGCCAGCACAGAAAGGGCCAGATAACTCAATGTGTACACACCGAAAGGGAAACTGGAGTAAAAATCCATCAGAATCCCCCCCATAAGCGCCCACTGCCAGGGGTATTTCACGCGCCTTTGGAGGGCCCAGGCGATGATCACCACCATCACCAGGTCCGCTGTGCCCTGCAAAAGGGGCATCCGGCTCACCACCGCGGATTGGATGATGGTCACCAGGCTTAATATGGGGATGCTGAGCAGGATCGAGATCATAAAGTCAGGGAGGACCTTTTATGTTCCGGGTCAGGGGGATTCAGGGGTGGGGATCAGCGGTTGGATGTTGACGGGGTTGAAATTGGTGATCACCAGGACGATGTCCAGATCCGCAAAGTCCGTCACCGGCTGCACGGAGGCGCTCTGAAAAAGGGCGTATTCCGGGTTCCGGACGCTTGTGATCTGGCCGACGATGATGTTAGGGGGGTAGTTTCCGCCCAGGCCTGAGGTCAGGACCAGGTTTCCTGGGGTGACGTTTGTATTCTGGGGGATCTGCTCCAGCCGGATATCTCCCGTGATCGTCCCCGTGAGTACCGCCTCACTCTGGGAGGGCTGGACCTGGACGTTGATTTTCACGCTGGGATCGGTGATCAACTGCACCCGGGCGCTCTTTGCTGAGACCTGGGCGATGCGCCCCACCAGGCCGTTCTGGGAAACTACGGGCATCCCTCGTTGCAGTCCGTCATCTGATCCGCGGTTGATGATCAGGAAATCCAGGAAGGGGCTGGGGTCCCGGCCGATGACTGTGGCTCCGAGGTACGTGTGCTCGGGCTGGGCCCGGGCGAAATCAAGCAGGGCGGAAAGGATTTCAAACTCCAGAAGCTGCTGCTGGAGCTCGATGATCTGGGCCTCCAGGCGGGCGTTTTCAGCCTCCAGTTTCTCGTTTTCCCGGCGAATAGCAGCCGCATCCCGCGGGGCAGAGATGAAATCCTCCAGACCCTGAAACTGCTGGGAGATCCAGGTTTGGGAGGACGTCAGGGGGGTGAGGACCGCCCGGGTCAGGGGTGGGATATATCCTCCCAAAGCGAGGAGGAAGATCCCCAGGGCAAGCAGGCTGAAAACGAATATGCGAATGGAATTTGGAAACTGCTGGTTCATAAATCAACGATTGTGAATGTTAAAGGGTTGAATGAATTTTGTGATTTTCTTTTCCCTTGGAGTGTTTTGGGTGAGTTGCTCTGGGGTGCCTGAGGCTGTGGGAAGAAGGGGGCCAGTGACCGGCGAATTTCATTGCCCGGCTTGGCGTTCCAGGCCTACAAAAAGGCCGCTCCATTTATCAAATTCTTCCAGGGCGATCCCAGCTCCGCGGGCCACGCAGCTGATGGGGTCCTCCGCTAACCAGGCCCGGAAAGATAGTTCGTCGGTGAGACGTTCGTCCAGCCCGAGCAGTTGGCTTCCGCCGCCTGCCAGGCAGATCCCGGTGTCCATTAAGTCCGCCATGATCTCGGGGGGAGTTTCATCCAGGGAGTCTTTGATGACGTCGATGATCGTCTGCACGGAATCCGCGATCCCTTCCCGGAGTTCGATGGAGGATATTTCCACGGAATCTGGCAGCCCGGTGATCAAATTGCGGCCGCGCACAGAAGTCGTCCGTTCTTCTTTCAAAGGGTACGCTGAGCCGACGGCAATTTTCGCTTCCTCTGCCATCCCCTGGCCGATGAGGATGTTGTATTTATTGCGGATGTATTGGATGATATCCTCATCCAGTTCGTCCCCGGCCACGCGCAGGGAGCGGGAGTTGACCACCCCGCCCATGGACATGATAGCCACTTCGGAGGTCCCGCCGCCGATGTCCACGACCATGCTCCCGCGCACTTCGTCGATGGGCAGGCCGGCGCCCAACGCGGCAGCCACCGGTTCTTCAATCAAGAAGGTCTGTCTGGCTCCGGCTGCCATAGCGGCGTCGAACACGGCTCGTTTTTCCACGGCGGTCACACCGGCAGGGATGCCGATCACCACCCGGGGGCGGGGCACAGGGACAATGCTCTGTTGGTGAGCTTTGGCGATGTAATACTCCAGCATCGCTTCCGTGATCTCGAATTCGGAGATCACACCGTCCCGCAGCGGGCGCAGGGTGACGACGTCTGTCGGCGTGCGGCCGACCATTTCTTTCGCGGCAGCTCCTATAGCAATGGGCTCTTTGGTCCTTTTATTAACCGCTACCCAAGAGGGTTCTTTGATCACGATCCCTTTGCCGCGGACGTTGATCAGGGTGTTTGCGGTGCCTAAATCGATCCCGATGTCTAGTGAAAAGCGTCCCAACAGCCAATCGAAGGGAGAAAATGCCACGATTTCGCTCCTTTTTTAATACCAGGATGATTATACCAGTTTTATAGCCTGATGTTAGGTGGATGGCGGGGGTGAAAACCGGATGATTTGGGGTTGAAAACACCCTTTTTTATGTTCCGAAAAGGGGAATAGGGGCTTTTTTGGTTGGTTTTCGACTCACCTCCAGGGATATTTTAACCCTTGTCAGCGTTTATATCAGGNTTTTCAAACATCCCCGCTTCAAAGGGTTTTTCCTGGGTCCCCCGGCCTGATTTGTGTATAATGGGAAGTGGAGTTATTCAATCAGAGGAGGAAACCATGGAAGAGACCGTGACCGCAGACCGCTTAAAAACGATGATCAGCTTTCCTTTTCAAGACGAACGCTGGGTTGGGAAACTGCTCCTGGCCAGTGTCTGGGTTTTCCTGAGTTTCATCCCTGTTCTACCCCAGGCCCTGCTGTTGGGGTATGTGGCCTTGATCATCCTCCAGGTTGTGGAGACCGGGGAGCCCTCGCTTCCTGCCTGGGACGATTTCAGCCGCATTTTCCGACATGGGCTGCGGCTTTTCGGGTTGGGGATTGTGTACCTGCTTCCCGTCATCCTCCTGGTCCTCATTGGGTATGGAGGGATGATCCTCTCCGTGTTCACCCTTGAATCCAGCGCTGTCCCCGAGGGTGCGGCTGTGGCCTCGGTGATCATCAGCTATCTGGTCGGCTTTGGATTGATGGGCATAGGAGCTTTGCTGGGGTTCGGGATCAGCCTCTTTTTACCCGTTGCCGGCTGCCATGTCGTGGTCGAGGATGAGTTCGCCGCCGGGTTCCGATTTAAAGAGTGGTGGCCCATCTTCCGCGCCAACTGGGACGGGTTCCTGGTTTCGTTCCTGCTCCTCTTTGGCGGNGGGATGCTGGCCTATTACGCCTCCCAGTTTTTGATCTTTACCGTCGTCCTGTGCTGTTTTTACCCCCTGATCATCGGATTCCTGGGCGCGTATTTCCAGATCGTGGGTGGGGCCCTTTTCGCCCGTGCCTACCGGGAGGGGAGGGAGAAACTGAACCGGGTATCTGAGTAAAATCTTTGAACAATATTTTCCCATTTCAAGACATCAACCAGTCTTTTACGGTTGGTGTTTTGTTTTCATACCCGTTTCTCCTGTAAAAATTTGATTATGAATATCTGTTTTGGGTATCCATGTCACGTTTATGGTTGTTCATGAATCACAAACAGGTGACAGGCTTGAAATCCAAATCGGATTGTTGTACATTGAAAGTAACGATGCTGATCCAGGGTGGCTGAAACGTAAGCGAAAAACGCGCTGATCCGTTAACCGTGATCCGCGGTTAATCTGGACAAGGTGGGAAATCGTGCGGCACGCCACTTTAAGGGGGAAAGGGAAGATGGTTTGGGTCCTATGCCTTTTCGGGTTGATAGGTCTCATAGCGGGTTGTTCTGAACGAGAAGCGTTGATTCCCATTTGTGAGCTTCAAGGAAAGGGGTTTTCTTCGCCTTATAAAGGTCAAGAGGTGAAAACAAGGGGGGTCGTGTACGCTTTAAATTTGGAACCTATGCAAATCGGGTTTTTCATCGAAACGATTGGTTGTGATACCAGGGACCAAACCTCTGATGGGCTTTTTGTGGCTTTGGAAGAGATCCCGGAAAGCCTTTCCGTGGGAGATGAGATCATCGTCCGGGGAACTGTGAAAGAAATGGACGGGCTCACGGTGCTTGAAGCGAAAAATGAAAACCTGAGAACCCTCTCTGTGGGGAATGTCTTACCGGAACCAGTCAGATTAGGTCCCTTGTTTGTCAGAGGTGAACCCTATCCCCGGCTTGAGAATTGGGAAGGGATGCTGGTTCGTGTGCAGCGGGGTATCGTCACTGGACCCACGGACAGGGAAGGTGTGTCTTGGTTTCTTCCCGGGACGCTCCCTCAAGGGGTTGATGTTCACCAGGCTGCAACCCGATCGCGTCCTCCGCTGTGTCTCGTCCAGGGGCAGGAAAACCCGCCTGAGGCCGCTCTTAAGGTTGGGGATCAATTGAATTTCCTCACGGGCGTTCTGATAGATACCCGTGACGGGTATTGTCTTTTAACCTTCGATGAAACGGATGTGGAAAAATCCCTCATGCCGCCGCTTTCTCTCCCCCCGCTTTCGGGTCTTACGCTGGCCAACCTCCGGACTCCGGGGTTATTCCGCCGCTCTGATCCTGCCCAGCCGNTNGANGACTNATCTNNGAGGCAGGCAGCCTTTCAGGTCTTGGAGAAAGTGGCCCGGGTCATCCAGGAAGGCCTGGGAAATCCGACCCTGGTCATCCTTCATGACGTGGAAAACGAGGATACCTTGAAAACGCTGGTCTCCCTGGAAGTGTTAGGGGGGAAGTATGATTATTTGTACCCGGTTGGATCCTCCCCCACGCCGATAAACACTGCTCTGCTTTATAAAACAGCCCAGGTGCGGATTCTGGAAGAGAAACGCTGCCAGGGATGCACGTCTTTGCAGGATGGATTAGGGCCGGATGGAAATAAGTCGGATGTCAACCCCGCCAATAAAATCACCTGCGATCAAAATGGGGATGGGAGTCTGGACGGCAACCGCTTGTTTGCCAGGCCTCCTCTGTGGGTAAAGTTTGAATTTGGCAGTGATCAGGATCCATATGTATTGATCATCATCCATTGTCTGGACGGAGGACGAGATGGCGAGCGTTCAGCCGCGCGGCATTTGGAACAGGCCCGGTTCATCGCCGACCTGGCAGGCCAGGTGGATCAGGAGAAATGGATTGTCATCGGTGCCCTTAACGCTGGATGGGACTCGCAGGCTGCGGAACTACTGCGTGATCGGGGGTTATCTGATCTGCTGAGAAAGGTGTCTCTTGAGGATCGTTACACCGTTGTCGAATGTGGTTTGCCCTGCCTCAAAGATTATGTCTTTGTGCGGGAAGATCTCCGGGAAGCGTTTCACGTTTTACCCATCCATATCAACGCTGATTTTCCCGCTCCCTACCAAAGGGACCCGAATACACTGTACGGCATATCCCCGTATGACCCCCTGTTGGTGTATACGGACTATGGGAATCGGGAATGGGATCCCTATGGTGACGGCCCGGGGCCTTTTCCTTTTTCAACTCCCCGTGCTTCCCGCGTATTGCCCTCTGTAACCCCATCTCCCACTTTGACAAGCACACCCACCATGACCCCCACGCCGTATCCCGCCAGGCTGCTGATCTCCGAGTTCCTGCCCAACCCGCCCGGAGAGGAACCCGAGGGGGAATGGATTGAAATTTATAATACGGATCCGTTTGATCGCTTGCTGACGAATTATAAACTGGGTGATGCAGAGAAACCCAACGACCGGGAGGGAATGCTTCTTTTTCCCCCGGGCTATTATATTGAAAGCGGTGAAGTGCTGGTGATTGCCAACCACGGGGAGACGTTTTATAGAACCTATGGTTTTGATCCGGATTTCGAGATCCAGAACAGCCTGCCCAGGGTGCAGGACATGTGGTCTTATTACGGGTGGGGCAGTTCCCGCGTTTCCTTAAGCAATCGGGGAGATGAAATCCTTCTCTTGGATTGGGCGGATAGGATTGTGGACAGTGTATCTTATGGGAATTCCGCCTGGAAACCCTTTCAACCTCCTGTGCCGGCTCCGTCCCAGGGCCGTTCTTTGGAAAGGTATCCTCCCCGCAGGGACAGGGATAATGCCAACGATTGGAGGGTGAAGGATGTCCTTTCGCCGGGTAGGTTGGATCTCAGCACATCGACACCCACATCGACCCCTACGCCAACTCTGACCCCTACTTGCACTCCTTGCCCCACACCCACAGGACCAACGCCAACGCCGGTGCCTGTGAATCTCTTGATCAGCGAAGTATTCGCTGATCCGGTGGGGTCAGAACCGGATGGGGAGTGGGTGGAGTTATCCAATCTCAATTCCTACGCCGTACCTTTGGGACAGGTGAAGATTGGGGATGCCGCTCAGGCGGGGGACCCTGAAGGGATGATGAGTTTTCCGGGTGGTTATCATGTTGAACCAGGTGCAGTGTTGGTGATCGCGAACCAGGCTTCCGCCTTTTATGACCGGTATGGTTTCCTGCCTGATTTTGAGTGCCAGCCTTCTCGCCCGGATGTGCCGGATTTGAATAAATATGGAAACTGGGCCACGGGCAGCCTGCGTTTACGGAATGATGGGGATGAAATCCTGGTTCTGGGTCCGGGAGATCAGATTGTGGATCAGGTGGCATATGGGGATTCTGCGTATGGAGCGTATCAACCTCCTGTGGAGAGGGCCGGGGAAGGAAATTCGCTTCAGCGATATCCCCCTGGTGCAAATTCAGGAACCGCTTCAGATTGGCGGGTGGGAGTTGATCCTTCCCCAGGGGATATGGATTTCCCCACGCCCACCCCTCGACCCACAGGGACCCCCACACCGAGTCCGACCAAAACGCAAACGTCACCTGTCTCGCCGACGCCCACGTCAACTTCTGTTCCGGTCCGGCTCTTGATCAGCGAGGTGTTCCCCAATCCCGATTCCCTGGAGCCGGATGGAGAGTGGATTGAGATCTACAATCCCCAGGGGTCTCCAGTGCCTCTCCAGGGTGTAAAAGTGGGGGATGCCTCCATACCTGGTGACCGGGAAGGGATGCACCTTTTCCCCCGGGATGCGGTGATTCCACCCGGTGGGGTGATCGTGATTGCCAATCGAGGGGACGCGTTCCTTAATCGATACGGAATGCTGCCTGATTATGAGGTCAGGGATTCCCTCCCGGGTCTGCCCGATATGGAGAAATATTTATCCTGGTCTGCGTGGCATGTGGCGCTCCGCAATGCGGGCGATGAAATCTTGATCCTGGACAGGGAGGACAGGGTGGTGGATCTCATGGCTTA
>JGI1689J12820_1000018_pt1 | contig 58431 bp, 56 predicted proteins | sample PRCRCaboRojoPR_6_FD_12820 | JGI IMG/M metagenome (IMG submission 12820)
GAAGCCCGGTAGGTGGTAAAAAACAACCTACCGGCCGGGCACGGGGGTCCGGCCTGCTTTTAACCAGGTAAGGGTATGACATTATGTTGGCCAAGAGAAGGGCCCGGTGGGGGAATCTTACGATACTAGAAAAGTGTCTGTACGGAGGTCGTTCCGTGACTTTCCCGCGACAGCAATACCACTTTCTCCAGCCTGTCTTTTACTTCTTCTGAGTGCGTGATCAGAAATATCTGACCGAAGAGATCGTCCAGGTTACGAAGTGCCCTGAGGATATTCTGGCGACGTTGCTGATCCTGACTCCCGAAGATCTCGTCCAGAACGATAAAATTAATCGGTCGGCCGGATCTACGGGCCACCAGTTCTGATATTGCGACCCTGAGACAGAGGTTTGCCAGGTCCGTTTCTCCCCCGGAGAACCTGTTTAGAGGGTAAGCGGTGCCGTCTTCGTAAACACGTACGAGATAGTCCTCATCTATAGTTAACTTGCGGTAGCGTCCGTCCGTGGTCCGTTCCAGAAGGTCCGACGACCGCCTGGAAAGTACCGGTCGCACCCTGTTCAGAAGATCAAGTCTGAATTGATCAAAATAGCTAGAAACCCGATCGAGCAAGAGCTTTTCTTCCTGCAATACCTCTAGCTTTTCTCGCCGTTCTTTCTCTTTCTCAACGTCCGCTTTTAGGTGGTCTATTTCCGTCTTCAGCCCGGTAAGCTCTTCGCTTTTTTCTCTGTACCGATTCTGCAGGCCGTCCTTTTCCTCTCTTAGCTCTTTTAGATTCTCCTTTAACTCGTCGAATTCTTCACCGTCGAACTGAACGTCGTCTATTTTGCCTTCAACGTCATCGAGTTCGGCCCTGGCTTCCTCAAGTTGGTCCCTCAGGTCTCTTAGTCTGGTTTCGACCTCGTCTATCTGCCCGGTTTCGGCAAGGAGGCTTCTGTACCTATCGTAGTCTTCCTCGAGCTTGTTCAGTTCCCGTTTCGTCTCGACATATTCGTCTTCGTCGTAGTCAATTTCTTTGCAGTCTTCCAGCTTTTCCTTCAGTTTGTCCCTTTGCTCCTCGAGGTTTTCTACCCTTTGAACGAGGTCTTTCTTTCTATCCATAAGGGAAGTTCTCCTTCGGTTTTCTTCTTCGAGTTTATCTATTGACTTTTCAAGATCTTCCCTTCTGTCTTCCACCTCTCCCAGGTCCTTCAGGAACTCTTTCTTGGCTTCCCGGAGACTCTCTATCGATTCTTCTGCGCTTTCTATATCCTCGCGGTAATGATCCAGCACGGTGTCGTAGTCATCGTCAAGCGGCCTCTTACAGACGGGACACTCGCCTTCGGTGCCGAGTTCTTCCACGTCTTCCAGCTTACCTCGCAATTCCTCTAACTCTTCCCTGTGACTTGCCACGGAACTTTCGATCTCGGCGATCTTGGTCCTTAAGTCCGTCGTCTTTTCGTCGACTTCCTTCTTTTTTTTCTTCTTCGCCTCTAACTTCCCGGGAACCTCCTTAAGCTGCTTAAGCTCCTCTACCCTATCGTCCAACCTTTTCTGCTCGGTCCTGAGGTCCTCCTCCTTTGACTCCAGGCTGGATTCGAGATCCTTTCTGTCGCGATACCTATCCTTCTTGTCTTCCAGTTCTGCTTTTTTCTTTTCGAGCTCCTCGTACCTCTTCGCGATTCCTTCAAGTTCCTTTGCTTTCTCTTTCTTTTTCCGGAGTTTTTCGAGTTCGTTCAGTCTCTCGTCGATGTTGTCTCCGTAATTCTTTACGGTAGCACGCAGGTTTTCCCGGCGTTTTTCGAGTTCGTTCAGTCTATCTTTCCGTTCCTGGAGCCGCTGGAACTCCTCTTCGCTGCGGTCAATCTTTTTCCCGAGCCCGTCAAGCTGGTTTCGGAGCGACTCCACTTTTCCGGCCAATTTCTCTTTTTCTTCTTCCCTGTCCCGGAGGGACTCCTCCATTTCTTCCAGATCACCGAGTTGCTCTTCCAGCGCTTCCGCTCTTTGCCTTTTTTTTCTGGCATCCGCGTCTACCTCCCGTCTTGCCGCTTTGATCCTGTCGATATCGAGGAGCCTGGCAAAAAGCTGGCGTCGCTCTTCTGAGCCTCCCGTTGAGAGCTCCCTAACTTCGTTCTGTTTTGAAAATACGCTCCGGAAAAACGAACTCTCCTTCATTCCCAGCAGATCTTCCTCCACGTACTGGGTTACGCCCTGGAAACTTTCTGCAAGAGTGTTTTCGGAATCCTTAATATAGGCCTTTGGAGCCATCGACTTTCCGGTCATTTTGCGCTCCAGTTCGTAGTGTTCTTCGTCCAACCGGAATTTCATTGTTACCCTGCAGTCAGCGGCTTCCGGGGCGCCGTCAAAACGGAGGTCTTCCCGCGTGGTTCGCAAAGTCGAACTTCCGTAGAGTGCCCAAGAAAGCGCTTCAAGGATGGTCGACTTGCCAGAGCCGTTGGGACCTAGAATCCCAATCACGCCGCGGGGAAATTCGAAGTTTTGGCGTTCAAAACAGCGAAAATTCTCGAGTTCCAGTTGGCTGATTATCAACTTCCGTCCTCCTCCCCCAGAGCAATTCCAAGGTACTTCTGGCCTGTTTCTACGAGTTTTTCCGCATCGATGTCTTCAGGAATATTAGCCCTCTCCTTCATGAAATTGGAAAACTCGGTTCTCAGGTCGGAAAAAGCAAGCGTGGAGGTGTCCTCTCCCAACTCGTCGCTACCGATCAACTGAAAGCTGGTTTCGAAAGCGCGATCGCGCAAATCATCCAGCAACCTCTCCTCGAGCAGGGAATACGAGTTGGAATCCATACCCTTTACTTTTAACGATAGCAGGCTATCGTCCAATTCGGATTTCTCCGGCAATCGGGACTCGATCTCCTCTTGAATCTCGGGGAGAGAGAGTTCCTCACCGTCTATCGTATCGAAGTCGAAGAACTTTCTGGTTTCCAGAAGCTCCTCAGTGTAGCTTACGCCATCGTTGTTGAACTGAACGCGGAGAAAGCCGGGATTGTAGCTCGATTCGTTAAACGAAAACCGTTCAGGTGCTCCGGAATAGACGGCCAGGGTGTCGGAAGGAAGATTCACTTTCATCCTCTTGTGGTAGTGGCCGAGCGCCACGTAATCGAAATCGCTGCCACCTATGATCTCTTTATCGATATGGTGTTCGTTAAATTCTCCGGAAAACACTCCTCCTTCCAGGGCACTGATACCTGCGTGAAGAACCAGAACGTTCCAGCGGTAATCCGGGTCCGGTTCAAGGGACTCTATTCGTTCGGCAAGCTGGCTCTCGGTAGGAGCGTCCGATACGGCATGAACGAGCATATCTCCGGCTGGTATCTTCCTGTAACCCGAACCGTCCCCGCCCGGATCGGAAGTTACTGCTTCGATGTTGGGGAGCCTGTCGAGAGCCCTGGTAATCGTTCCCGTAGTGGCTATCTTTGGAGTGTCGTGGTTCCCGGCGATAAGGACGGTTTTAATTCCCGCTTCGGAGAGTCTCGAAAATTGTTCGGTAGCAAGGTTGACGGCACGGTTTGTCGGGCGGACGTTATCGAAGAGGTCGCCGGAGTGTACAACCAGATCCGGACTGAGGTCGAGAACTCGGTCGACCACGTTAATGAAGGCGTTATAAACGTCCTGTTCCCGCTGGTTTATACCTGTATCCGGATCTAACCTGTGAAACTCTCTGTAACCGAGGTGTGTATCTGAAAAGTGAATAACTTCCATTTATACTCCCGAATCGTAAGACTGACCGATCAAACACGATAACCCAACCGGGGAGCCCGATATCGACGAAAACCGATCCTGGCGCCACCAAAAGATCAAATCCTGAAAAATCCTATTGGCTACTCAGATCCGGGCGCACTTGGTTAATTCCGGGGAAAGCTCCCGATTTCGTAATATTTCATAAATGATAAGGAATAGAGAGAGATTGGCAAACGGACTTTGCTTAACCCGTTCGGAAGCAGGAGCTCGACTCGAGGCCAGAAATTGCAGGAATCACCGGAAGCCCTATTAACCGTTCGTCTGGCTCGTGGCCGGGGTGGAAAATCTATCGGGGACGAAATCGCGAGGTTGTTTTATTGATCGGGCTACTGAAATACCCCATGTTATCGAGTCCCACCATTATAATCTTAAACCAATAATTGATTGCCAGGTTTATTCTTTACGGGGTATCCTGTCGAACTTTTCAAGCGTTATTAGGGCATTGAGTGTCAAAATCCCGGTCCATTCAAGCTCAGCTCTTTCCCATTCGGACTCGAACTGTCCCCAGCTCCAGTTCGGTCTTACGGCGCCATCCTCGTCTATACGCTCGATGAGGAAATCGAGGTTGTTCTCCAAACTGGTTTCTGATATGCCAAACCGTGGTGAATCGGGTTCGGAGACGAAATCGAGTGGTTGGGGCACGTATTCGTTCCAGGCGGAGGGATCTGCGTGGACCAGCTGGTCTACTGCTTTTTTAAGTTGTCCTTCAATTTTACTGGCTTCCCCTTTCGGTAGTACGTCGTAAAGTTTTAGGTAGCAGTAGACTTCGTGCTCAGATTTAAATTCGTCTTTTTCGTTGAAGTTTCTGATGGCCTCGCTCAGCAAGGAATCGATATCTATTTCATCGGAAATGCCGTCGTACTTCAGCCCGTACGCAAGGATCTCCGCGGTTGGGTTGCCCCAGGACTCATCTATGGCAGTACCGCCGGAATCCTCGCTGTAGTGCCACCAGGGTGCATGAGGGTACTCGTTTATTTCCGGGGGCACCGAGTACCAGCGATTCTCGTCCCGACAAAAAGACTCTTTTAAATAACAAATACCTGACTGGATTATATCCTCCGCCACATCAGTTTTTTCGCCCAGCTTTTCCAGGTGCCTGAAAGCGAACGTAGTTGCAATTGGCGAGGAATAAGGCAACCTTAGATCGGGTTCCAGCCCGTGGCCGAATCCTCCGTCGGGGTTCTGATAGTTCTTGAGTTCCAGCAATGACTTATTATTATCGTCGCCGTTAAAAAAATAGTTATAAGTGTTTCTTTCAAGTGCTCGAGCAGAGTGCAGTACGTAGTCGCTGGCCTCTTCAAACGAGTCCAGAGTTAACTTTCTTGTTCCCATAGAAAACTCCTTATTAACCCACTGAAATTAAAGTCCCTTAAGGTCGGTTTATTAGTGAAATACGGTTAATAAACCAAGTTATTGGGGGACTATTGAATTTGTCTTAATCGATAACCGACAGGGAAACCAAACTCTTATATAATCTATTTCATCCATTAATTTTACTATATAAAAGAAAATTTATCCATCGACCCATTGACGGATGAAAGCTGTTTAGGGTTGGGTCGTACAATTAAAAATTGCGGAAAGTGAACTACGTCTCGTTTTGACCGGTGACGAAGGTGCTAGGTTGATAAAATTAGTTAATAATAAGTATAGTTTAATAATTAGTACGACCTTTTAGCGGAATACTTCGGAAAGTTATAAATCGGATTGATCGTTCAGAGGTAAATTTTATAAGGGAGGTAGTTATGAATGTTCGAAAGATAATACTTGTGATAATCGCAATTGGTTTAGCGACTACCTTTTCTGTCGTTACCGTGGCGGGAGAGACGGAGACGGTGATAACCGGGTTGGATACAGTATGGGAGATCAGCTGGGACGGTTCCGAAAACATGTATATCACGGAACGTCCGGGAGCTGTAAGAAGGTGGGACGGAGAAGAACTGGTAACCATAGGGAATTTGGACGTAGTGGAGAGGGGCGAATCGGGCCTGATGGGCATGGCTCTGGATCCCGACTTCTCAACCAGCTCTTTAATTTACTTTTGCTACACGAGAAGAAAGGGAGGAAGCCTCGAAAACGTAGTGGAAAAGTACAGAGTGGCGGGTGACCGCCTGGAAGATGGACAAGTTATCCTGAAGGGAATGAGGGGGTCTTTTATTCACGATGGGTGCCGGCTCGGGTTTGGTCCGGAAAACAAACTCCTGGTGACAATGGGTGACTCTTCCCGTGCTTCCCTGGCTCAATCGACGGAAAGCCTGAACGGAAAGGTTCTCCGGATAAATCCGGATGGGTCAATTCCGGAAGACAACCCGTTTGGAGAAAGTCCTATCTATACAATGGGCCACAGAAATCCCCAGGGGCTAGACGTCAGGCCCGGGACCGAAGAAATATACATAAGTGAACACGGTCCGAGCAGCGACGACGAAATCAACAGACTTGTCCCGGGTGAGAACTACGGATGGCCCGAGGTCGGAGGCGCGACGGCGGAAAAGGGTTATGAGCCGGCGCTATGGGACTGGACTCCGACCATCGCCCCGGCGGGAATTGCCTTTACCGATTCCACCACTCTTTATCTGGCAACGCTCAAGGATAGCGAGCTACACAAGTTAATGCTAAACGAAGAAGGTGAAATCGTCAGCGACGAAGTAGTTCTCGGGGGATTCGGACGATTGAGAGCGCTAACATTGGGACCCGATGGACGGTGCCTTTATATAGGAACATCGAATCGAGACGGAAGAGGTAGGCCCAGGGACAATGACGATCGCGTATTAAAGTACTGTCCTCAAAACTGATAATTTTTTTGGCTCGGAAGGAAGATTCGGGGATGGGTCAGGCAGCGTAGAGTGTCGGCCCGGGCATATAACCAGAACCACTATCGACCGGCCTAAAGGTTTTAACAGACAAGCTTTCCGTTAATGAAGTCTGCGGTCCGCCGGTCTTCGGGGGAATCGAAGACACGTTCCGCCGGTCCCCCTTCGACGATATCTCCATTGAGGAGAAGGAAGACGTCTTCACCGACCCTTTTTGCCTGATGCATGTCGTGAGATGCCAGGAAGATCGTGGTCTCCCGGGACCGAACTTCTCTTATGATTTCTTCGACTACTGCCGTGTTTCGTGGGTCGAGATTGCCCGTTGGCTCATCGAGTAAAAGCATTTCGGGTTCGGTAACGAGAGATCTCGCCAGCGTAACCCTCCTGTGTTCTCCTGCGGATAGTGACCTGACGTGTCGGTCCTGGAATCCTTCCAGGCCGACCCGGCTCAACGCCCTGCCGACCTTTTCCTCGACCTCGCTGTAATTGCTTTTTAGAAAAGGAACTATTTTTTTTACCCTCTCCAGGAAATGATTTAAAAACCCACCACGGGCCATCAGTCCATAGGCCACGTTTCCCCCGACGCTCGAGTCGAATAAAGCGGGTTCCTGGAATACAAATCCCATTTTTCGCCTCAACGAAAGCAAATCATGTTTTCCCTCGTTGGAATGTCCCTTGAATTGGTGAACGACTTCCCCGGACGTGGGGTCCTCCAGTAGGTTTATAATTCTGAGCAGTGTAGTCTTGCCGGCTCCGCTGGGCCCCATTAGCACTGATATAGTACCACGGTCGAGGCAAAGATCCACACCTTCGAGAACTTCAGAGCCGTCCTCGTAGGAGAAGTATAAGTCTTTTAGCGATACGATCGACATCTTGAACTCCCTATCTCAAATCCACCAGAGGTTTTCTTCTAATACCGAGCTCCCCCGCCGTGGAGTCTATTCACGATTAGATTGATAGACAGCACTATAGCCAACAACACGAGACCAAGGGCAAGGGCTGTATCGAAGTTCCCCTTTCTCGTCTCAACCACTATAGCCGTCGTCAGTGTCCTTGTATAGGAAATATCATTCGACCAAACGACGTTTCCCCCGACCAGAATTACCGAACCGACCTCGGAAATCGCCCTTCCAAACCCGGCGATAAGCGCCGTAATGAATCCGAACCTGGCTTCGTAGATTATCGTCCAGATCCGCTGCCACCAATTGGCTCCGAGAGACTTCGCAGCATCAACCAGGGTATCGTCTACGGAATTCAAGCCGGAAAGCATAACGCCAGTAATAAGGGGAGTTATCAAAACGGATTGAGAAATTACCATAGCCGTCGGGGTCCAGAGCAGCCCAAACCCGCCGAACGGACCGTTCTTGCTCAACAAGAGAAGTACGAACAGCCCGACTATCACCGAAGGAAGCCCCATTCCGGTATGAACTAGTACGCTAAGTCCGTTACGGCCGGGAAACCGGAAGAACGAAATGATAAAAGCCACCAGGCCGGAGAAAAAACCGCTTATTACCAGTGCCCAGAAAGAAACGGTCAACGACACACCTATAATGCTATACAGGTAAGGATCGAGACCGATAAGCAGGTCAAACGCCGATCTGGTGGCATTGAAAAAGAAATTTAATGATTCCATGAAAAATTAAACTAAAATAAATCGGTTTGGTCGGTCTGACCTTACCTACTTCCTGAAGTCTTCTGGCACGTATTGGGCAAAATTCGGGTCTTCGCTAAGAGCGTTNGGGAAGAACAGTTGCTCTCCTTTTACCTCGTAGTTTCCGATTATTTCCTGGCCCCGGGGCGAAGTGAACGAACCCGATATAAGCCATTGCCATGGAATAATTTACCGACGGATATTTTGCCGGATTAACCGCGATTACACCGTAAGGGTTCATGAGAACGGGGTCTCCTCCCTTCACCGGACCCTGAACCAGTATCTCCAGGTCCAGCTTGTCTTTCATCGATAGATACGTGCCCCTATCGCTCATAGTATAAGCTCCCATCCTGTCCGCTTGAACGAGTGTATCGCCCATACCTTTACCGATCTGGAGGTACCACTTGCCGCCGGGCTCTACCCCCGCTGCCTCCCAGATGGATAGTTCTTTTTTGTTGGTCCCGGAATCGTCACCCCTTGAGACGAATTTGGCGCCTGAATCCGCCACCTGCTGGAACGCCTCGGTGGCTTTGCTGGTATCCGATATTCCGGCCGGGTCGTCTTCGGGACCGACTATAATAAAGTCGTTGTACATCAGGTCGCGCCTGTTTACGCCCCAGCCTTCCATCATGAACTCGTCTTCGGCGGGCCGTGCGTGGACCATTATTATGTCCGCGTCTCCGTTTTCGGCGTGTCTAATTGCCGCACCCGTTCCGACAGCTATTGTCTTTATTTTCACGTCAAACCTGTCTTCAAATACGGGATTCAATTTTCCGAGTAGCCCGGAGTCGTAAGTACTGGTCGTGGTCGCGAGCACCAGTTCTTCTTGCGCTTCAACTTCGCTCGTGGGAGCGAAGAGAAAAAATAGGGAAAGAATTACTGCTAGCGAGGAAACAAAAATCCTCAGATTTCTGTCAACTGGCATAGTTCTACACCTCTTTGAGTTTTCTGAAATTAAATTGTTGCTCTTTGACCACAATAGTATTGGTTTAATTGTCAAATGTCAACGTATCCCGGGCTGCAAGGGTTATACGTTCATATGCAAACAACTTGAACTTCACCTGAAAGGTGGGATAAGTCGTGGGGAAGCGAAAACAAAAAAATTTTATGTAGTTGGCTTTTCTTTTGTGATATAAACTCTGCTTCTAATTATTCCGACTGTTCAATAATAGAAATAGATCCTCCGTTCATATTTGTTACTATGCAGACCGGATTGTTTAAAGCCTTAAACCCCTAAAATCGCGTTTCTACTCAGTTTTAACCAAAGGTGCAGTTGCTTTAAAAGTTGCGTAGACTTCCTTTCCAGGTTTTAAATCCATCTTTTCCAAAGACGTATCCGTTATAGCGACTTCTAATGAAAAACTACCGCAGTCGACGGTTACTAAATTATAGTTTTCGTAGTCCTTAACCTCCGCTACTGATCCCTCTATCCTATTACGTGCACTGCTGCCGGAAAAACCTTCGGCAGACAAAAACAGCGTAATATCCTCCGGGCGAAGCCCCAACTTAACTTTTTCTTCGGATGGTTCCTCGACTATATGAAGCTTCCAGTCTCCTGCGTCTATTTCGGTCAAATCGTTCGTTCGTCCCGTTACTTTTCCCGATATCCAGTTTCTCCTCTCCTCTCCAGAGTTTTTCATAATTACCTCCTTTGGCACGCCGGCCAAATTAAGTAGTTCTCCTCTTTCTATCTCCAGCTCTTTTGCTATTTGAATGACGGTGTTAAGGTCCGGGGGAGGCCTTTGACCCCGTTCAATCCTGCTAAGGTTCGAGTAATCGAGATCGATTTTCCGAGCCAACTCTCGAAGCCCAATTCCTTTACCTTTACGTGAACGTCTGACCTTTCTGCCAAATGCTAGCCTGTCTATTGACATATTACCTCTTCTGAAAAACGGGTTTTATTGTAATTATTATAAGCGAAACAAAATTGTAAGTACAAAAAAACCAACCGGATGTTTTGTGCATATGCGTTGACATATAACAACATTTCCTTAAACTTATATTAATCAATCATTAGTATCGGTTAAAAGAAATTCCAAGTAAACAGAGAAGTCGATTTAGAGCACAAAAAAACTAAAGGCCCCATTGGGCTATAAAAAACAAAAGGGAGTGACAGAATGTCAACCAGTAAAAGATTTCTCAAATTCGCAGGATTAGGTATATTACTTTTCGTTCTATTTTTTTCGACCCTGGTGGTCCAGGCGGACACAAAATTAAAAGTATTCCACGCAGGAAGCCTTTCGATCCCGTTCAAACAGGTAGAAAAGAGATTTGAGGCCAATCACGAAGATGTTGACGTGCAGTTAGAAGCCCATGGAAGCGTCGTTGCAGTACGCCAGATAACGGAAGTAGGTAAGAAGGGAGACGTAGTTGCAGTTGCCGACTATTCGTTGATACCTTCTATGATGAAGCCCGATTTTACGGATTTTTATCTACAGTTCGCACAAAACAGGATGGTTGTCGCTTACACAGAGGATAGCAAATTGTCCGATAAGATCAATTCAGACAACTGGTACAACGTTCTGGGCGACCCGGATGTCAGATACGGCTTTTCGAATCCAAATATGGACCCGTGCGGGTACAGAAGTCCCATGGTAATGCAGCTGGCAGAGCTACATTACTACGACGAAGAAATATTGGACGACCTCGTTATGGCAAATTCCGAAATTACGGTTAGAGAAGAAGACGAAAACTACGAAATAATCACACCAGAATCCCTGAGGCCAAGATCGGCTAAACTATCGATAAGGAACAAATCAGTCGATCTGGTCGCCCTGCTACAGAGTGGTGGACTCGACTACGCTTTCGAGTATATGAGCGTGGCAAAACAACATGGACTAAAATTTGTAACATTGCCCAGAGAAATAGACCTTTCGTCCACGAAATACGCGGGCACTTACAAACATGTAAGCGTAAAAACTTCTGACGGAAAAGTCAAAACAGCTAAACCAATCGTATACGGTATTACAGTACCATCTAATTCACCTCACCCCCAGCTCGCAAAGGAGTTCGTCAAACTCATCATCAGCGAGCAGGGACAGGCTATATTCTCTGAACTCGGACAGCCCCCTATCGTTCCCGCCCGTGGATTTGGTGAAGTACCTTCGGGCCTGGAGGAACTCGTAGAGTAAAAAAGAAGAAATTACAAATCGATGAATGATAAACGATTAATCATTCCTTTTTCGTTATTGGCGATCTTATTGGTGCTCTTTATAGGAGCACCAATCGCCAATATTTACGGAGTCCAATTACTAAAAGACTTCGAGGGGCTGGTCAGAGCCTCCACGGATCCCGCTGTATATCACTCCATATGGCTCAGCGTTTACGCTTCAGCTCTGGCCGCTTTTATTGCTTTCCTTTTTGGCACCCCTCTTGCTTATATTCTTGCCAGAAAGAATTTTCCGGGCAAAAATTTTGTAGGAAGAGTCGTAGATTTACCAATGGTGATACCTCATATTGCCGCCGGTATTATGCTTTACGGGATTTTCAATAGATCCGGTATGATAGGCGGGCTCGTCAGTGATTTTTTGCTATTCGAAGACGCTCTGCCCGGAATAGTTGTGGCGATGCTTTTCGTTTCCTTGCCTTTTTTTGTAAACTCAGCCAGGGAAGGGTTTGAGTCCGTAGATCCTAGACTCGAGCACGTATCAAGAACACTTGGGGAAACTCCCTGGAGGACGTTTTTTAGGATATCGTTTCCTCTGGCGTCTTCGCACCTGCTAACTGGAGCGATCCTGAGCTGGGCAAGGGGGATCAGTGAATATGCTGCGGTTGCTATTATTGCCTACTACCCAAAAACCGCGCCAGTATTGATAAGGGATAGGTTTACCGCTTACGGCCTGTCCAGCTCTCAACCTGCAACGATTCTGCTAGTGACTATATGTCTGGTTACTTTCATTATTCTTTGGACTTTTGCAAAGCAACATGAATCGAACTGGCGTTGAGATAAAGAATCTTCACAAAGACTTGGGAGATTTCCAGATAATTGAAGTATCTCTGGGAGTAGTAATAGGTGAGTACTTTACTATCCTCGGCCCCACGGGCGCCGGGAAGACGATACTCCTGGAGACCATTGCGGGAATTCATCCTCCCGATAGGGGGGAGATAACGATAGCCGGAAGGAACGTAAAAAACGTACCGCCGGAAGATAGAGATATAGGTTTCGTTTACCAGGATTACATTCTGTTTCCCCACATGAATGTTCTGGAGAACGTATTATATGGTTTAGAAGCGAGAGACGTAGATAACTCAGATGCCAGAGCAAACGATGCTCTCGACCTCCTCGAACTTAACCATCTCAGAGATCGCTATCCGAGAACTTTATCGGGTGGAGAAAGCCAGAAAGTCGCTGTCGCCCGGGCAATTGCCTATCAACCAAAATTATTACTGCTGGACGAACCTACAGCAGCTCTAGACCCCCGAACTAAAGAAAAAGTGCGAATGGAATTGGACAACATACACGCAGAGTTGAAAGTTACTACGCTGCACGTTACTCACGACCAGGCAGAAGCGAAGATACTCTCCGACCGAATAGCAGTATTAATGGAAGGGCGCTTAAAACAGGTGGGTACTGTTGAAGAAGTTTTCAACAGGCCGGTTGATAAAGAAGTGGCAAATTTTGTCGGAGTAGAAAATATTCTCTATGGAGAAGTAATTAACTTTGATAACGGGATAGCAACTGTTGAGACCAAGAATTTCAGAATGAAGGTCGTTTCGGAAATAGTTACCGGTAAAGTAGAAGTCTACTTAAGGCCGGAGGATATCTTTGTTTCGGAAAAGCCGGCAAAGACTTCTGCCCGAAATACGATCCCGGGAACCGTGGCTTCGGTTAATCTCCTTGGAAACGTTTACAGGGTCAGGATGGATAACGGATTATCGTGTTTCGTCACAAAGCAATCAGTTGAGGAGTTCAAGATAGAAAAAGGGAGAGAGTTATTTACATCCTTCAAAGCTACAGCCGCCCAGATCCGATGATTAATATACTGCCTCACCCACAAATTAACTAAGCTTGTTAAGATTTTCGCGGCGCTCTAGCGGGCTAATTACCTCCTAACTTACGCTGTCACCTTACGTAATTCGCTCCACCTAAAGCGGCTATTGTTACCCTTCGATGTTTGTATCTAATTCACCCCGTGCCCCGGTTTTCAGAACTAACCTGTCAGATTATCAAATTGTAGCTTGTGGCAAGCGATCAGATAAATAAAATAAGGATGTAGGAAGTTCAATAGCTGAAATTAAGCGGGTGCTGACTAAATTTTCCCTAAATGATCGTAGTTCGAGTTAATTATTGTCGATCTATTCCAAGTGTCGTGAACTTAACTTGTAATTAGAAAAATTAAAGGAGGTCAACAATGGACCTTAGACTTGACGGGAAGTACGCCGTTATAACTGGAGGGAGCAGCGGCATTGGGTTTGCTGTTGCCAGTGAGCTCGCGAAAGAAGGCGTAAATCCAGCAATAATTGCCCGGACAGAGAAAAAACTAAAAGATGCCACCGAAAAAATCGAGTCAACTCACTCGGTCGACGTGCTTCCTGTTCAGGCAGACGTAACCAGGAAAGAAGATATTGAAAGAGCCGTGTCAAAGATTAAGGACTTTACGGGTAGGGTTGACGTATTGGTAAACAACGCCGGTACGGGTAGTAACGAAGATATAGTGGATTCGACCGACGCAAAATGGCAGTACTTCTGGGATTTACACCTAATGGCGGCAGTGAGGTTTGTTCGAGGTCTGGTTCCAATGATGCGCGGGGAGGGAGACGCGGCGATAATAAACACTGCCTCCATATGTGCCAAGCAGCCCCTCGACTACGAGCCCATCTACAACACCACTAAAGCTGCTCTCGTGATGTTCTCTAAGTGTCTCGCAAATGAACTGGTAGAAGACGGAATCAGGGTTAATGCGGTCAACCCCGGTCTTGTACTTACCTCGGACTGGAAGAATACCGCTTCGGAGCTGACGGAGGGGAAGGACATGACGGAAGACGAGTACTTCAAACAAATTGCCGAGGAGAAGGCGCCGATAGGCAGGTTTGCCAATCCGGAAGAAATCGCCCACCTTTACGCCTTTCTCTCCTCCCCGCTCGCAAGTTATTGTACGGGTTCGACGTACTACATAGACGGGGGTTGGTTAAATACCACTGTATAAGTTATATCGAAGTTTCTTTAAAATCAGGCGAAGTTTTTGCATATCCTGGACACCCTTTTAGCCATTGCCACGATTGTCAAGATGTGCGGTTTACCGACCGATTCCGGAAATAGAGACCCGTCCGCCACGTAAACATTCTCCGGCAGACTGGGATGGTGGAAGCTCTCCGCCGTCTCGGGTGTTAGAGGTAAGGTTCCACCCGGATGGCAGGCGTTAAGAGTACCTAAAAATACTTTGTCTTCATCCGCCCCGACCTGACCAAGTATCTGTTTACAGATCTTAATTCCGCTATCAAGGTTGCTTGCGTCGTTTTCCGTCAACCTTTTGTCAAAAAACCTACCTGAAATCTTTCCCCGGTTTTCGTCGGCGAGTTTTATCATCAGAGACACGATATTTTCCGGACTATGCCGCCATTTCTTGTTGAAATAAAAACTGAGGTAGTCAAAATAAGGCGAGATAATAAAACGCCCCATCTCTACGATGAATGGCATGGGGATTTCCCTGTTTTGCCCTGCGTTTTCGAGTCTCGCTGCCACGCAGAGGACGGGTTCTACAAAGAGCTTGGGCTCCACTGTAATATTTGAATTTGCAAGTATAACTGGGGTAGAAAAGCCTCCTGCCGCCAAAACCACAAGATCCGCGGGGAAGAAACTGGTTCGGAGTTTTTTCTTTGCCTCGACGCCGACGGCGCGATTTCCCTCAGTCCTTATCTTCATTGCTTTGCACTTTTTAATGATCTTAGCCCCGTTTGCTTCCGCTTCACTGACAAACCTTCTGCTATCCCACTTTGCCCCTTCCGGACAGCCAAACGTACAGCGACCACAGAATTTACAGCTACCCTGGTCAACCATTCGGGTCGTTACCGTCGGTTTTAGACCGAAATCTTCACAGCTTATAAAAAGATCTCTAGTCAGGTCGGTCCATCGTTCGGAGTGACTGGCAATACACGGTATCTCGTTTTCCGTTTCTACAAACTCGCTGTCCAGGTCGACTCCGATGCGAGAAAGTGGTTCGTCTGCTCTTACACCTGAACCGGTCGCAATCGAGGTAGATCCACCCAGACCTTTCCCGCTTACCAGTACCATTCCGTCTACCGTTTTCCTAACCCTCATGTGTGGAAACGCGAACTGGATTTCGCGCTCGTCAAACAACACTCGGATATCCTTGAGCAGGTGAATAACCGAAGGTCTCAATTTCAACGGCGAAAAATCCCCTCCGGCTTCAAGCATAGTTACGTCAAAATCGCCCTGCAGTTCCTTCGCGGCGGTAGCACCGCCGGCACCGCTCCCTATCACCACTGCCTTTTTAGCTGTCATAATCTATTCTCCCGGAACAGCAACCGCCACCTTCAGTCATGCTGCCCTGGAACTCCAGACTACCTCCAGTCAACCCCTCGACCAACCCTCTGTCGAGATTTGACATTAGTTTACAGCCTTCGGCGAATAATTGTCGCTAAAGTAACACCTGGTTATCGCAAAAGTCTTTTGGTCTCGCTCTTCGAAATCTATGCCTATTGTTCCGTAAATGATTTTGACGACAGTTATGCCTTCGGTTACGTTTCTTAGCCAAAGAACATTCTTCAATCTGAAACCGAGACGATACGCACCCTCGAAAAGGCTTCTACCGATGGCTTCCAAGTTTTTTCCGGATTCAATTGACTCTTCAGAAAGGTCTCGGGAAAACTTAGAGTACAACTCCAGCAGGTCGCGGTAACCTAGCCCTCGTATATCCGGAGGACAGCAGGAAAAACTGCTGCCGGTTATTTCGAAAAGGCTCCCCAAAATACGCCTTTTCAAGAAATTGGGGACGCCGATTTTCGATAGACTTAAAACAGGATTCATGATCAATACACATTTCCCCTTTACTGTTTAATTAATTATACCATTTTGGGTGACAAAAAACCCTTTTTGCCGGCACTGGCCAGTACTATAGAGCTTAAATAGGGGGGACTTATTCTTCTTTACCACAATGCACTCGGTTAACGAGGAGCAAGTCTAATATTCCGGCCTTCTCGGCCAAAGGAGTATCTAATAACTTCCTTCGGACACTCGTCGACACAGGTGCCGCAGAGCACGCATTCCGAGTTTTCCATTTGGTTTACCAGGACCATTTCCATCACGTCCAGGCTCATGGGACAATTTTTCGAGCAAACCTCGCATTCTATGCACCTGTCGGGTTCGGCTTTAAGTCGAAGCCCGGGAAGCTTCAGACCGTTGCCTATCTTCCTACCGATTACCATAAACGGTGCCATCCAGCAGGCGGTATGACAGAACCCCCTCCTGCCCAGAGTAAACGCCAGCAGGGCGATCGTCCCCGCTATGACCAAAAAGAGTACCGCGGAGCCGATGTTCTGAACGGAAATCCCGTAGAAAGTATGATAGAGGAAGTCGAACGACTTTACCCCGCCGGATCTTACAAACATAACTGCGATAATCGAAAGCCAGGGTATCCAGATAAAATACTTGATCCAGTTCAGCTTTCCCCCGGGAAACCTTTTGTCTCTGAACCGCTCGCAGTATTCCTGCTCACCTCCGCCGGGACAGATCCAGCCACAAAAGGCTCTGCCTAATGACAGCGAAGACAGAAACATCAATCCAAATACCACAAAACTCCCCGTAACAACTCCCTCTGAAGCGCCGGCAATAACTAAATATGGTGATAGATAGTAGTAAACTACTGGAAATAATATAAATGACCCCAGAATAATTGACCTCCTTATCCTCCGTCTTCGCTCTGCCCTTTTCATCTACTTTTCCTCCTCAGGGTTTTGCTTATGAACCGTGAAATTCTAGAAACATGGTCTTCTTTATTTAGAACTTTCAGCCCTCTTCTTGATTCCCAGCAACATTTTACGCTGCATAGTGCAGGCGATGGGCTGAAGTATAACACGATAACCGAACCACCTGATAGGGCCGGGCCCGTAATCCAGGCGCCACCTCGATATCAATCTGGTCGAATGCTCGCCGGCGTCTTCCAGGAAAAAGAGCCAGGAGTTCGGCGTATCGGGATCCATTTCCCCGCCGAAAAGCAGCGTTCTTTCCGGATCCAATTCGACCAGGGGCATAGGTGGTGCCATGGGGTGAGTCTTCAATCCTTCACTTTCCTCGTCGTGGAAATATTCTGGGACGATAATATCTACGCTATGTATATTACAGCCCGTTATATTCTCGAGAAAATCGTAGCTGTAAAAACCACCCCGGTCCTGACCTATCTGCGCCACCCAGTGCCAGACCTCTTTTCCGGGAGCTTCGATAGTAATTGCCTGATTGAAACCCACTTTCGGATTGGGAACGATATCGTCGCCGGGTAATTTACGCGACAATTCGGCCTCGGAAGAACCCCACCTCTTCCAGTAGGGTAGATAGAAGGTCTCTATGGCAAGTGCGATCAGAAAAGCTCCGGAAATGCCCTGGACGAAGTCCTTAAGTCTCTTTCCCATGGCTATCTCTCCTATCTCCTACCGGGTCGCCGTGGCTTTCTTTAGGCTCTGTAGTTCCCGTGTATCTGGCTTCATAGTTCTCCTTTAATGAAAGTATTTATCATAGGGATTCTATACCGAATTTCTGAATTGCGCAAATCTGGTTCAAAAATAAAAAAGTTCGGCTGGTTAAGATAAAAGTGGAAATATTAAGGTGGTTAAATCTACCGAAAAAAACGAACCACCTGAAAGTTTTGAGGTTGTTTTAACTAAAATCGTTTAATATTTACGGGTCATAAGAAATTGCGCTATTCGATTAGGTAGGTGCTGGAGTTGCACTCGGTTATCACAAATACCAAAGAGTCCCGACGCTAAAAGATACCGTTTAACGATTGACCCACACCTAAGGCGTATGCACCGGGACTCCAGACCAGAATGATATACCTATCGGTTCCGGTTACGGTTTCGGTATAGCCAGGTCTTTTGGACCCTGATCCGACAAACTGGCTTCGGGAAACTCGTCCTGAATTATTTCGTGAATTATCTGAGCGTATTTGACCTTCTCCCGGGCAAAATTGGCAAGGAACTCTGGATCCGTCCAGGGTTTATACATTGCTGCACCACCGGCGGCCAGCGCCTGTCCCGGCTCTATTTTGAAGTAACAGGGCGCCGACACTCTGGCGAGATCCGGTCCCTCATAGAACCGAACGAACCCTCCGTAGGATTCGGCGAGCATGATATGAATATCGATGGGAATATCAATTTCTTTTCGAATTGAAGCAAACTGTGGTATCGTCAAATCACCAAGTGGGTTAAAAGTAGTAGCTCCGATCTCCTGGAGCAGCGTACCCCCGGCCGCGGAACCGTGCCCGGCATAGATCGACACCTTAAAGACTACGTCTTCCGGAATATCCCCTTCCTTCTGCATCTTTTTTAGGACTTTCAAAAGTCCTTCATCCGTAACCAGAAACCCCCTAAATCCGACGTCTATCCCCCTCATGATATCGGCGATAATTGCCCGAAGTTGATCCGTGCCTCTCGACCTAATTCCCGATAGTGCCCCTTCCGGATTTCTGAGTTGAGCTCCGGTGTCCCAGCCCCTTCTTGGTCCCGGAGTCAGTATTACTTCCATGTCTTCCTCCGCTGCGAGCTGGGCGAAATCTTTTAGCTCCCGCTTGTCGAGTAAAGTCGCCCCCATTACGGTTGATATTAGCCTGTGAATCGGGATATCTCTCTTTTTCCGTTCATCGACGAGAGCCTCCAGTACGTTCGGTCTTTCCACTCCAGATATTTCCATTCTGTACCAGCTACCGTCGGGGAATCTCTTTTCGCTCGTCGGCAATTCGTAAGCATCTCTACCGGAAAATCCGATACTTTCAAGTGCCTTTTCGGCCCTTCTTAAGGTCATTTTGCCCCCCTATCGGGAAATACGCGCTCTCCTCTGAGAGCTCTACCTGAACAAACCGTAAAATTAATATACACGACTTTTGGGGGTATTGACAAACTGACAGAGGCCTAGACTCTGTGGTTTCTCGGAAATAGTAGAAGGAAATATTTGACAGAGTTATCTATCTGATAAACGAAAGTTGGCCCAGATCCCAGTTTAAGTTCTACCTCGAACGTGTAACAACTTTGTGGGCAGGGGTATTGGTTGAAATCAAACCTCCATCAATCGTGTGCAAGCGGAACTTAACCGATAAAAGTTAGTTTCCTACAAGCCCTCCTCCCCATGGCGGGCTTTGGAGCTCAGGTACTCGATCCAGCGTTTTCCGAACTGCCGGCCAGGTATTTTATTAATAAAGAACGCGTGGAAAAGAGAAACGACTTGTAAATAATATACATTACGATATAATTATTTATGTATTTAGAATTTTTGAAAAGGGGAGGTAAAAATGGCAAAAAGAAACGTTGAGTTGATCGAGGAAGCGGGTATCGATACGGACGAACTGCTGGAGAAGTTAATCGATGCGGCGGCGGCGGAATTCACGACCTACTATTACTACACGAACCTTCGAACTCATACGGTGGGGCTAGAGGGAGAATCTATCAAGGAGATAGTTGAAGACGCCCGGCTGGAAGATAGAAACCACTTCGAAGCGCTCACGCCGAGAATTTACGAGCTGGGCGGAAGCCTGCCGAACGATATAAAGGAGTTTTCGGATAGAGCAGCCTGTATGGACGCTAAGCTACCCGAGGAACAAACGACTGAAAACCTTCTGGAAGTTTTGCTCGACGCCGAAAGGTGTGCCGTCGGTGTATATACGGATATCTGTAATTACACTCAGGGCAAAGACCATAGAACGTACGAATTGTCAGCTGCAATACTTCACGAAGAGACAGAACACGAAGCCTGGTTCGAGGAACTTCTTACAGGCGAACCTTCGGGCCACTTCAGAAGGGGCGAGCCCGGAGTAAGCCCTTACGTATCGAAATTCATTCAGAATAAATAGACACCGCAATCGCTATCAAAAAAGAGGAGGGCGGCAAACCCGCCCTCCTCTTTTTCTTTCTAGGAACCTGGTTAACAGATAATAGATCCAGGGTTATTGCCTCTAGAAAAACCTTTCTTCCATCTGGCGATCAATAATACTTGCAAGAATTTGTCCGATCGGTTATTCGACTTCCTCAAGCTGAGCCCTTATCTCGCCCGCCGGGTTCAACTCAGTGTGGACGTTTACGTAAATCTCTCCAGCTAAAAGGACATCTACTAATTCTCCAGTAAGCGGTTGTTCGCCTTCCCCGCTCCATTCTCCGCTGACAAACCCGCCAGTCCCGTTCGGGGCGGTTGCAGGTACTCCCTCTAGCTCGGGTTTTCCAAAGATGGTCCTTACGGGAGGACCTTCCTCTCCGCTGTCCCCTCTATGGAAGTGCGCCATGGTTGGTTTCTCGCTCAAACCCTTGTACGTCAGGGAGTATTTTAATACGTTTTCCTCCCTGTCGAGCATTGCAATAACGAGGCCGGATGCCGAATCGGGAGTTCCATCTTTTACTCCATTGACCTGAGCTTCGGTGCTAAGCCGAGCCTGGAATAGAACGGGCTCTCGAACAGGTACTCCTTCTACCTGGATCGTTCCGGTCAAATTCCCAAATCTGTTACAGACGGCTTTTACCCTTATCGAGTCGCCGTTTTTCGCACCCAGCTGATATTCGTACGTTCCACCGTTACTCGCGTCCTGTTCGCTGTAGTCTTCCTCTATTTCAAGGTTTCCGTTTTTAAAAACCGAAACTTCCTCAACGTAGTGGCTTGACGGATTGCCTACCCTGTGAGTAATTTTTACCGTAAGTAGTCCCTCCCCGCCCATGTATTGCAGCTCCATATTTGACGGAGGGTGCGCCAATCCACTTGACGATACCAGAACCAGAGATAGCCCAAAAACCACCAGGCCTAGAACCAGCCGGAGATTCTTATCCGAAATTGAATTTTCTATCAACATTTTACCTCCTCCTCGAGTAGAATATTGACTATTTGATTAAATTATACTATTCTAAACGTGATATGGAAATAATTAGAAGAATTTCTTATACGTATTTTCTCGGCCTTCCGATAATCGCCTATCTGGGGATTTTTACTTACGTCCTGTTGATACTTACTTCTCTGGTAATGGTTCTCAATAAAAAGCGAATTACCAGATTCCCGCTTAAATATCATAGCAGGCTGGCGTACCTGACCCTGCTTTCCGCCACAGTCCACGGAATAATGGCTATTTCCGTATATATCTGAAGCCACGGGGGCAGAATTACTCCGTCATGTCCACTAGAGAGCAGAGATCCGAAATAGCCCACGAGACGGTAGAAGTTCTCGAAAGAGGATTTTACGAGACCAATACCGGCAAGAAAGTCGATATAGAGTCGGAATTAAGATACGCTATTGAAAATACAGAACTCTTTCGCTCAGTCGACTTCGACGACATTGAGATCTCCGGTGGCGATGACGGGGACTATCAAGTCGAGGTGAGGAACGAAACTACGTTGAAAGCGGCTAGAAGGGTTGCGAAGCGGGATTCTCCAGAACCCTTTGTGCTGAATTTTGCTTCAGCAAGGAACCCGGGGGGTGGATTCTTAAACGGAAGCGACGCCCAGGAGGAAAGCCTTGCTCGGGCAACCGGACTGTACGCATGCATTTCCGAGGTTACCGAGTACTACCAGATAAACAGACAATCCGGTACGGGCCTTTACACGGATAACATGATTTACTCTCCCCAAGTTCCGGTGATAAGAGATGGGCGCGGGGATTTTCTGGAAGCCCCGTTCACTGTATCAATATTAACCGCACCCGCCGTCAATAGAAGAGTGGTTGAAAACGAAGAACCTGAAAGACTATCGGAAGTCGAACCGGCTATGGACGATAGGATAAGGAAGGTATTATTGGTGGCAAGCGAGAAAAATCACGATATCCTGGTTCTCGGTGCCTGGGGGTGCGGAGTATTCGACAACAGGGTGGAAATTATTGGAAACTTATTTAAAAAGCACCTGGAAGACGAGAAAACGTTCAAAGGCAAATTCGAAAATGTGATTTTTGCCGTCCTGGACGTAACTCCATCCAGAGATACCTTCAATACTTTCAAGAGAATACTGGAAGGCTAGACAAACCCTGGCGCTGAGAATAGACACCCCAGGCCTATACCGGCTTGCCCGCTAAAATAAGAGAAGTTGGCCACCGGGCCTGTACTTTATCCTTCAAACACGTCTTTCCCGAAAAGGTTTCAGAGTCTTAACCGACAGCCCTTCTTTAGAGACTTGGCTGTTACCCTTCTTCAATCCGGGTTACGAGTCGTATTATCGCCTCTCGTAAGCTTTTTGACTCCGACCGGTCTAGCGGTGCCAGGACGCGATCCAGCATCTCTTCCTCCGTCAACTTTTCGTCCCCCGAGAGGTAACCGTTTTTCTTTAAGTATTCTTCTAGCTCGACCTTCTTTCGCGTTCTGAACCCCGAGACTTCACCCCGTTCCAGTCGATGAATTAACTCCTCCGGGTCACCGTTACAACCGCGTGCCAGGTCGGCCACATCATCAATAAAGTTATCCGTTACCGCATCGGTCTCCTCTAGAACCGACCGGTCAATTGGCTTGTTTCGACCTGTTTTCCAGACCCGCAGGTACCGCTCGAGGGCGTATCCGAGTTCTTCCACGCGTTTCAGGACCGCTTCATCAAATGTCCTTACAATTTTTGCATCCGAATCAATTAAGGCTTTAAGCTGGCCCCAGGAATCTATATTTTGCGCTAGAAGCCGATAAAGTACTTCGACGTCTTCGACTAAATACCAGAGGTGTACTGAACCGACTCTTTTGAAATGGTCGAACGGTTCCACGCCGAGAGCATTTCCGTACTCGCGGTGGCTCCTGCTCCCGGGCTGGGGAGGATCGTTACTCACGAGGGAGTCTCGGACTTCAGGTACCCGAACGGATTCGTCCAGATTTCTCGCCTCTGACAGATTTACCATTTTGCCCATAATGTTGGGGTCGTTATCGAGTTTTTCCCGCCATTTTGCGACTTCGTCTCCCTGTGCGGTGAGGTAAAATACCTGGCGCCCGGCCCTTGAGAATTCCAGCGCCAGGTCGATAACCTCCTGGGACTTAACGTCGTCGGAGTTTGCCAGAACCTCGTCCATCACCAGGGGAAGGCTTAAGCCCTTTTCTTCCTTCTCAACGAACGCCATTCTCACGGACATTAAAAGCTGTAGCCGGGTTCCACTCGATAGTTCGTCCAGATTCCTGACTTTCCCAAGCCTGGTGTCGACGGCTTTAAAGGAGGGTGGAGTGGAGCCTTCAAGCAACAGTTCGTATTCCCCTCTCGTAACTCTGGTAAATATTTCTCCGCCCCGCTTCAGAACTTCGGGTCTGTCTTCACCAAAACCCTCGTCTTTCAGATAGTCCATGAGAGCGCTTCCCGCCAGGGACAGGTAATCGTCGAATAGCTGGTNTTCGAGTTCCTGAAGGGCCCGGTCGAGATCCGCACGGGCCATTTCCAGTTCCCTTTTGTTTTTCCTCCCCCGTACCCGCTCCTCAATTCGATTTATCTGCTCAAAAATCCTATCCTCCTTTTCCGCTTGAGCCTTAAGAGACTCCAGCTCTTTTTCGAGATCGGCTATATCTTTTTCCAGCAGGTCATCTTCGTAGTCTTCCCGAGCCCTCAGTTCGTCCAGTTTGGAGCCACAGACGGCTTCTCGTTCCCGTACCTCCGAGAGGAGGTCTCGATAGTCATCTTTTTGGGCGGAGTATTCTCTCAGGCTTGCTCTATCGCCGACCTCCAGACCCAGGCTTCCGTAGATCTTTTCCCTTTCCTCCCTCAGCTCCTTTAGTTCGGTCTCCGCTTCTTTCTTACGTTCTTTAGCTTCGGTCAATCTGTCTTTAGCCCGGACAAATCTATCTTTTCTCTCGCGCAGATCTCGAATTGCACTTCGAAAATCCGTCGAACTCTCCAGTCCGTCGTAGCCGAAGGCTCTAAGCTCTTCCCCTAATCCCCGCCTAAGTTCGGATATCGTGGACCTGAGATTCTTTCTCCTACCAATCAACCCCTCCAGCGTTTCGTCCGCCTTTTCCCACTCGTTCAGTCGGTCCACCAACCAGTACAGTTTTGCTTCGTCAATATCTGGAGCGACGCCGTACCGCTCGATCAACTCGGCTTTTCGATCCTGGAGCTCGGCCCTTTTCTCGCGCAAGCCCCGGATCTCTTCTTTCTTTGCGGTCAAGAAATCGGACTTTTTTTTCTCCAGGAGGATTTCTACCTCCTGAAGTGATAGGTCCCTGAGCAGGCTCCTGACGGAACTTTCGGTCCATTCGTCCGGGTTTTCCAGACCCAGTTCCAGATAGCGGTCCTTTGTCGATGTCCTTTCCTTTGAACCTCCGGTCGGGGATAGGGCCAACCAAAAAAATCCTCCGGCTGGAATGAGCAGCAACACGAAAAGAGGACTCGCAAGAGGGGCGAGTATTGCCGCACTTAACAAATGAACAATTCCAAGGGCAAGGCTTATTCTCGTTCCGTTTCTGCCTTCACCGGAACCTGTAGAGGATCGGAGCCAGTCTTCCAGGTATCTTTTCTCCTCCCTAATCCTCTCGAGGCTTTTGCCCGTCTCGGAACCTTCCTGGAGCCAGCCCGATAATTGATCGTAAGCTTTTAATCCCGTTCTAACTTCTTCCGCGTCTCTTGCAAGCTCCGTCAGGTCGTGTATTGCTATTATATCCAGTTTTTCTATCTTTCCTTCCGTGAACTCGCCACCCAGCCTGGAGAGTATTACGTCCTTTACACGCTCCTGTTCGGCGACTTTGCGGCTTAGCGCTTCCAGGTCGTCTTCGAATGATTTAAGCCTGTCGGTTTGACTCTCGAGCTTATTTAATAACCCCGAATCAACGCCATCTCCAGGAAGATCTGTATCGTCAAGCGTGGACTTTGCCTTATCGATATCCAGTTTTATTTTTTCTTTCTTCCTTTTAGTTCGAGAAATGCTCTCCGATATTTCTTCGATCCTGGTTGCCTCGTTCCCCTTTATCTTCTTGACCGGTTCGGGAAAGGAGTCAAGGCGGCTTCTTGCTTCTACCATGTCGTCGCGGAGTTTTCTGTATGCTATCAGGTCTTCCAGGAAGTCCGCTCTCCTTTTCGCCTTTCGCGCTTCCTCGAGTTCCCCTTCCAGCGCTTCCAGGGATCTACGTTCGTCTCGAAGTTCTCCCATCCGGCCTTCGAGCTCGTTTACCCTTTTAAGGGTACGTTTTGCCTTTTCATCAGTGGAACGACCGGCGTTTGACGGTCTCGAGCGGAAGTCGAACTCGGCTTCTATTTCCGAAATGTCGTACCCTCCCGCCGATTCCCTGGCGATAATCTCTGCCAGGTTTTCGTTTCTCGTCTTTTCCTGAAGTAATTCGTGAAGGGAAAGGTAGTAACGATCCGCGTGGGTCGATGGCGGTAGTTTCGTTGTAAGTCCGGTTTTCGGCCCTTCTTTTGAAATTGTCAGGGATCCGTTCTCGTTTTCCAGGAACGAATTGCCTCCAGCACCCGAAACTTCGCCGTTTACGAGGCAACTATCCGGAGAAGTCTCTGGCCACAACAGACTTCTCATGACCTTCGCTACGGTTGTCTTTCCCGACCCGTTAGGACCGTAAATGACGTTGACTCCCGGAACCAGATCATCCAGCGAGAATCCGTTCGATCCCTTAAACCCGGGAAACCGTTCGATAACCAACCGTTTAAAATCGAGTTGTCCGCTCATTTTCCCTGTTGAGCCAGGAAACTTTCCAGGATATCCCAGCTTTGTTCTTCCAGTACTTCCAGGACGGTTTCTCTACCAGGAGGGTCAATACTTCCTTCTGATCTCAGTGGTTCGTAGGCATTGGCATAATAAGCCTCATTTAGCTTGTCGCGAACCGTCTGGAGCAAATCATCGGGAATTTCCTCTGTGGACCCCTGGTCGAGTTTAACTATTAAATCGGCAAGTGCTCCGGGCGGGCTCTGACTTCCGACGATGTCTTCGAGATCTACCTCCGGGAGTGTCCTGTTTACAAGTGAAGCCAGAGCGAGATTTACGTTACCAGTTTTGCGACGAAGACTCTCGATGAGCTTGCCTTGATTGGTTTTCAATTCCTCGAATATTGCAGTCCTTCCAGTAAGTTCCAGAGTCAGGACTAACAGACTTAGATTCTCGTGGCTCAGTCCATTCAGCAGATCGTTAGCCCTGGAGTAAAANCTGGCGGGAACCTGTTCCAACCTGTCAACCTGACCTGCGTCGATTTCGATCTTTTCGTAACGGAGACTGGCAAGGTTGCAATGTTCAATTTCTTCAACCCCTTTGTTAGAGAACCTAAGAATCCAGGGGCCGTGGCCTCCCGTCTCGGTGGGGTCCAGCGGTTGAGAAGTTCCGGTCATCAGTTGAAATCGACCGGATTCTCTTTGAAGTCTCGGGTTATGTAGGTGGCCCAGAACCCACCCGTCCAGCCCTGGTTTGTTCAAATCGGTACTTGGTACAGGGGCAAAACGGCTATCCGACTTATCGACGCTGCTATGAAGAACGCCGATCGTCGTTAACTCTCCTCTTGGTTCTAGGTCAAACTGTTCCAGGGGGCTGTAATCAACGTGTCGGGTAGGATAAGACCAACCAACAAGCTGAATCACGGGCCGTCCGGCTTTCGATACAATTGCCTGACTCCATTCCCCCCCATGACCGAGCTGACTTATGTCGTAGCCGGAAAGGTTTTTGAGGAGTTCGGGAACCACGTCGAAATCGTGATTCCCCGCAACAAGGTAAACAGGAATGTTGGAATTCGTCAACTCTTTTAGGCCGGCCTCAAAGTCCCCAAAAGCCTCGAAGTACATGTTTTTTCGATCTATCACGTCCCCGGTCAGAAGGACCGCGTCCACGTTTTTTTCAACGGCTTCTTTCGCGACGGTCAACCAGACACTGCCGGGAGAAAACTCGTGCCCGTCCAGCTCGTCCGGAATATCGCTCGGGTGACGACCAAGATGGAGATCGCCTGTACAGAGTAATTTCGCGTAGTCGGTAATCGCAACCTCCTTTCACTTTTACCCGTTAAGCCGGACCAGAACCCTCGGGGGTTCGTTACAGTGGTTTAAATTAACCATTCGTTGATTGTGGCTACCAATGATAGCTGAGAACACCTCAGGGCTTCCAATAGGTGTAAATCAGCTAGCTTATTTCTTCTTCGGATACAGTTAGTTCTGTATCCTGTCGATATTTATTCCCTCGACGGAAAAATGATAACTGAGCCTTTTCTGGAAAGTCAATTGAAAAAGGAACGGGCTGGCTATAGACCTGGCGTCCTCTCAGTCCCCGGTCCGGATGAAATTAATTATACCCGCAATCCCTGTAGTAAAAGAAATCGCTTGAATCGCGCTATCCCCGGAAAAAGGCCGGGGTTTTTTGCGTGAATTTGATAAAAATATCGGTTACTGGGCCCTGTGGGTTTAATACAGCCGGAATCGGAAGACCTAACTATCAAGGAAACATTGAAATTCCAGGGTCCGCCCTTCAGGATCTTCGGCGTAAAATTGATAAATATCGAACTCGGGCTTCCTGGAAGTGGGCTTCGAAATAGCAATGTCCTTGATTTCCTCGTAGATACTGTCGACTTCACCCCGGGATTCGTAGACGAACGTAATTACCCCACAGGTATCAGGACCCTCATCACCCTTACAGAAGCCGAACTTGAACCCGCTCCTGTCAAAGATGAGACATTTACCCTGATCCTTCCAGAGTTCTGCCCCGATCCTGTCCCTGTAGAACTTTTTCAGCCCTTCGAGATTTTCGGTACGGAAGAATACTATTCCCGACATCGTTACACCATAATTTGATAAATAAATTAAAATTACTCAGTGGATCAATTTCCAGATTCCGCTTGGAAAACTTAAGACCTGGCTATTAGAGCTATTGGCTTTACACGTATAGAAAATTTATCGTCGTAGTTCCATATTTTTCTGTGGCGCGGATTTAGGTCAATTAACCCGAGCACAGTTTTAATTAACCAACCCTTTAGGGCCGGAAAACCTGAAATACGGCGTAGCCAGCTAACTGTCTATTTTGACGATTTCGTACTTGGACGTTCCGCCGGGAGTATCTATCTCCACGACGTCCCCTTCTTCTTTCTCCAGTAACCCCTGAGCAACGGGCGATTCGATAGAGATTTCGCCGTGCTCCATTCTGGCTTCGTACTTTCCAACTATCCTGTAAGTGTACTGAGTTCCCTGGTTGACGTCCTTTACGGTAACGGAATTGCCAAACCCCACCTCGTTGTTCTCGATTTCTTCCTGATCGATTACTCTGGCTTCGTTTAGAACGTCTCTTAGTTCATTGAGATCGCTCAGATGGGTTTCGTACGATTCCTTCGCGGCCATAAATCCGGCGTTCTCGCTCAGGTCACCGTTCTTGGCGGTTCTGCTCATGTCCTCGCGGTTTTGCTGGACCTTGCCCTGAATTTTTTCGACTTTTTCGGAAAGTCGCTCGTACCCATCTTTGGTCAGTAAAGTTTTATTGGCCTGGCCGTTATTCACCTCATTTACACCCCACTTTTTCGAATTCGCCTAATTTTAACCTCGTTGCCTGGATCTTCAACCCGGACCTCGCGATATCAACCGACCTACTTCCGTAGCAGGCCAATAGTATGAAAGGACCGATATTAGCATTAATGCAGGGTCCACGTCCGGTGCAGTCGGTTTAGAGAGGAAAGATCGGGTTGTTGAGTCGGGAGAAGTTATTCTTCATCCCCGTTGACGCCGATACTGTAAATTTTNCTNGGCTCGGAAAAACCTTTTAACTTTTTCTCTCCNGCGTCGGTAAAATCGAATTCTGAGCCCGTTCCTATTATCTCCCTGAANGTCTTGGAAGCCACTATCTCCCCCTTGGAAGCATGTTGCATAACTCTTTCCGTCATGTTGACGGCNGACCCAATTACGTCACCGCTGTCCCTGATTACTTCCCCGGCGTGTAGGCCAATTCTAATCGACAAATTGGTACCGTGGATAGAATTTATCTCTTCTATGCCGTCCCGTATCTCAACGGATGCTTCGATTGACTTCTGTGAGCTGCTAAAACTGAAGAGAAAGCCATCGCCAAGCTGTTTTATCTCAGTTCCGTCAAATTTCTCGAGGGTAGATCTGACCAAATTGTTGTAAGCATCCAGGAATTCCTTTGCCTTCTCGTCGCCTACTTTCGTTAAGAATTCCGTAAAACCAACCAGGTCGCAGAAGCCAAGTACGGCTACTTCCTGCCCCGAAGAGCGCTGCCTCAGCTTCTCCCGGTATTCCTGGTTAATCTCTTTCTGCATCTCGTATGCCTTGTTTTTAGCTTTGACCCGATTAAGCTCGTGTCTCAGCTCTACGATTTCCTCTCTCAACTCTTTGACTCTATCGGAATCTCCGCGCCAGGCCGAAATAATCGCCTTTAGCTGATCGCCAAATACGGGAAACGCAAACCCGAGAACCACGACCCAGAACCACCACTTCTGCCAGAACAAGATACATTACCTCCTAACTTTATAAAGGTAAAGGAACTCCAGATACTTATTCAACAAAGGGATAAGCGAGTAAGCCGTTTGTGACTGGTTCTATTGCCGAATCGTGGCACACGAGTCCCGGCTCGCTCTATTGGAGCAGTTTAAGTTCCAAAGCTCCGGAGTTGGTAAAGGCTCGGGCATAACCGACTTAACCGTTTGACTTTTTCCCTACCACGTTGAAAAACCTTTCTTTGATGCTTTCCATCAGCGCGTTCTGGGTCGATTCCCTTTCGATTGTATCCTGCAGCACCCCGGGTTGGATTTGGAACCCGCCCATTTCGACGTGACCGCCCCCGCTTCCCACGCCTTCTGCGATCTTGGCCGCAATTTCCTCGGCAGTATATCTCGAGCCGGAGTACCTCACCGACCCAAGTACAACGTTGTTGTCCAGGTCTATTCCGGCAACAACGACCCCTTCCACTCCTTCCTCTTTCAGCAGNAAGTCGGCTACCTGGGGGATTGCCGAGCTTGTCTTACTCGTTAGAGTTCCCGCACTTGCGAACTTATACGTTCCCCTGAGCTCGTAGAAATCCTGATCAGTAACTCGATGGATTACGTCGAACGTCTCCGAGGTCATGACAGCGCTAACTACCTTGTCAAGCGCTTCCATATCTATCCATTCCACGTAATTCGTAACCTGCTCCAGGTCGTGAGGAGTAAACCCTCTGAGCAAACCGTTGGTGTCCGAGTGTAAACCATAATAGAGGGCTGTTGCGGTAGGGGGATCGAAGTCCATGTCGGAGCCGTAAATACATTCGGACAAAATTGTAGAACAGGACCCGAGTTCGGGCCTAATATCCACGAAGGCGCTTNCCCCACTGATATTCTCCAGTTCCTCGGCCTCTATCGGGTGGTGATCCTGGACGGAAAAAAGTTTACGGTCAAGTTCCTTGCTGAGCCGGGACTTTTCACTGACCCTGCCCGGATTGCAGTCGACCAGAGAAACGTGGTCGTAGTCTTCGAAACCCGAAGGTCCCAGCTTCTCTATATCCATCTCCAGGTAGTTGACGAGCAACTGGTTCTCCGGCCTGGTGATTTCGCTCTCAAAAAGGTAGCCGAAATCCAGCCCGTAATGATCGAAAATTTTGCCAAGAGCAAAAGCCGACGCAATGGCGTCAGGATCGGGGTTCCCGAATGCCGTGATGGCAACGGTACCCTCTAGCTGCGAAATTCGATTCATAAACCCCTCGGATTCCACTGTAATCACCTGACTAATATTAACCAGCAGGAGAAGTAGGGTAAAGGTCGAATTGCCGGCTAACTATTTGCAGAGAAATTAGTATTCGGAGTTACCGGAAATCTGCTTTGATTATTAGAGCGCTCTTATTGATAATTTATTCATATTACGATCAATAAAAATCGGGATGTTGAATATTAACAAGTTATTCAGAAGTAAGAAAGACATAAACCTCACGTCGGGCAGTTTGATAAAACCGTTATTCTACCTGTCCCTGCCGGTAATAATAACGAATTTGCTCAGGACTGCTTACAGCCTGGCCGATACGTTCTGGGTGGGGCGGTTGAGCAAGGAAGCACTTGCCGCCATAACCTTTTCCTACCCGATCGTATTCCTGTTCATAGCACTCGGCATGGGCGTCGCAGTAGCGGGGAGCGTTATCGTGGCACAGCACGAAGGGGCGGGGGACAGGAAGGACGTGGAGTACGCCGCTTCACAGACCATAATTTTCAGTCTCGTCGTGGCAATCGTTCTCGGCGTAGGCGGGTTTTTCCTGGTAAAACCTGTTCTGAACCTCCTCGGTGCCTCGCCGGACGTAATACCGCTGGCTACGGAGTACTTGAGGGTCGTAACGCTCGGGTTGTTTGCCCTTTTCGGGTTTTCGGTATTTATCGCACTGATGAGAGGGTTCGGCGAGACGCTTACACCCATGCTAGTCATGCTCTTTTCCGTCGTCCTCAACATAATCATCGACCCGTTTTTGATTTTTGGCTGGGGCTGGTTCCCCCGGATGGGAATCCAGGGAGCGGCTATTGCAACGGTATTCTGCCGGGGTCTGGGGCTCCTGATTGGGCTCTGGATACTGTTCACGGGTAAAAAGGGACTCCAGATCCGCGTTTCTTACATGAAACCGGATTTCGAATTATTCAAAAAGATCTTTGGAATAGGGATCCCGGCCTCCATAGAGGGAACAGGGAGGGCGGTTTCCGTAAACGCACTTCTGTCCGTGGTCGGGGGATTTGCCACGAGCGTCGTGGCCGGTTACGGAATCGGGATAAGAGTATTCTCCACCGTCTTTCTGCCGGCGCTCGCCGTATCCAGAAGCGTAGAGACGATGACGGGACAGAACATCGGTGCCGGTAGGTTCGATCGGGCGGAACGGTCAAATTACGTGGCGGCAATGGGCATGTTCGGGGCAATGACCCTCCTCGGCGTGGTCGTATTCTTCTTCTCTCCGTTTATCGTTTCGATCTTCACGCCCGACGAAGAAGTTATCAAAGTCGGGTCGGAGTTTTTGAAATACATCTCGTTAACTTTCGGTTTTATCGGTTCCGCCCGTGTCTTTTCTGGTGGTTTTAGAGGGGCGGGTAAAACGATGGTGGCCGCCGCAATTGCCGTACTAACTCTTGGAGTAATTCGCTACCCCTCAGCTCTGGCGCTGTCGAAAAACATCGGACGAACCGGTATCTGGTGGGCGTTCGTAATTTCCAATATTGCCGGATTGTTCATAGCTTACTTCTGGTTCAAACGAGGAACCTGGAAGAGGAAAATCATCGACGAAGAGGCGGAAAAGGGAGAGGTCGCCGAGGAACTTTCGACGATCGAAGAGACGATCACGGAATAGGGTTAAAGCAAAGCTTTTGCTTATGGCCTCTCTTCGAATAACCTAGTCATCGCCCCCGCGATCAGTCCGCCGATAGCGTCGTCCAGGAAGGGTGGTAGGTCGGCGAGGATTCCGGGTTTATTACGGTCGTAGCGGATAAAATTGAATAGCGCGTTCTTGCCGCCGATATACTCGGCTATATCGATTCCGATCAACTCGTCGGCGACGAGCCTGCCGGGGTCGCCGTCAAGCTCCATCCGGTTTTTCTCCTTTTCCAGATAGAACCCCGTTGAGACCAGGGCGTGAACGTTTGGGTCCCCGGCGTATGATTCGAGAATTTCTGAGAATTTTTCTTCCAATTCCCGTTCGTCCCCGACATCCCCTGCCAGCAACTGAAAAGCCGATTCCACGATATCATCGGTAGAGATCCCCCTCTCGCTTAATCTGGCAAGTATGTTCCGCCCCGGAGAATAGCCGTTATTGGTGGCGAGCGACTGCTTTACCCCTTTTTCGACCAGATTGTACACGTATTCTCCGAGTTCGGTTGCCGTGCCGGAATAATCGATTTCCGCCCCGTCACTCTCCCTGGGTCTGGCAACGGCGATAGCATCGGTCGGGGTTCCGGTTAGCTCCTCCCCGTTTTTCACCACTTCCAGACCCTGAAGAGCCGCGACTTTTGCCTCCGTTATGACTATAAACATGTTTGCCAGGCCCGTCGGAGATAGGTTTAAGTCGGTGAAGACGATTACGTTTATAGTGTTATGGTAGCGAGGGTCGACCGGGTCCCCCACGCCAGCGGTAATTGCCGCTACGACTCTTCCGTCCCTCAATTCGGCCTGTTCAACAAAGGCAGTACTTACGTCCGCGGCAGTAACGAAACCAACTACCTCCTCCAGCTCCTCCTCGCCCAGCATTAGTTTTTCCCTTAGGTATTTACCCACGGGACCCTCGTTCCCCGGGTCCGTGGAGTGGTTAACTATTCGACTTGTCTCTCTTAATCCTCCATTGAGGGGAGCAGAGCTCAAAACGAGAAAATCCCCGGTTAGTTCGACGTAGTTCTGGTTTTTATCTACTTTCACCTGATCCTCCTGGTGCCCGTTTGCAAGGTCTTTCAATAATTTCCTGAGAAATCCTTTATTTCCCTTCCACTACGTAACTTTCGTGTTCCCTCTTCCATTGCAGGTATCCACCGACAAGGCTCCGCAGGTCAAATTGGAACTTCGGATTAAGTCTCTTTGCCAGTTCGTCGCTTACCTTTCCCTCTTTGCAATAAACGTAAACCGTTATTTCGGGCGGTAAAGACCTCGCCCAGTTTTCGAAGTCTCCAGCGGGTACGTTTATTGCGCCAAGTATATGCCCGCCGGCGAAGCTTTCAGGGGGTCGAATGTCGACGATCAGGGTAAAGCCTTCGAAAACTTTCTCCGCATTTATCTGATAGGAGGCAGGCTTTCGGACCTTAGTGCTGACTGTTATTCTATTCGGGTTATCAGAAGCGTTCGAAAATATAAGAAGGTCTTTCTTCGCCACCTTGCCCGCCAGTCCCTCCGTGTCGAATACAAACTCGAAATCAGCGGATTCACCTGGTTGCAGGGCTCCCTCGGGTGCTTTGATTACTTTTAAGCAGGAACAGGTGGACATGTAATGGTTGATGGAAAGTTCCGAATCACCGGTATTGGTGATTGAAAGCGACCCGTATTTTAGCTGACCTTCCGTCGTCACTCCGAGGTCGATATCCCCGCCCTCCTCCGGAGTCAATTCGGGACCTGTGGCAGCAATAGACGAAGACCCTAGAATAATTACCACCAACAGAGTAATCGTTACTGCGACCAATCTTCTGGTTCTAATCACTGTTTTCACGTCCTTTGAGTGTTAAATAAAGCCATCTGGTTTAATTCACCACTGAGATACTGCTACGATTCTGAACCGTACGCCCTCTCGACCCTGCGAAGGCCGGACGGGTGGTCATAAAACAGAAGCTCTACCAGCCTTGGGGGCGCCGGATTTCCAAGATTTTGCTGCGATAATTTAACAAGGGCGTCGCCGAGTGCCGACGGATTATCCACCAGGTCAAGGCTAAAACCGTCCGCGGCACGTTCCCTGACCCTCGAAAGCCAGTTTTTTACGGGCGAGACCACGAACATGATCAATTCCATCATGCCGAGTATTATCGGAAGGGCCGAAACGTTCAGCTCGAGGGCGAAAATCCCGAGCACGGGGTCGATAAAAGTGGCGATCAGGTAAAATCCAAGCAGGCTTAAAAGGGATTGTATTCCGATGAGAAACCAAATATCGTGATATTTATGGTGCCCCATTTCGTGAGCGATGACCGCTTCTATCTCTTCTCCCGAATAGTTTTCGAGCATTGTGTCGGAAAGGATTATCCTTCGACTGGAACCAATCCCGGTTAGAGCACCTATTGCCTTCTTCGTCTTTGCACTCGCCTCCATGTTGAATACCCCCAGAACGTCCAGCCGGGCTCTATTCGCCAGCTCTTCCAGCCTTTCTTTCAAGTCATCGTCTTCCAGCGGCTCGAAATCGTAGAACAGGGGCATCAATACTGTGGGGGAAATAAACCCCATAAATATCGTAATAACTGTAAATGCCAGCCAGGACCAGACCCACCAGAGATCGGTAACGGCTATCGTCCAGAAAAGCAGAAGAAGACCGGCCAAAGCAAGCAAGAGGCTTATCAGAAACCCTTTAAGTTCGTCTTTTGCCCAGCTCGTCGGATTCTGGTTTGAAAGCCCGTATCTATGTTCAATCTTGAAACTTACCCAGCTGGAGGGAAGATCGAGAAGGAAAAATCCCGATGCAAAAACCACAATATAGCCAATCCTTACCAGCCAAATATTGCCAGCCCAGCCCGAGAGAAGGTTGTACAGCGGTTTCGTTCCAAAGAAAATAAACAACAGCGTGATGACAATAGAAATCAAAGAGCTGCCGAGACTATTTATCAGACTCTCCTTTTCGTAATCCTTGGCCTTTTCGTAGGCATCCAGATCAAACCCAAATTTCCTTAGTTTTTCGACCTTTTCCATTAGCCCTCCATCATTTACGCCATCAGGTTGATATAGTGACCCGGCTCAGGTCGAGGATAGATATTAAACGAACGCGGTTAAACACTTCAATCTCTCTTGATCTCGATATATCTTTCCTTTCTGTTGATTCTAATAAGGTAGAATATTCCGCCAATCAGAACCAACCACAGCAACGGATGCCAGAAGACCAGCCCAAGCACTACCAGGAGGATAATAAGCGGTCCCGCCAGTAGGAACTCCGCGAAGCTTAATACGGCACCGACAAGCAGGCCCACTACCCCAAGTATTATGCCAAATATCGCGATGAAAAGATGAAATATCGAACTAAACAATATCCCCATGGTTAATTAGCTACCCCCTTATCCAACGAGTATCGGTCTACAGTATGGATCTCAAAAAGTTAAGTCAGTACTTCCATGCCGGGGCTCGTAGTTATTTTTCCGAGAGGTACGGGCCTTGATTAAAAAGTCAACGAACTCTCGCTTTACAACCTAACCTGCTCTTCCACTGCAGCGCCTTCTGCGACTTCAATTGTATCCGAATATTCGACTTTATCAATTACGCAGTCCTCTCCGATCTTAACAACGGCCCCTCTTACAGTTTCGGCTTTTACTCCTTCCAGCGACACGTCGTCTCCTTCGATCGTGGAAGATTCGAACTTCCCGCTACCGATTTCCTTTACGTAATAGTTGACTTTTTCTCCGAATTTGGTTATTCCCCTGGTTATCTTGTCTTCGTCCAAATCGAGGCTAAATCCCAACTTTTCACCGATCCTGTCCAGACCGGTCTCCAGGTTCTCGACGCCTCCCTTTATTTTTTCCGAATCGAACTCTAGAGAGGGACCTCTTTTCCTTATCTTTACCTTGCTCCCTCCGACTTCGGCTGCAGAATTTTCACTTCCCAGCCAGATATCTATTTCGTCGGCGGTAAGCAATCCTCCCACCCTGAAACTGCCGCGCGAGGTGAAGTTTTCCGCCTCCACGTTTTCACCTACCTCGGACGACCCGGCAAAATAAAGGTCCTCAGCGATTATACTTCCGTCGACCGCAAGGGAGCCGTAAGATTTTACCGTGGGTGCTTTCATATCACGATCCACCGTCAGCCCTCCCCTGCTTATTACCCTGTCGGCTTCGAGCTTCCCCTCGATGTTACAGGATCCCGTAATGGTGATCTTCCGAACTTCGACGTCGCCCTCGAACTGTCCGGAACCGGCGACGGTTATCTCCCTCGCTTTAACGTCCCCGGCAACTGTACCGGAGCCGGAAATCACAATCCTGCCGTAATTGCCACCGGAGATCTTTCCGGCTCCGGAAATTCTTACTTCTTCTTCGAAGTCGTCTTGGTTCATCGGTATGCCCTCACCTCTCGAAGTCCTCGTTAGTGTAGTCTATTGCCTCAACTTCCGTCTCCCGTCTTGCTTTTAGTTTCTTGTAGCCAAGGTAGCCCAGGTAGCCCAGAGCCGCAAGGGCAAAGAAGCCGCCAATTGAACTGAAGGCGAGTCTGAAGACGGTTCCCAGAATAAACCCCAGGCCTTTAAGTATAAAAACTAGAAACCCGGTTACGAGACTGAACAGGGTACCTAAAGCCAGCAGAGAAACCAATACTATCCCGCCAACGATCAGCAGGAATTTCCAATCTCCGTTAAAGTTTATCCGCATATTAACCCTCCCGGTCCAGACCACCGCTCTCCCTCAACTCGAGCTTTAACTCACGGACGAGTTCCGACAGGTTCAGCTCTTCCAGGATTTCTATGGAGGGATCGAACCTGACTTCACCCGAGGCAATTAAACAAAACCCCGAACTATTAGCCTTAGCAGGACCGGCGCGTCGAAACTTAGAACTCCGTCTCGCGATAACGATTTTCTCGTCGAACTCGTAACCCTCGGTTTCGGAGGAAGTCAGCGCTTCAATTGCGAGGTAAGCGTTCCTTGCTCCTTCCCCGGCCTCTTTGAGTCTAAAGAGAACCATAAGGTATAACAGGTCTCTGAACGAGTAAAGTTCTTTCGCGCCAGCTATCTCCTCGTANGCTTCGAGGAGTTCTCCGTCAACCCAGTCAAGATNATGCAGGCTGGACCTTACGTACTTCTTTTCAACCAGCTCCGGCGACAGCAGGTCCGCAATTTCCCTCAACGTATTGTCTTCCTTTAGCTCCTGGATCTTTTCGATCCGGGGCAATATCTTGTCTTCTGGCAAGAAACTTTCCTGCCCCGTACGAGTGGATTTGTGGATTAACCACTTATCCGGGATCAAACCTTTCCTCTTCCAGCGATAGAACTGTCCGTAGGAAATACCGGTGGAGTTCAGAATCTCTTTCTTGGATATTAATTTTTCTTCCATGGTTCAAGGCCAGTATAACATAACATTGTTACGTTATCAATCCATTCGCGGGTTTCCTATATGGAAGGATTTGAACCCGCAAACGGATCGCTTGCCAGGACAGATCAGACTGATTGAGTACCAACCCGTGATGAGTTAATATTAATCAACATCCTTAACTTGCCATAAGGTGATCAACAAAATGGCCAAAATACGTAGAATCGTGCTGGATATAATGAAACCGCACGAACCTTCGGTAATAGAGTACTCGTCAGAGCTCGCCGACCTGGACTGTATTGATGGAGTCAACTCTTCCATGGTGGAAATAGACCACGAAGTGGAAAACATCAAAGCAACGCTGGAAGGAGACGACATCGATTACGAAACGGTGGAAGACGTCATCGAAAGGCTTGGAGGAAGCGTACATTCCGTGGACAAAGTTCTCTGCGGAAAAGCAATAGTTAAGGAATTAACCACCCCTCAGGATTGATCGCTATATCCATTTTGTTTTCAGTTATTGCTGATCCCACAATGGGTGCATTTCCGGGGCTATCGTTACCGTCGAGCCCGAATAAGCCAGGGAAGTAAGGAACATGAAACCACCTGTCGGCCTCACGATCTTTACCTTTAACCCGCCTTAATAGCAAGTATGTAGCTATTCTTTCGGTATCCCATTAGGTATTACTCAAACCAGTCCACTCCACGGGGGTGTTGAGCATAACATGGAGTTTGACTTTGAAGAGATAGAACACGAACTGGTAGCAGCTACAAGAGGGATGATGGACGGAACTCTATCGACCCTGGGAGTCGTTATAGGTGCTACCGGGGCTCCACCAGAAGTTATTATCGCAGCTGGAATCTCCGGCGGGCTCGCAAATAGCTTTTCAAATATTTTTGCGGCATTCACGTCTTACGAAACGGAATTGATGATAGACATAAACTCTATAAAGGAAGCGATGCTGAGGAAGGATATGGAAAATACCGAAGTCTACGAGGAGGGGAAGCAAGAAGTTAACAAGCAAAGCCTGGCCGACGGGGTTGCTACCGCGTTCGGTGCTCTCGTGCCGGTAACTCCTTATTTTTTCTTCCCGTCACATTTATCCGTCTTTATAGCAGTGTTCCTGACTTCTCTGTTGGGACTTTTCGTCGGACTTGTCATGGGTAAAATTTCGAAAAGAAGCCTGATTAAATCAGGGATTAAAATGGCAATATCGGCTATCGTGGTCGGAATAATCTCCGCTCTTGTCCAATCGGGGCTAAGTTCGGTTCTACCAAAGTCGTGACCTTCTCCGACCTGTCTTTTATCGAGGTGGTCGACTGTACGTCAGCTTCGCCCCTTACCCACCTGCAGATTACCCGGCAACTGATTTGACATTGTAGAATTGAACATATTCCGAATCCCGGCCCGGAAGCCCGGTAGATAGTAGCAAACAAACTACCGGCCGGGCACCCGGCCTGCTATGGGCGTTAATCAAATCACAGTAGAGGGAGTCCCCGCGCTCTCGTTAGTAATAAACCATCGGGCGGGCATAGGAGCCCGCCCTGCTATGTATTTGTAAATATGGAACCGTGCCTGCTCGCCTCGGTCTTCAAAGCTAGTTTTTATAGGTGAAAAAGCTACACTCTGTTCCTCGGCAAGTTTTGGCGATAAGCTCGATGAAGGAAATTACAACCAGTTGTCAAAAAAACTTACCACTTTACGACGATATTCNTCTTTCTCGGTTTCAAACGCCTTCACGTGGTCCGTTTCCGGAACCAGCCACAGCTTCTTCGGCTGGCTTTTTTCCTCGTACAATTTNTCGGAGTTTTGGTAACCCACGCCTTCGTCCTCCAGGCCGTGAATTAAGAAAACCGGGGCTTTTAATTCATCTATCGACTTAAGCGCGTTAGTTTCGGCGTAGATGTCAACTCCGAGAGCCAGCTTTGCCGCCCACATGTAGACGGGAAAGAACAGCTGAAGCGTCAGGTCACTCGAGTAGCTGCCGAAGTCCTTGGATGCCAGCTTCAGGTTAGCGAAGGGGCTGTCCGCCACAACCGCTTCTATGGAGTCGCTTTCCTCGGCCGCCAGAAGTGAAGCCGTCGCTCCCGCGGACCGGCCAAGTACGGCCACGTTTCCAACCCTCTTTTCCTCGAGCACGTATTCCGCGCCGTTAACTATATCCTTGCTCTCGTAGTACCCGAAGCCATACCTGTTACCCTCGCTTAGACCCGTGCTCCTCGGATCAAAGAGAAGTACGTCGAACCCCGCCTCAACCAGAAAAGGGGCGTATTGAAGCATATCCCACCTGTTCTCGGTCTTCCCGGGGGCGAGGATTACGCAGTCGTTTTTCTCGTTTTCTTCTGCCCTGACGTACCAGCCCTTCAGTGTTAAATCGTTGCCAGTTTTGAAATCTATCTGGTTATAGTCCAACCCGTAATCCCCGGGCGTTTTTTCAGTGATATCTCCCCGGGGGTGATTGTAAATATCTCGATCGATCCTGTCCCAGATCTTTTTCCCGAGAAAACCGGTACCGACAAGCAGCCCTAGAACCAGTATCGGAACCAGGGTTATCCTTAGCTTGGCTTTTTTACCTGCCATATTGGTTGCCCCTTATTGATAATTCGGTGCCGACTTAAACCCTCTAGGGTAAATGGTTAAAGCGTATTCTTAAGAACTTCGAGCCAGCTCAGCAACTGCTGGGTGATCAAAAAGTGCTCCTTTACCTGCCTGTGTGCACTCCCTCCAAGTTTTGCCCCCAGCTCGGGGTCGCCTAAAATCTTCAGAACTTTAGATGCCACTGCGTCGTAATCCTCGGGGTCAACCAGAAAGCCGGTTTCTCCGTCCGTAATTTGAAGCGGAATTCCTCCGACGTCAGAGGCAATAACCGGACTGCCCTTCCAGAGCGCCTCCGTCACCGTCAGACCAAATCCCTCTTTCAACGATTTCTGCAGGACCACCGAGGATACCCTCTGGAGGACGTTTACGAGAATATCGCTTTCCTTATTAATTACGATAATGTCGTCGTGATTCTTCGCCTTTTCCATTACGGACTCGTATATCCTGGGCCCCTCGGGATCGTCCGTCGCCATGGCACCGAGTAGAACGAGCCTACAATCTACCTCCCGGTTCACCCGGTTGAATACCTCAATGACGCCTTCCGGGTCCTTCCACTTGTCAAATCGGGATATTTGACTGATTATGGGCTTATCGTCCTTTATTCCGTATTTGTCGAGATATTTATCGATCGTTCCCTGGTCGATATCCTTGTTCTTTACCGTCAAAGGATCTATGGATGGGTAAATTATCTCGGATTCCGTTCCTATGTCGTTGGAGATAAAGTCCTTCGCGGAAAATATTACCTTGTCGTACCTGATTATGAACTGTTTTAGGTAATCCCAGACTTCCTCGCTGGGGTCCGAGAGGTCAATATGAGCTCGCCAGATCCAGGGCTGACGTTTCTTAAAATACCTGACAAGAGGTAGCGGCTGGGGGTCGTGGATTATCACCGCGTCGTGGTCGATATTCGAATAGGTCGTAAACCTCTCGTTCGTGTTGGTGTATACTGACCGTTTTAACCGGGAAAAATTTATCTCTTCGCCCTGAAGCGCGTTGTGAAATTTTTTAGTGACGTTAAAGAAGTCGTGATGTCCGTGAATGACCCTCCAGTCGACTTCTAATCCCAGATCGCTCATTAGTGGGACCAGGTGGTTGAGAATTTCCGCCACTCCGCCCCCCTGGTAGCTGGAGTTAACGTGGAGGACCTTCTTTCCGTAAAGCCCCTTGCTCTTTCGAAATATCTCCGAAATTATTTCGTCTCCGACGATATCTCTATAGTCTTCCAGGTGTTTCATAACACCACCTCGTTCTGTCCACAGAAAGTCAATAATCTGCCTAAATCGCCTCTATTCCGCCTATAGTGCGGTAATTACGTCTTATTCATACCTTGCCCAGCGGGATCTATTTTCTCCCCAATCTTCGGAACCACACGGACCAGAAGCCGGGCACAACCCGAAATCTCGAGAAAAGCTTCGACGTTATCCGTTTTCAAAGAGGTCTATTAAGTTTTCTCGCGAGCCGACCTTTCCCTTTACGATCTCTTTTATCATTTCGAATACTTCTTCTGCCGTCAGAACGGTAAACCCGTAGAGGTTACAGCCCTCGACAAGTTCCTCGGAAAGCTGACCTTCCCGTTCATCAGGGGGGCTAACGGCGTACCCGTTTAGTACGACAACACCCTGTGGGTCCTCATTTTCATATATTTTCAGTTCGTTAATCCCTTTGACCAGTTTATGATAAGGCTCAAGCCCCACGGGAGATTCGGGATCAGCCCCAACCGCGATTGCCAGGTTTACGTCCTGTGAATCCGAGACCATTATGTCTATTCCGGAATTGCCCTCTTCCACGTCGAACCCCGAGGCTTGCAGAGCCTTCATGAGGCTCAACTTGAGTTCGTAATCGGTCCGGGCTGAAAGCAGCCCCTTGAGGAAGTCCAGGTCCTTCAGCTCTTCGGTTTTTTCTTCCTTTCGCTCCTTCAATTCAGAAATTTTACGGTCGATATCTTCTAGCTCCGCCCTTATATCCCTTTCCTCTGAGAAACCATAGTCATCCAACCAGGAAGGTCGGTAATAACCGCCTCCGGAAACAATTTTCTCGGCCGTCTTTACCAGGTCTTGTTCCCCGGTAAGGTCCAGGTTCATATCGGAGGGCAAAAATACTATACTCCCGCTTCCCCGAGCCGAATTAAAGGCCGCAACTTCATCTGCTTCCGTCCTGGCGAGCACCTCAAAATTATCCCTTTCGGGAAAGCTTTCATCCGTTAATACTGCTTCATAAGACAGGCTTTCTCTGGACCGCCGGAGGAAGTCCGCCACCGGGGTGGCAATCTTCCGAGGATGAACTTTACTGCCTTTTCTCGTCTTAACTGATGCTCCACCCTGAATAAGTTCTTCCTCCGGGTTCGGTAGCCAGGAGTAAATCGTTAACTCCCTTTCCCCTTCTCTCGTCACTAACGTTAGACCGCTTCCCGGCTTCCGGAGCTTACAGAAAATAACTCCACCCGACCTCTCCGTTAGGTTAACCGCTTCTTCTCTCCTCGCGCTCAAGAGGTTCTGAAGGCCCCTGGAAAGTCCGCCGTCTTCCTCGGGATTGGTCCTGAATTTCCCATCGGACTTTGGCCTCAGATGGTCCGACCATAGCTGACTGATGCCTTTAGGGTCTAGAAATATTACGTCAAAATCGGACAGAGAGTCCGATTTGGAGAACACGTCTCTGGTTACTTCGGTCCCGTCGAGTTCCAGTTCTTCCGAGAGCCCCCAGCCGAGATCAAGTACTTCGATATTCGATTCGCGATTAATTGTTCTTCCTCCCTTTTGGGATTTTTGGGCAAGCAGTATACCCCGTAGATATTAGGTATATTCCCGGATGTTGTCAATTATTTTGCCCCTACGAACCCAATCGTTTAGGTTGACCCGGTTTTCCGTTATATTTATGGGGTTATTTCAGTCCTGAGACGAAAGGGAGGCGTAATTATATGAAACCGAAAACGATGGCGGTCATGGTTGCGGGGGTAGTCGCGGTCTCCTTCGCGGCAATATTCATAAGACTGAGCACTGCACCGCCATTGATCATATCCTTTTACAGAATGTTCTTCTCCTCCGTCTTGATTTTCATTTACGCCTCCTGGCGGAGGGGCATAGAATCAGAACTTCGTAAGTTAACCGGAAAGGACCTTGGTCTCCTGGTAATTGCGGGTTTATTATTGAGCATACACTTCGCTTTCTGGGTAACTTCGTTAAGCCATACCAGCGTCGCAAGTTCCGTCGTGCTGGTTACCACCCAGCCTCTGTTTATCGTGCTGATAGAAAGTACGTTCCTGGACAAGAAACCGTCGAAACGATTTCTTTTTGGGCTGGCGGTAGCTGCCGTGGGAAGCTTCCTGATAGGATACGGGGATTTTCGGGGAGCCGAATTTGGAATCATAGGCGACGTATTCGCCCTGATGGGTGCGATAATGGCGGCCGGTTATTTCCTGATAGGTGGCGAGGTCAGGCAGAGAATTAAAATACTGCCTTATATTCTTATCGTATACGGTTTCAGCTCGGTATTCCTCCTCGGGTTCTGTCTCGTGGCCGGGTTACCGCTTGTCGGCTATTCGCCTTACAACTACTCGCTCTTCCTGTTGCTGGCGGCCATACCTACTTTGATTGGCCACACTTCGTTTAACTGGCTGTTAAACGAAGTTAAAGCCTCGATGGTCGGAGTTACAATTCTTGGCGAGCCCATCGGGTCCTCGTTGCTTGCTATCGTATTCTTCGAAGAATATCCATCGTACTGGGTAATAGCCGGGGGCTCGTTTGTACTGATGAGTATTTATTTTCTCTGGAGACAGGAACTATTTGAGGACCTCGGTTAATCCGCCCCCGGCGTCTCTGGCTTCGTTTCGGGTCCGTCTCCCGATGTCACTCTTCTTCTTCGAGCTCCTCCGCGGCTCGTTTTTCGGCTTCTTCCTGTATCTCTTTCGCTCTCTTCTCGAATTCAGTTCGGGCTTCTTCAGCCTTCTTGGACAGTCCCTCGACCATTTCTTGACCCTTTTCCGTATCGAATTCACCTTCCTCGAAATCCGGGAAGCCGTCGTCTTTAGAGACACCCATGATACTGCTTATGGCACCGAGCACGTCCGCAGTCCCCGAAGGAACTATTAGTTTGGAAGCTCGTCCGTCGGCCAGCTCCTTCATCGCTTCGTAGGCTTTTAAGGTGAGTATCTGTCTCGTCGGCTTGGCTTCGTGGTAGGCGCCAAAGATGCCCTGAATTGCGTTCGCCTCACCCTCTGCTTCCGTTATGTACTCGTAACGTTTTGCGTCCGCTCTTTTTCTTCTAGCGTTCGCCTCACCCTCTGCTTCGAGCACGGCGGCTCTTTTTCCGCCTTCTGCCTTGAGAATTGCGGCTTTCTTGCTTCCTTCAGCTTTTAATACTTCCGCTCTTCGCCGACGTTCCGCCTTCAGCTGCTGAGCCATTGCGTCCTTTACGTCCTCCGGGGGAGTTATCTCTCTAATCTCTACTTTTGTTACTCTGACTCCCCACTTGTCTGTCTCTTTGTCCAGAGTGTTTAGCAGTTTTGAGTTTATTGTCTCCCTTGATGAAAGAGACTGGTCGAGGTCCATCTCTCCTATCTCACTTCTCAGGTTTGTCTGGGCGAGTCTAACCGCCGCCTGCTCAAAATTCTCAACTTCGTATTCGACCTTTTTTGCGTCGGTCGGCTTGTAGTAAACTATGGCGTCCACCGTCACGGTGGCGTTGTCCTTTGTAATTACGTCCTGACGTGGAACGTCCAGCGTCTTTTCCCTCATATCAATCTTCCGAACTTTCTGGACAAACGGAAAGATAAAGTGAAGACCGGGCTCGTAGGTCGTGGAGTACTTGCCAAAAGTTTCCAGCAGACCTTTCTGGTACTGGCGCACCAGCGTCGTCGCCCAGGAACCAAAAACTAATACAAATGCAACCGCCGCTAATACCACTATTAGTGTCATGTTCGATCCTCCTCCTCTATATTAGATTCGTTAAAACTTTCTTCATCTATTTCTTCAACTACCAGTGATGTCCCTTCGATGTCTTTTACAAGTATGCTCATTCCAACTTCTATCGGACTATCGTCGACCGATTCAGCCCTCCATTTTTCTCCGTTTACAACGACTATTCCACTGCCGGAAGTCGGATCGATCTTTTCCTCGACTGTTCCGGTTTCTTCTTTCAACCTATCCGGTCCTGTACGCAAAGTCTGACGAGAACTCGAATAGATATCGAACTTCCAGGCCAGATACGCAGCCAGGCCCGTGCCCGCGACAAAAGTTACGAAACTTCCGACTTCGCCGGCGAGGAAATAATCCGCCAGACTGGCTACCAGGGCACCAAACCCTACAGTTCCGAAGAAAAAAGTAGCCGTGTTAAGCTCGATAACCAATAATCCTAATCCAGCTACAAACCACAACCACGTGGGTATTAATTCCATCTGATTCACCTCAATCGGTATCCTCTAATCTAAAGATCCTGGGCTGAACGTTTACGCTCTGCGGTTCGATCCTTTGCCACGCAGCCTCCGACAGCAGGTACAGTGAGCCGGAAATCATCGAATGTCCTCCAAGCACCACCGGCTTGGGAAACTCCCGCGCAACACGGGTTAACCTCTTCAGGTAATCGACGTCGATCGATTCGAAATCAAGTAGATCGGAAGAGAACCGATCTTTTCTCGTAGGCCAATCACCCATGTAATCAAATAATACTCGGGTATCCAGAAAAAAACCCGTTCCGTTGGTCGTAAAAAATTTCACTAACTTTTCCGGGCCCAATTTGTCAAAAAGACTCCCCAGCCAGTTGGCGCTTCGACCTTCGCCACTTTCATCGTAGCTTCCCCTACCTTCGGAAAGAACGTCCAGCTGGCAGGCTGAATTCTTCTCAAGATAGGACCAGGTAGAAGCTCCAGCTCGTCCCGCAATTACCAGCCTTGAGTTCTGATCGGTGAACTGAGGTAAAATTTCCCTTATCCTCGTAACTTCCAGATCCAGGGAGTTCAGGTAACTATTTAGGTTTCCCGTGGATTTCTGACTTATCTCGAGGGGAATTAGATCGATCGGGGTATCCAGGTCGAGCTGGGTCTTTGCGTTTCTCGGCATCTCGTAAGGCTCGAACCCCGCGTCCCTTGCCAGCCAGCCCAGTCCGTTGTCCTTTTCGGGCGGATCAAGATCCAGAATATCTCCCGCGGGCGAAATACCAATCATGTCGGAGGAGTAAAAATTATTTGCCAGCAAACGACCGGAAGAACTTTCCAGAAACGAGGCTATACTTTCCAGATCACCTTTTTCTAGAAGAGGTCCGCTACCCCCGCCCGCGTAAAAAAGCTTCTCAATGTCGTAATCCTCTATCACCCGAAATAAAGATCTGCCAAAATGAAAGTCATCCGACGACTCCTCAAGCGCGACGTCGGAGCTATTCGGGCCGTAGCGCTCAATCAAGCTGTTGGAGTTGGTAACGAGAATTCGGTCCTCAATTGACGGAACGGAGCCGGCCATTTCCAGTAAATCCCGGGTATTTGCTTCCAGGGCGCCGTTAAGATATCTTTCCGGCTGGCTATTACCCTTAACCCCGGTAGCAACGACAAACGAGACGCCTCCGGTCATGGTGATTCATCTCCTATTACTTCGAGTCCGTCTTCCGTGCCAACAAATACCATATCCGCCTTGCGGTTTGCAAAGAACCCGTTCTCGACGACTCCGTCTACCTCGTTTAGCTCCTTTTCAAATTCACTCAGGTCTTCACCGTTTAGTTTTCGTTCTAGCTCCAGGTCGAATATGACGTTTCCGCTATCGGTTCGAAACAGCTCGCCGTCGACGTAGCGAAGTTGAGTATCTCCGTATTTAGAGAGCAGCTCGCCCGTCTCGTCTCGGGTTTCTGGGTGGACTTCAACGGGAAGGGGAAAGGTCTGGCCGAGGTAATCGACGAGTTTTGTCTGGTCAACCACGATAAAAAGCAACTCAGAGTGCTTTGCGACCTTCTTTTCCCTGTAGTGACAGCCACCTCCGCCCTTAATCAAATTCAACTCGGGATCCACCTCGTCCGCTCCGTCGAGGTCGAACAACAGTCGGTCGGTTTCCCTTAACCCATCTACTTCAACCCCCAGTTCTACAAGCCTCTTCCTTGTCTTTTCGGACGAGGGCACGGCCGTAAGGCGAGGATACTCCGCAAATCTGGGAAACGAATAAGTAACCGTTGAGCCGGACCCCACACCCACCCTCAACTCCCGGGTGGTGTCGTAGTTAGCTTCTATCCAGTCCATAGCACCGTCTACGGCCTGCTTCTTTAGCTTTTCTCTATCGAGATCCGAGTAATTCACCGTGTTCCCCCTTAAAGACGAGATATTCGTTCGAATCGATACCGGTCACGATTTCAATCGCGTTTTAACCGATCAAAATTCTACCCCAACCCGGGCGTCTCCATCGGCTTAGACCAACTCTTGCCCGGAAAATATGTATAACGAGCTATCCCAACTTTCTGCTTACTTGTTAAACCACTTAATTAGGTCTAAATAAATTATAGACCTTTTCGATCAAGAGACAAACTAGCTTCTCAGCTGGTCTATCCCTCTACCTTGCAGAAAAATTCTGGGAGTTTATAATAATTTATAGCTAACCTTATCAGGCACTCCAAAGGGACGTTCGTTCAACTGGTCTCGGGAGAAATACACATAAAGTAAAACTGGGGGAAGAAATGAACTTTTTTGAGCTAATCAAGGAAAGATCCTCTATAAGATCTTTTAGAGAACGGGGGCTATCCGAAGAGCAAATACGGAAGCTGCTAAAAGCGGCAAATTCGGCTCCCTCGGCAGGTAATCTTCAATCCTATGAGATCGTTGCCATAAAGGACGAGGAATTAAAAGACGGTTTGGTTGAGGCGGCACATGGACAGAAGTTCCTGGGTCAGGCGCCGATAGTATTTGTCTTCCTTCAAAACCTGGAAAGGTCGGAAAAAAAGTACGGCGAACGAGGAAAGTTGTACTCTACGCAGGACGGAACTATAGCGGCCACCTACCTCCAGCTTGCTTCCGAGGAACTGGGATTGGGAAGCTGTTGGGTCGGCGCATTTGACGAAGACGAAGTTAAGAAATTACTAGATACCGATATGCGCCCGTTAGCCCTAATTCCGGTCGGCTATCCCGCCCGAAAACCCAGTAAAAATTCGGGCAGAAGAGAACTGGACGACCTCGTTGAATTCATAGAGTAAAAGGTCGACACAGCCCGCTATTCACCGATCAGCTGGACAATTATCTCCCTGTTTCTTTCCCTGGTGTCGTGGTTAATTACCACGATGTTTTGCCATCTTCCCAGCTGGAGCTTCCCGTCTACAAACGGTACGACCATACCTGGTCCCATTATAGTCGCCCGCACGTGACTCCTGCCGTTATCGTCGTTCCAAGTCTGGTGGTGCTTGTAAGGAATATCCTGAGGTGCCAGCCTCTCCAGCGCTTCGGGGACGTCTTCCTTGAGTCCGGGTTCGTACTCCACCGTAGTGACCGATCCCGTAGCTCCCGGAACGAATAGCGTAACGCTACCTTCTGTTAGGTCCGACTCGTCCAGGGTCTGCTGCACTATCTCCGTTATTTCGGCCATTTCGCTGTCGGGTCCGACCTTAACGGAAATACTCTCTGTTTTAACTGTCACTTTTCCTCCCTGTGTAAAACGCTTTGAACCTTATCAGAAACCGTTCAGTTACCGACCAGGCTTTCAACTATTTCTTCCATCTTCATCGACCTGGAGCCTTTGACCAGAACAAGGTTGCCTGTTTCATTGAGATCTTCTTTTAATCTTTTCACGAGTCCGACCTTCGACTCAAACCACTCCGCCGAAACCAAGTCGTCGTTACCGGACTTGTTGATTTCCTCGACAAGAGCCAGAGCCAATTTTCCCGTCGCCAGCACCCGGTCAACTCCGGCCGCAATTACGTGAGGCGCCAGTTCGCGGTGGAGCTCTTTTGCTTCTCTGCCCAGCTCTTTCATGTCTCCAAAAACGAAAACTTTGCGGTCGAATGAATTTATCTCGGAGATGAATTCGAGGACGTTCCGCGTAGCGGCGGGGTTTGCGTTGTAGGTATCGTCAATCACGGTGCCCCCGGGGAAGTCCATCGGGTTCAATCTCTGGGGTAGAGGGTTGATTTTGACTCCTTCCCTCACGCAGGACCGGGGGACTCCAAGCTCGAGAGAGATTGAGGACGCCGCCAGGACGTTCACAACGTTCGCCAGGGAATTTAGCCCAGACTCAAGCGATAGAGTGAGGCTTCTTGGCTCGCTGCCGTGACTCTCGCCCCCTCCATTCACTTCGAGCTTAAAGCCCAGACCGCCTAAACCCTTTATACTGATTTCCCTGGCGAAATAACGAGAATCGGGGTTCTCGATCGAGTAATCGATCAACCGATGATGTTCTACTGATTTTGAAGATTCTGCTTCCCCGACCAGAGGCTTCGAATCCGCATTGATCAACAACTTGCTTTCGGAAGCCATGCCGGCCGTCAGTTGTAGTTTCTCCCTCGCGATATCGGCAACCGAAGGAAAGTGTTCCGAGTGAACCCTCCCAACGCCCGTTATAAGACCTATTGTAGGGGAGAGTACTTCGCTTAACTCCTTTATATCGCCGGGATGCTGAAGGCCAAGTTCGAAAACTCCGTACTCCACCCCGTCTTCCATTTCCAGCAGGGAAAGGGGTAATCCGTATTCCGTGTTATAATTTCCGGGGGATTTGTGAACGGTTCCGGAATTAGAAAGTATGGACGCTACTAGCTCTTTGGTCGTTGTCTTACCCCAGCTGCCGGTAACTCCCACTACAGGTATGTCAAATTTAGACCGGTGATATCGGGCCGCTCCCAGCAGTGCTTTCTCGGTATCTTCGACCAGGACGGCATTGACGATGTCCTCGTGAACGTAATTTTCGGACCGGACGAAGGCTCCAGAGGCTCCCCTCTCAAACGCTTCTCCGATAAACCGATGTCCGTCCGTTTTTGATCCGGCTAGAGGGATGAAAAAGTCCCCCTCGTCAAGACATCTGGTGTCTATGGAGAAACCCTTGACCTCTCTCGGCTCCGGATTCAGGACTTCTCCTCCGGTAGCCTCCGCCAATTCCGAAACACTCAACATTTAGTTGATCGGGGATTACCCTTTGGCCCCCTGTTCGTTCGCGGAAGAATCGGACTCGGAATTCTGTTCTTCTTTTTCCGTAACATTGATGGCTACAGCCTGATTTCCGTAAACGACCTTGCCGTCGAACTTTTCGTCCACCCTAGTTACCGACTCGTACATGTACCCTATGCTAGCCATCGGAACCACGCTTTCCTCCAGCGGCTGCAATAGCTCCACCGAGAGGTGCTCGTAACTCTTGAGGTTGTTGAGGTAGTTCATCCAGTCCTGGAAGTTCTCCAGAACCTCGGGTGGGGCTATCTTTGTCGGTCTGGGCCCGCCGTAAACGGCAACTATATACTTGCCTTCGGGGAGGTTATTGGGTAACTGGAACGCTCCTGTTTTCTTGACGATATCGTCCCGGTAATTCTTTATCTTCACCTGATACGCGAGTAGATCGCCCGGGTGGTACTCGTTTCCGTCGGTTGCGAAGTAAGTAATCTGACCCGAGTTGATCGAATTCTGAAACGTTACGTCCGCTTTGAGATTCGTCAGCTGGGGGTTCCTGAACGGGTTATGGGCTATGGCGTCAATAAACAGCGCCACCTGGAGGGACGGCAGGTAGGACGCCCGGGAGTAAGAAAAGAAGATATCGGTTCGTTCGAGGGGCTCGGGCATGTTTTCGCCCGAAATCTCGTAGCTTACCTTCACGGTTCCCGGTCCGGTCCTGTTTAGGGAACGATTGATGCTCTCTCTCAGCGTAGTATAGGACAGTATACCTACTAAGTCGGAGGACCTGACAATATCGGTCTGGAGTCGGGAGCTGTCTTCCGCTCCCATTTCGGCGACCTCGACGTCCGTATTGAACAGATCCGTCTTCATCCCGACTTCACCGAGAATTCCCTGTGTCCGGTCCTGGGTAATGGTTCCGACCGAAGAAGCCACGCTTCCCAGCTTGAACGGAGCCTGATAGCTATCCACTGTGTCGAATACGTGGGCTTTCGTCAGCAGGTAATCCGAATTGCCGCCGAGGATAAACCTGTGGCCGAACCCCAGCACCCTGTTTTCTTCCCGGTAGGTCACCGTCCCCAGGGCTCCTATAGAAAGATCTCCCTGGGTAAGTGCTACTCCAATCGGTCCTCCGGGCGTAAGTTCCATTGCCTTCTCCGTTCCACTCGCGTCCACCTGGACGTTGTGAAATGAGAGGTCGTATTCCGAGAGCCCGCGTTCAAGGTTGGAGAGTGAGCTGCCCCCGAGCACTTTCAAGGGGTCATAGATTCGGTCCGCGTTCGACGTATCCAATCCTTTGGACAGCGCGTCGAAGGCGGCTTTCGAAAACCCGCTAACCATAACGGGTGTCTGGCTCCGCGAGAACACAATCTCGTCTGGATTATCCGCTTTTCCATTCCCAAACGATATCGACTTCCCCGGAAAAACGTCTTCGAGCGAATCCTTCACCGAGCTTTCCCGTCCCTCGTCGAGGTTCGAGCTTCCCCGGGATCCGCCCTCCTCCAAAAGCTTGAGCATCGTTTTTATCGGCGTGATTAGAGCGATCGGATTGTCCGTTTCCCTGCTCCAGAGAGCGGATCTACTCAACGCGCCAATGAGTTTATCGTTTATGTATACCGGACTTCCGCTCATTCCCTGGGCTACTCCCCCGGATTTCTCTATAGATTCCCCGCTGGCTCTGACGATAATGAAGTCCTCCAGCTCGCCGGGTTTGTCTATTACGTCAATTACCTCCACGGAAAACGTCGATATCTTCTGACCTTTTACGACGGTCTTTCCTACTCCCTCCATGCCTTTCTCGATTTCGTTCAGCCCGAGAAAACTATCCTCCGTCGCTGCGTACACGACGGGAGTAGCTAATAATAAACTCAGAAAAACCAGCAGAACTACTGTAGATTTACGCCCGATCAGTTCAAGTCCTGAATTATCCATGCTTTCCTCCCGATTGATAAATTGTGAAAGGTACAAATTTCAGCCCCCGATAAATTTACCGGAGGAGTCCTCTTAACCAGTCGTTGCTATTTACGAAAGAAGAGAAATACGAAAATCTTTATCTCTTAATCATAACAACTACCATCGACCTTTTGCAGGTCAAATCCGGCGAATCGAAAAGCCGGGATAACTACGTTTTCACCGCTCACCTCGGGACTTTCCGATTGAACAACTTAAGAAACCGTATTAGGACATTTTAAACTTATAAATGGTGGAAGTCCAAAATACAAATCCCCATTGGCTTTTTTAGTTCACTTTGGTATATTTAATGAGTGTTCTAATCTTCAAATAATTGGGAGGATAACTGAATGGTAAACCAGGACCTGTTGGTTGTCGAAAATATCCATAAGAGGTATGGAAAAGAAGAGGTTCTAAAGGGCGTCTCGTTTGACATGGACCAGGCGGAGACAAAAGTAATTATTGGACCTTCGGGAACCGGAAAGAGTACTCTGCTCCGTTGCATTAACCAGCTCACTATTCCCGACCAGGGCAGGGTTTGGCTGGAAGGAGAGGAAGTTACCGACAGTTCCAAGGACATAAACAAGTTTCGACAGAGGATAGGAATGGTTTTTCAGCACTTCAACCTGTTCGAACACTTAACTGCCCTCGGAAACGTGACGCTGGGGCTCCGGAAGGTCAAGGGTTACGACAAGGAGAAGGCTCACCGTGTCGGTATGGAAGAACTGGAAAGAGTCGGGTTATCTGATCAGTCCGAGTCCTATCCGGCTCAGTTGTCCGGCGGCCAAAAACAAAGAGTTGGTATAGCCCGAGCGCTTGCAATGGAACCCAAGATAATCCTCTTTGACGAGCCGACTTCCGCGCTGGACCCCGAGCTGATCGGTGAGGTGCTGGAGGTAATGAAAGATCTCGCGAAATCCGGGATGACGATGCTGGTCGTGACCCACGAAATGGGCTTCGCAAATTCGGTATCCGACGAGATAATCTTTATGGAAGGGGGAAAGATCATCGAACAGGGCACCCCGAACCAGTTCTTTAACAACCCCTCACACGACAGGACCAAGGAATTCCTCCATAAGCTCACCGAGCTGTACGGAGAGAGGTCGGAGAACTGATACTCCTGCGGTTCAATTAGTAACCGGGCTGGTTTCGTTAAGCTGTAACTCGAAAAGGCTTCAGGAGCAGAAAAATCGCAACCAAACGCAGTTAGACCACCCGAGCCCGAGTTTCACGAGCCCGGGAGCTTTGCTATTCGTACAATTCCGGGCTCAGGTATTTTGCGAGAGCAAAAACCAGCGCGTTCCTGTAAGCTTCTTTTCTCGTTATGATTCCGTTTGTAAAAACCCCTATTGCGCCTTCGTCTTCCTTAACACCGGTTCTCCCGGTGACTTCGTCCATTACCGGTCCCAGCTCCTCCCCGGATCTTATCCTGCTCGCAATTGATTCCGGAAGCTGCAACCTGCCTCCCCCGCCCAGGTAGGTCTCGTCGCCGTTCACCAAAAAGGCCCAGCCGGTTAAGAACATGCCGAACTTCGTATCTGACACCGATCCTTCCAGGCCGACGCCAAAATCGAAGTCCCCCTTTGCATTTGCCTGTCTCGCTCTTTTTCTGGCTCCTTCAATAGCCTCGCTGTCAGACGTGGGCTGATCGGAAACCCCGGACTGGACATCGAATTCCGTTACAGCAACTTCTTTCCCGGCAAGTTCAAAGGCCTCTGCCGCGGCTTTGAGCTTCACCGGGTTCGTGCTACCGACCGATATCTTTAACACCTTACCACTCCCGAGGTAATTTGTTTTCTTGGACTTTGGCTACAATATTAACCGGATAATTTCATCTTTGCACTCCCATCGGGAAGACGGTACGCTTGTGTGAATGATCCCGGGTAATGACTATAATAATGGAGGAGGTGAAGTAGATGGCCGAAAACGACGAATTGGTTGGCAGCGAAGAGATCGACGGGGGAGTAGTCAACGACAAAGGGACTATAACGATATCGGAGAAGGTGGTTACCGCCGTCGTAGCCGGAGGAGCTTCTCAAATAGAGGGGCTGGGCCAGAAAAAGTCCTCGGTTACGGAAGACATAGGTCGAATCTTCGGGAGCCAGCGTCGCGGAGTCACTATAGACTTTGACGGCAACGAGGTTTCGATAACGCTAAAAATTGCGGTTAAGCAGGGCTATCCGGTTCACGAGGTCGCAAAAAAGACTCAGAAGAAGGTAAAGGAAGACGTGGAAAGCAAAACCGGTTTGAAAGTCAACAAAGTGGATATCTACGTTCAGAAGTTACAGGAAGTCGAACAGGCTAGCGAAGAGTTGATACCGGAAGAACCGGGCGAAGAAGAATAGGCCTTGCCCATAACGTTGTCAGTGATTACACTTTTCTACCTTCCAGAGACGCGGAGGGGTGGGCGAGTGGACAAAACCACCGGTCTTGAAAACCGGAGAGCCTCACGGCTCCGTGGGTTCGAATCCCACCCCCTCCGCCAGCTTTCACTCCTCCCAGACGGAACTTCTTATCGAAAAGCGGTACACTACACTTGTTTACTCTTTTACAAACTTAACAAATCGTTACCAAAAAAGGTGAGAACCTCCAGGGCACCCCTGGGGTTGAATCAGCTGGTTTTGGTTCAGAAGTCAGTCTTATAGGACTCGGTACCGGGCTAAGACCAATGTTTTAACTGAGCGAGGTTTACTGAGATTACCGAACTAGGCTTAATCCTGTCTTTGCTGGCTCTGGCTACGATGGGCTGGATCGGCTGGAACTTTACCCTCGACGCACTCTGGCAACCTACCGACCGAAGGACTATATCCCAGATTCTTAAGATGCTCGACGTGAGCCCTGGCGATACAGTCTACGATCTCGGCTGTGGAGACGGACGCTGGTTGAGCCAGGCGGTAAAGGAACGTGACGTCCGGGCAGTAGGTGTGGAAATTGATCCCGTGCGGGTTATCATTTCCTGGATGAGACTGGTCTTTTCCGGGTCCATAACGCAGGCAAAAGTGATCTGGGGAAACATGTACGGCGTCGATCTATCGGATGCGGATGCCGTAATACTGTTCCTTTCAGAAGAGGCAAACGCCAAGCTTTCGTCAAAACTCGGGGAAGAGCTATCTCCCGGTACCAGGATAGCCTCGTTCTATCACGAACTGCCGAACTGGACTCCCGTACTAACGGAGAAAAACAAGGACGATTACGATATCTATATCTACGAACGAAGGGATGGACGATGAAAAAGAAATTTGACCAAATCCTTTCCGAACTGACCTGCCTGTCGGCGACCGGACAAAGCAATCTCGAGGTTACGGGTATATTTTACGATTCCCGGAACGTGAGGCCAGGATCTATATTCGTCGCAATTCCCGGCAGCTACACGGACGGGCACGAGTTTATCCCCCAGGCGATCGAAAACGGGGCAAGGGTCGTGGTGGGAGAAAGGCCCTATTGTAAAATCGATGGTAACCCGGAAAACTACCTCAGGGTCGAAGACGCCCGAAAGGCCCTGGCTCAGATTAGCCACCTTTTCTACGACCGACCTACGGAGGAGTTGTTCGTAGTGGGCATAACAGGGACGAATGGAAAAACGACGACGGCACATCTCACTCGGCTGGTTCTGGGTGAAGGTACCGATTTGATAAGCACTTTGACCCATTCCGAATCACCTCCCGAAGAGGAACCGGTTACCACGCCGGAGGCACCCGAAATTCACGAAACTGCCCGGAAAGACGTAGAAGAGGGGGAACGAAACCTCGTCCTCGAAGTGAGTTCACACGGGTTGAGTTTAGAGCGGGTCAGCTGGGTGGATTTCGATTGTGGGGTATTCACAAATCTAACGCGGGACCATCTCGACTTCTACGACTCGATGGAGGAATACGCCGGCGAGAAAATGAAACTCTTCTCGTACCTTTCCTGGGACGACACGGCGATAATAAATAACGACGAGGACTTTTCGACGAAAATTGCGGACGAAACGGATGCCGACCTCCTCGGATACGGAATTGAAGAGGTAACTGACGTCTACGCCAACGAAATCGAACGGAGGAAAGACGGCGTTAGTTTCAAACTAAACTCCCCCTGGGGATCCGCGCGAGTTGGGCTCAAACTCCCGGGCCTCTATAACGTCTACAACGCCCTTGCAGCTGTGTCGGTCGGTTTAGTTAGAGGGGTAAGTCTGTCGAGCGCAGTTACTAGTATCGAGGGGGCAAAAAGGCTCTCCGGTAGACTGGATAAACTCGAGCTCAATAACGGTTCCGACGTCTACATTGACTTCGCGCACAACCCGGGAGCCCTGGAAAGATCCCTGCTCGAACTCCAGGCCTATTACGAAAGAGTACTGCTTGTTTTTGGCTGTGGCGGAAGAAGCGACCGGGGAAAGAGGCCAGAGATGGGCAAGGTGGCTACCGAACACGCTGACAGGTTCTTTATCACAGACGACAACCCAAAAGGGGAGGACAGGTCGAGGATACTCCAGGACATCGAAAGAGGCGTGGGGGAAGGCGCCGATTACGCTATAATTCAAGAAAGAAAGGACGCCATAGAAGCGGCGATAGACGAACTGACACCGGGGAGCTGTCTTCTGGTGGCCGGCAAAGGCCACGAGCAGTATCAGATCGTTTCGGGAGAGTGGATCGAATACAATGACAGGGAGTACGTCGAGAAACTCGCCGGTGAAAAATCGCTACTCCAGTAGAAGTAGACGTTCTATCAAGTTGCGGGCTTTTTTTCTGGTCTCTTCCGGAGTTCCCTCGGCGTTAATTACGTAATCGGACCTCTCTTCGGCATCTTTCGGAAGTCTCTGGAATTCAATTCGCTTTTTGGCTTCCTCTCGAGATATGCCGTCACGTTCGACGAGCCTTGCGAGCTGGTCATCCCTATCGACCCGGACAAGTATAATGACATCGAAAGTATCTAGCTCGACGCTTGACGATTGAAATAACAAGGGGATCTCGACAAGGACCAGATCCTTGTCCTTTGCCTCCAGACAGGCCACGATTCCCTCCAATCGTCCCGTAACGTAGGGGTGTGATATCTCCTCTAACTTCTCCAGCAGATGCGGGTCGGAAAAAACCAGATCGGACACTTCCCCCAGATCTATCTCTCCTTCGTCGGTTAGGATACCTCGACCGAAGAGGTCTATGACTGCCGGAAAACAGGGGTTTTCGGGCTCGTAAATTTCTTTGGCAATATCGTCCGCCTGGACCGTTTCAACTCCGGGAAAGGAGTTCGCAGCCCTGATAATTTCGGACTTTCCCGAGGCGATTCCTCCCGTTAAAGCCGCCTTTATCACTGACAACCTCCCTGATATCAGGAAAACTTATTACTTTATTTTACCAACTTAGATGCCCTGACGAAAATACGAAGGGCAATTTTTATCAGTCAAACCTCCCGGGCCAGCTACTTCCTCAACTTTCCTGATTTGTTCGTAACTACCTACCCCTGACTTTTACCGAACAACTAATTCAGCTTGAACTATATGAAAACGCCCAAAACCCGGCAACTCAACAAATATAAGGAGTAGGGTAGCAATCGTGGCCCCGAATTGGCAAGTATAGCATTTTACCTACAAAACTCGCCCTGGAACAGTTCGAAAAATCCCGTTCAGTCAGAACTTAAGGTCGAGGTGAACGGGTATGGTTCCATGTTTGCAAATACTATAGCAGGGCGGGCTCCTATGCCCGCCTTGATGGTTTATTACTAACGAGAGCGCGGGGACTCCCTCTACTGTGATTTGATTAACGCCTATAGCAGGCCGGGTCCCCGTGTCCGGCCGGTAGGTTGTTTTTTACCACCTACCGGGCTTCCGGCCCGGGAAATTTCCGACTCGCGTGCTCAAACTAATGCCTTCATGGCAGTGGGTCTTACTATAGTAACTATACACTCTAAAACAACTGGACTTATCCGCTTATGGAAATATCCCTCACTGGGAATTACCGGAGGCCAGGCCTCCGCTAATTC
>JGI1689J12820_1000019_pt1 | contig 58118 bp, 56 predicted proteins | sample PRCRCaboRojoPR_6_FD_12820 | JGI IMG/M metagenome (IMG submission 12820)
GAACGAGTCCGAGCTGGTTCTTTCGAGTTCATCGTTCGTCTAAAATTTATATGGAGGAATAAACCGTATGGATATTGAAGTTAAACAGCTGGAAGGTTCGACGTTCGTGGGGCGGGGTGAGTCCAATCACTGGACGGTCATGGATGCTGCCAGGGAGGTGGACGGTCACGGCGCCGCCACCCAACCGATGGAGATGTTGCTGATAAGCCTCGGTGGCTGTACCGGTATAGACCTGAATACGCTGCTGGATAAAATGAGAGTGGATTACGACGATATCGACATAAATATATCCGGAGAACGGAACGACGAACACCCTAAGTATTACACCGGTATCCACGTGGATTATCGGATTTACGGGACGGATTTAGACGAGGATAAAGTGGCAAAAGCAGTTAGGTTGACCCAGGAAAAGTACTGTTCCGTAACTCACTCCCTGGATGCGGAAGTTTCTTACGATTACGAAATAGTCAGCCCGGAGTAGTGTTATCGAAAGATCCCGGGAATAAAATGCGAAGGTAATTAACAGGAGCTCCTCTGGTCAGCTATATGCTCCCTGCCCCCCTACCTGGCAACCGATTTAACCTTCTTAAACCTAATAGTAGACAAAGTACCGGCAGCCAGGTAAGGGGGCAGGAGCAGGGAAGGACCAGAGGGATAGATCCGTCGTTGGGGGAAGAGGTGAGTCTCTTTTTTCGCCACCATTCACCCTACCGGAGACCCATTTAGTTAGCTTTACCAAAATATATGAAAAATACCTGCATGCTGGTGAGCGAGGACGGATAATGGACCGGTTCGAGGAGTTTTGAAGCTCGTGGCTGGAAAAAATTTAGGACCTGACTAATTTTAGTTTAAATTTATCATAAATTTACCGTAAAGGTTGTACGTTTTCATTTTTGGTCTTGAAGGCCCGCCGGGGTACCGATATAATACTCCTGTTATGAATAATCTGGTGCCGGACCAAAACGGATCACATTCCGCTTTTCGCGTGAAGGCACTTACATTTCCATTTGAGCTTACCCTAACTTATATTTTTAACTATTTCTATTTTGTGAACTGATCTAAAGCCAGTACCTCCAAACAGGCTTTAGATCGCGACAAGGTCCACGGGACTCCTGTGGTCCTTTTTCTATTGGAGGTCGAGATGATAACCGAATTACGAGACGAGATAGATGAAATCGACGAGAAAATCGTGGGGTTGTTGAACGACCGGGCACGGACGGCGTTAAAGATAGGTAGCTACAAGAGGAGGAAGGGGTTGAACGTTACGGACGAGAAGAGAGAGCGGAAGGTGCTGGATCGGGTAAAAGCGTCGAACGACGGGCCGTTCTCCGACGAGCAGCTGGAGAGTATCTATAGAAAATTGATTTCGGAAACCAAAAAAATCCAAACGGAGGTCGATGCCGATGATAGTCGTAATGAAACCGGAAGCAACTGAAGCAGAAATCAACGAAGTCGAGGAGAAGCTGATAGAATTGGGTTTTAGCGTTCACTTTTCTCAGGGCGTGGATTACACCACACTGGGTGCTATAGGGGACAAAAGCGGCATAGATCCGCGAGAGCTGGAGATCCTCAACAAAGGAGTGGCTAAAGTGACTGAGATAAGTGAACCTTATAAACTTGCGGGAAGGGACTTTCATCCGAAAGACACCGTAATAGAAATTGGTGACGTAAAAATAGGTGGAGGGGACCCCGTGACAATGGCCGGTCCCTGTGCTATCGAATCCAGAGACCAGGTCGAAACCATTGCCGAGTACGTTTCCGCCCATGGAGCGACGGTGCTTCGCGGGGGAGCGTTCAAACCCAGGACGTCTCCTTACAGCTTCCAGGGCCTGGGGGAGGAAGGACTGCGATACATGAGAGAAGCGGCTGATAATCACGGACTCAAGATGGTTACCGAGGTCATGGGGAAAAGTCAGGTTGGGTTGGTCAGCAGTTACGCGGACATTCTGCAGATCGGCTCGCGGAACATGCAGAACTACAACCTGTTGCGGGAAGTGGGAAAAACCAACAGGCCGGTCCTCCTCAAGCGGGGTTTTGCCTCGACAGTTGAGGAGTTCTTGATGGCGGCGGAGTACGTTATGTCGGAAGGTAACGAGGAGGTAATCCTTTGCGAGCGAGGAATCAGAACTTTCTCCAACGAAACCAGGTTTACCCTCGATCTGTCGGTCGTTCCGGTTATCAAGGACGAGAGCCATCTGCCGATAATTATCGATCCGAGCCACAGCACGGGGGTCAGGGACAAAGTCATTCCGATGGCTCGGGCAGGTATAGCGGCGGGAGCAGACGGAATGATCGTCGAAGTCCACCACGAACCGGAGAAAGCAAAAAGCGACGGTCCTCAGTCGCTGCGGCCGGGTCAGTTTGCCGAACTGATGGACCAGGTCAATCAGATTAGCGCAACTCTATCCCGGAAAAAGGTCGCGGCTTAACGGCCGGGCGAACGAGTAATGAGTAAGGAGAGCGAGTTTTCCCGGCTAACCGTGGTAGGAGTTGGGCTCATGGGAGGATCGTTCGGGCTGGCGACCAAGAATTTTTTCCCGGACGTGACCGTCGTCGGCGTCGATTACGAAGAGGAGATTCAGAAAGCCATCCGACGAAACGCCGTTGACGAAGGGTACGGTCCCGGCGAGTTAAAGAGGGCGGTGGACTCGTCCGATCTCGTAGTCCTGGGGACTCCGATCGACGAGATTCTCGAAGTTTTCGACGACCTCTCCGATTTGCTTGAGCCCGGTGCCGTTGTGCTAGATCTCGGTTCGACCAAGCGTAAAATTTGTGAGGAAGGCTGGTCGAGGTTCGAAAGTTCCTCTGCAGAGTTCGTCGGGGGTCATCCGATGACGGGTGCCGAGATCAGAGGGATTGCGGGGGCTCATCCTTTGCTTTTCGAGAACAGCGTGTTTGTTCTAGTAACTCCAGGGGGAGAGTCAACTCCCGGTTCGCGAAAGCTGGAGGCTTTCGTCACGGATCTGGGAGCCGAGCCCCGGTACATGAAACCGGACGAGCACGACGAGATCGTGGCAAAAGTGAGCCACCTACCTCAACTGATCTCCGTTAGCCTGATGGAGCTCGTCGGAGACGAGGGAAATTCCGGTGACTTCCTCTCGCTTGCCGGTGGAGGATTCAGGGATATGACCAGGATAGCGGATTCTCCTTTCGGTATATGGGAGGATATATTCGAGACAAACGGAGAATTAATAGAGGAGGCGGGGGACCAATTTCTGAATAAGCTGGAAGAGGCAGTTGCAAAGATTTACGACGGTGGTCTGGAAGAGGTCTTCGAGGACGCGAGCCGGCTTCGCGAGGATTTGCCGAAGTCGACCAAGGGCATATCGTCGAGTACTTTCAAAGTTGCCGTTATGATTCCGGATAGACCGGGATCCCTTGGAGAACTGACCTCCATACTGGGAGAGAAGGGGATAAACATCAGGGATCTTGAACTCCAGAAAGTCCGGGAGGACTACGGAGGAACGTTTCAGGTGTATTTTGACTCGCTGGAAGAAGCACGGGAAGCGAACAGAGTAATCCTTAATTACGGGTTCGAGTCGAGGGTGGTTGAATAATGAACGGGCAAGACGTAAGGAGAATTTCGTATTCCACGGGTAAAGGGTTGACCGGAGAGCTTACCCTGCCCGGAGACAAGTCGATCTCTCACCGNGGTTTGCTGCTGGGATCCCTGGCGGAAGGAAGAACGACGATAGAAAACCTGGCTCCGGGTACCGATGTCCGGAGCACAGTCGGTTGTCTGGAAAGCTTAGGTGTACCGGTTGAGAAAGACGGGGACCTTGCAGCGGTAGCGGGTCAGGGGCTAAGGGGCTACGACAGGCCAGGTGGTAGTCTCGATGCCGGCAACTCCGGAACCCTGACCAGGCTGATTGCGGGAATCCTCGCGACCCATGGATTTAAAACCAAAATAGACGGGGACGAGTCGTTGCGATCCCGACCGATGGATAGAATAGTAGAACCACTCAGCGTCATGGGAGCGGAAATAGGTTCCCGAACCGGACGGCTTCCGCTTACCATAACCGGAGGAGATCTCAGGGGGATCGAATACGAACCGGAGGTCGCGAGCGCCCAGGTAAAATCCTCGATTTTGCTGGCGGGACTGGGCGCTTCCGGTAAAACTACCGTTATAGAACCGGGACCCTCCAGGGACCATACCGAAAGGATGCTGGGAGCCATGGGCTGTCCGATTCGGATCGAGGATAACCGGATAACGATCGAAAGTCCGGGGAGACTGAACTCGCTGGAACTTAAAGTGCCGGGAGATTTCTCTTCGGCCGGTTATTTCATTGCTGCCGCCAGTATCCTGGAAGGTTCAGAATTGAGGATAAAAGACGTCGGATTGAACGAAACCAGGACGGGTTTTCTCGAACTGATGGAAAAGATGGGTGCCACAATAGAAGTCAAAAATTACGAAGAAAAAAACGGGGAGCCGAGGGGCGATCTCGTCGTGTCCGGATCCGATCTGACCGGAGTAAATCCGACCAAAGACGAAGTCGTTAAGTCGATCGACGAGTTACCCCTGCTTGCAGTGGTTGCGACCCAGGCCGAAGGGGTTACGGAAGTTCGCGGGGCGGAAGAACTTAGAGTCAAGGAGACGGACAGAATCGAAGCAACCGTTACGAACCTGAAAGCCCTCGGGGCTGATATCGAGGAACTGCCGGACGGGTTCGTCGTCAGGGGGCCGTGCAGACTGACCGGAGGCCGGGTTGAAAGCTACCGCGACCACCGAATCGCCATGAGTATGGCGGTGGCGGCACTGGTTGCGGAGGGCGAAACCGATCTAATTGAGCCGGGATGGGTCGAGATATCCTATCCCGGTTTCTTCGAGACCATGGAGGGGTTAATCGATGGCGAAAGTTAGTTCTTCTACCAGGGTGCTCGGGTTGGTCGGAAATCCCGTCGAAGATTCCCTGTCACCCGAGTTACAAAACTGGGCGATCGACAGACTCGGTCTGGATTACCGTTACTTTGCCTTTCCCGTGAAGCGCGATGGCCTGAAAAGGGCGATTGTCGGAGCAAAAGAGCTGGGGGTCAAGGGCCTTAACGTAACTGTTCCTCACAAAAAAGCGGCGGGCGAACTGGTCGATCGGCTGTCGAGGTCCGCAACTATAGTGGGGGCCGTCAATACGATAATATTCAACGAAAACGGAAGTTTGAAAGGTGATAATACTGACTGGAAAGGGTTTGTAGAGTCTCTGGAGCTTGACGGATTCGACCCGAAGGGCAAGAATTGCCTCGTCTTTGGTGCCGGTGGGGCCGCGTCCGGTGTCGTGTTCGGTCTCGCCCGAAGCGGAGTTGAGAGTATAGTCATAGTAAACCGGACGGAAGCCAAAGGAGTTGATATTGCCAAGAACATGAGGGGACTATCTCCGGGAGTCGATCTGGCGGTCCGGCCTCTTTCCGGCAGCGACATCGGGAAGAAGGTAGAGCGATCCGATTTAGTAGTTAACGCGACCTCCGTGGGTATGGGGGGTACAGCGGGAGATGCGATATGGGAGAAGAGGGAAAACTTCCATTCCGGTCAACTCGTCTACGATCTGGTTTATAATCCCAGCCCGACCAGATTCCTGGAACTGGCTGGCGGCGCCGGTGCAAGAACGCTGGACGGCCTGGACATGCTTATCCTTCAGGGACTGGAGTCGCTAAAAAAATGGACGGGTGAAGAATTCGAGTCCGGGGAGATGGTCGGCGAACTGCGGCGGTATCTAAGGCAATAGGTCGGCTCGATTGACGAATCGTTCGATAGTATTTGGTACGGGGTGAATAATAAATGGATGTAACGGTTAAAACGGCGGGAGAATCCCACGGAAAGGGGATAATTGCGATGGTCGAGGGATTTCCCTCGGGGTTGGAGTTCGACGAGGAACTGATAAACCGGGAGCTATTTCGGCGACAGGGTGGTTATGGCCGGGGCGGACGGATGGAAATCGAACGGGACAGGGTCGAGGTGCTCTCCGGGTTTTACCAGGGGGAATCCCTGGGAACCCCGATCGTGTTCTGGATAGGAAACGACGATTGGGAAAACTGGAAAGAATTTATGTCCCCGAAGAACAAAGGTTCCAGGAACAAAGAGGTNACTCTACCCAGGCCCGGTCACGCCGACCTGGCCGGGGCGCTGAAACACGGATTTAGAGACTGTCGTAAGGTCCTCGAGCGGACGTCGGCAAGGGAGACGGCGGGAAGGGTCGCAGTGGGAGGTCTTTCAAGGTCGTTGTTGAACCAATTTGGAGTGGAGATAGTCAGTCGGGTAACCGGAATCGGAGGAGTCGACGCCCGCGATGACGTAGAACCGGAGAACTGGAAAGAAATTGCCGATAAATCTTCGGTTCGAGTGACCGACGGAGAAGCCGAGGCAAAGGTAAAGAACACAATAGAACGAGCGGGTGAGGACGGGGACAGCCTGGGCGGGAGGTTCGAAGTCGTTGCGCTCGGGGTGCCTCCGGGGCTGGGGTCCTACAGCAGTCCCGAAGAAAAACTGGACTCCAGGATCGGAGCCGGATTCATGGGGATTCCCGCGATTAAGTCCGTGGAGATCGGGCTGGGACGGGAAGCCTGGTCCAGGAGAGGGTCGAGCGTTCACGACGAAATATACCACGAAGAACGACGGGGTTTCTATCGAACCACCAACAACGCCGGTGGGATAGAAGGCGGCGTGAGTAACGGGGAACCGATCAGAGTTAGTGCAACCATGAAACCCATACCCACCCTGGCAAAACCTCTGCACTCGGTAGATCTGGAAAACGGGGAAGAAGGAGAAGCTGCCAGGGAGAGATCCGACGTCTGTGCCGTTCCCGCTGCTTCGATAGTGGGAGAAGCCGAACTGGCAAATATCGTTGCGGCGGTTTTCCTGGACAAATTTTCCGGCGATACTGTTACGGAGGTGCGGGAGAGTTTCGAGAACCATCTCGACAGGCTGGAAGATTGGTACGGAGGTGATTGAGGCGATGAAGGATAAGAAGGTCTACCTTATCGGGTTCATGGGAGCGGGTAAATCGACGATAGCTCCGATTCTAGCCGATAAGCTGGGACTCGAATGGGTCGATACCGATAATATTATTGAGCAAAAGGAGGGCCTGACCATACCCGAAATATTCGAATACTACGGCGAGGACCGGTTCCGCGAGCTCGAACGAGAGGTACTCGAGGAAGTAAGCGAGTCCGGACCGAAAGTCGTCGCCGTGGGGGGCGGGGCGCCGATGGACGAGGAAAACTGGGGACGGATGAAGTCGACCGGCGAGGTAGTTTACCTGGAAATAGGACCCGAGGAGGTCCTCGGCAGGGTTGGATCTGACGGCAATCGACCTCTGCTCGCCGGATTAAACAGGCAGGAGCGAAGGGAGAAAATCAATCGGTTGCTGCAGATCAGACACCCGCGGTACAACCAGGCCGACCACGTAGTGCTCTGTAACGGTACGGGTACCGCCGCGCTGGCGGACGAGATACTGAAGAGGCTCAAGGAGGATAATGACCAGAGTTGACGTCGATTTAGGTCCGTCTTCTTACCCAATTCTGATTGAAGCCTCTTCCCTTCCGGTTCTGGGCCAGGTAATACGGGAGGGGATCGGGCGAGCCAGGTGTGTAGTTATCACCGACGAAAACGTCGACGAACTGTACGGATCCACCCTGATCGATTCCCTCCGGGAAGAAGGACTGAGAGTCGAAAAGTTGGCGGTCGAACCGGGTGAGACATCCAAATCGGTTGAAACGGCGGAGACCCTCTACGAAGAACTGGCGGAATTGAACCTACACAGGGACTCGGTCGTTCTGGCGTTCGGTGGCGGCGTCGTGGGAGACCTTGCCGGGTTCGTCGGCTCCACGTTCCTCAGAGGTCTTTCGGTGATTCAGATTCCGACTACGCTGCTGGCTCAGGTCGATAGCAGCGTGGGCGGTAAGACGGCCGTCAACCTGTCCCGGGGCAAGAACCTGGTCGGAACTTTCCACCAGCCGGAGATGGTGGCTATTGATCCGACTGTTTTGAGTACACTCTCGCCCGCCGACGTCAGGTCCGGACTCGGGGAGGTCCTCAAGTACGGACTTATCCGGGACGAGGATTTCTTCCGGAAAACTGCCGGAGATATTGAGTCGGTTGAGAAAGTGGAAAATCCTGATGAGCTGGGGTCGACTATTTCCCGGTGCTGCGAGATAAAAGCCGAGGTCGTGAGCCGGGACGAGCAGGACGAGGGAATTCGCCGGATTCTCAACTTCGGCCATACCATCGGACACGGAATCGAGGCGGGATCTGGTTACGGGGAGGTAAAACACGGCGAAGCGGTGATATGGGGTATGATCGGGGAGCTGTGGATATCTTTGAACCGAGGGTATATTAATCAGGAAACTTTTTCCGATCTGGTTCGAACTTTGAACCGTATTTCTTTACCTCCGCTTCCCGCGGATTTGAGCGATAGCGACCTATTTGAATATATCGGGCGGGACAAAAAGGTCAGAGACGGGGTGATAAATTCGGTGTTAATCAAAGAGCCGGGAAAAGACGTCGTCGTAGAAGAAGTAAACGAGGCCGAGATTAAAGGTGCCTGGGAGTTTTTACGGGAACTGGAGGTGAGCCTGTGGTGATTCTTGTCGTCAACGGACCTAATTTAAACCTTCTCGGAGAGCGTAAGCCCGATATATACGGGGATAAGGACCTGGGTTACGTAGAAGAAAAACTACGGGACCTCGCCCGCGATCTGGGAGTCGAGGTCAAGTTTTTTCAGTCCAACCACGAAGGAAGGATAATAGACTTCCTTCACGACTACAGAAAAACCGCTCAAGGCGTGTTGATAAATCCGGGAGCGTTAACCCACTACAGTTACAGCCTCAGGGACGCTCTGGAAGCTGTTGAACTTCCCGTAGTGGAGGTCCATATTTCCGACATCAAAAACAGAGAGGACTTTCGAAGACACTCGGTCGTAGAGCCCGTGGCGATAGACCAGATATCCGGTAAGGGCCTTGAAGGGTACGAACTCGGGCTGAAGAGCCTTGTCGGACACGTGAGGGGTTGAAACCATGATTTTTGCCGAACGGGTCGGGAAGCTGTCGAAGTCGCGGACGCAGCGGATAAACGATAGAGCACACGAGTTGAGAAGAAAAGGAAAGGATTTGATAGATCTGGGGGCCGGCGATCCGAGGTTTACGGAACCGGAGGGCGCCAGAAACGCCGGACGGAAAGCCATAGATGACTGCTATACCGGTTACACTGAGGTTGGAGGCAATCCCGGCTTAAGAGAGGCTATAGAGGAACGCTACGAAAAGGTTTTTGGAATAGATACCGGGCACCTGACTTCGATGGCGACGGTGGGGGCAAAGAGCGCCCTTTACGAAATTGCCCAGGTCTTTTACGAGGAAGGGGACGAAGTAATTTTGCCCCGACCTTACTGGGTTAGCTATTCGGCTCAGGTCGAGCTGCCGGGAGCGGTTTCCGTCTTCGCCCGGGGCAAGAGAGCCAATCACTACCTTCCGACTGCCGATGAAATCGCGGGGAAAATAACTCCCGATACGAAAGCGGTACTGGTTAACAGTCCGAGCAATCCGACCGGAGGCGTATATACCGAACGCCAGGCAAGAGACGTAGTAGACGTCGCCCGGAATCACGATTTGCTTCTGGTCAGCGACGAGTGCTACGACGGCTTCGTCTACGAACGGGATCGGTTCTGGTCCTTCGCCGCGAGCGATTACGAGAGGACGCTCGTAATCGGGTCGACCTCGAAGAACTTCGCCATGACCGGTTGGAGGCTGGGTTACGTTCTCGGAAGGCCCGACTACATAACGGAACTCGAAAAACTCCAGAGCCACGTAACCTCAAGTCCGCCTTCGATATCGCAGAAGGCGGCGGAAGCCGCTCTGAGAGACGGCCTGACGCTGACGCGCGACCTCCGAGAGGAATTCCGACGCAAGCGGGACCGACTGGTGGAGGGGTTGGCAGACGTACCCGGAATAGACTGTATTACTCCCCCGGGAAGTTTCTATCTGTTTCCAGACGTGCAGGGGTTACTGGAGGACATGAACTACGAAAAAGCCGATGACTGGAAGCTCGCGAAATTCCTGCTCGAGGAAGCGGGTGTGGTTACCGTTCCGGGAAGTGCTTTTGGGAGCCCGGGCCATTTACGGATGGCCTATCTACCGGAGGGAGATAGGCTGGAAGACGCGGCAAGGCGGATCGAAAGGACCGTAAAAGGCGTCGCTGATTTTTGAACTTTCCGGTCGCGGAAGAGTTGGATGGTAAAACAGTGACTGGACGGGTGAGTTGCCGGAGCCGTCGTGGAGCGGTAAAATTTATTAATAGATATATGGAGTAGCGATAGTTCGAACGAAACCACCGACTAATACTTACTTTCCTTATAATTCGGAGCGACCACCTCGATAGCGTTCGAACCATCCAGTTTCATTCCGTTACGAGACTTAAAAGTTTCTGCTGCGAGAATGATGTAGACCACCGTCGGTACGGGGAGTCAGCTAGCTCTGATGACTGATTCATCCCGGGGTTAAGACGTACTTTCCTTTAAGTTCGTGCGGTTGTTGAGGGACTGAGGAGACCTGACCAATGACTTTACTGGATAGGACTTGCCGGAGGCTGTTTGACGGCTTGCCCGAGGCGGTCTTTCTGGAGGACCGGGAAGGTAATATTCTGGACGTAAACCGGGCTGCCTGCGATCTACTTGGGTACGAGCGAGAGGACCTGCTGTCCCTGGGTGTGATGGATCTAATACCGGAAGGATCGCCCACCTTCGCCTCCGAAGGTATCGACCGGGGGGTTACTTCCGGGGTTCCTCTGGAAACGTACAATCTGAAAAAGGACGGGTCCCGGGTTCCGGTAGAGATACGGGGCCGGGAAGTAGAGCTGGGAGAGGGACAGCTGATCCTGGTAAGCCTGAGAGATATAACCAGGCGGAAGCAGTCGGAGGCCGAGTTGGTAAAGTCGGAGCGCAAATTTCGAAATACCTTCGAGTCGTCCCCGGACCCCACGTTTCTGGTCGACGAAAAGGGAGTTTTCGTCGACGTAAACAGGCGCGCCCTCGAGAAGCTCGGTTACGGCAGGGAGGAAGTGGTCGGAACCAGCCTTACGGAAGCCCCGTTTTTTTCCGAAGAGGCGGCAGAAACGGCCGTGAAGCAGTTCAAAAAAAGAAAACAGGGAGAAGAAATCCCCCCTTACGAATTGGTTTTAAGGACGAAAGGTGGGGAGGATCTGATTACCGAGGTAAACGTGACGAAGTTCGAGGACGAGGAAGCGTTTCAGGGTGAAGTGGTAATTGCCCGGGATATAACGAGCAGAAAAAAGACTGAGGAGCTGCTGAAGCAGAGCGAAAGACGGTTCAAAAACCTGGCTAACTTGTTGCCTCAACCGGTCTGGGAAACGGATACGGACGGTAACCTGACCTTCGCCAACAGGGTTAGTTACGAGAAACTCGGTTACGATCCCGGGGACCTCGAACAAGGTATAAAGATTACTGACCTGGTGGTCCGGGAGGACAGAAAAAAGATAATTTCTAACTTCAAAAGAGTTCTACGAGGGGAGGACTTTAAAGACCACGAGTATACCTGTCTGAGAAAGGACGGATCGACTTTTCCAGTGCTTGTTTACTCCTCACCCATAGTGAGGGACGGGAGAATGGTCGGGTTGAGGGGGATTACTCTCGATATTTCCAATCAAAAAGAGACGGAAAAGTCCCTGGAGCGGGAGAGGGAAAGGCTGCGCCAGCTCCACGCGGCAGTGGATAGATTTCAGCAGACGGGAACTGAGGAAGAGCTGTATAAACTGGCTATAGAAGTAACCAGGGAAATCCTTGGATTTGACCGCTGTGCTCTGTATCTGGCAGGAGAGGACAATTCGACCCTCGTACCGATCGAGACGTCGGAGGGTGAGGTAACGGAGGATTTTGCCACGCACGAGCCCGGTGAAGGGATCGCGGGCAGGACTTTGGAATCGCAAGAGACGATATGGGGCGACGATATCAGAGAGCTGGAAGGGGCAGAGCCGGAACGGGAGGACCTCAAATCGTTTATGAGCGTCCCGATAGGTGATATTGGGGTATTTCAGGCCGCCTCCACCGAAAAAGGTGCCTTCGAGCGGGTCGACGTAGAACTGGCTGAGATACTGGCCGGTCATCTGACGGAGGAAATAAAACGAATAAGACTGGAAAAAGAACTCCTTCAGCAAGCGATTAGAGACCCCCTTACCGGGCTTTACAATAGAAGGTACTTCAACGAATCGCTGAGTAACGAAGTCGAACGGAGCGAGAGGTACGGTCACAACCTGGCGTTCCTCATGATAGACGTCAACAGGTTTAAAGAGATTAACGACAATTATTCCCATCACATGGGAGATATGATTCTGCAGGAAGTTGCCGAACTGCTAGAAGAGAACGTAAGGGACGCGGATATCGTTGTCAGGTACGGCGGGGACGAATTCCTGATTATGATGCCCGAAACGGACGGCGATTCGAAATTGACCGCCGCCCGGCTGAGAAAGAGGCTGGCTCTCTGGAACGAGAAGTCTTCACTTCTGAAATTTCCTCTCACGTTTTCTATTGGTGTCTCTCACTGGAGGCCAGATCAGGACAGGAGCGTGGAAGACGCGCTAAAAGAGGCGGATCAAAGGATGTACGAGGAAAAAAGGCGTGAGTCCGAATAACTTCTTTTACCAAAAACAGCTGAGAACCCTCCAGGGCACCCCCTGGGGATGAATTAGCTGGTTTTTAGTCCAGCGGTCAATCGAGGAAGATTCTCTTAAAAGGCCGCTGGTAGTTAATTAAGTTTATATCTTATCTAGGTTGAAGTATAGAGGTGGGCTCGATTGACTGCTGGGTTTCGCGTTTTTGAAGGACGTAGTTGTTCTTATAAAGAGGTTTTTCTACAAGCCCCGCCCGGAAGGGCGGGGTAATTGATCTCGGCCCGGGCTGGGTTAGCTACGAAATCGACTTTTCAATTCGGAACATCCTTTAACGACGATTGGAAAATCGCTACTTGAGAGAAACCGGATACTTCCTTAAATTAATTCAAATCAATACACTACTACATCCCGTAATTCTATTTAGGATCGCTAATGGAGGAATTCGATTTCTACAAGAACGAGGTAGATCATCATGTCCTTAGAAGACACGACATTCTCCGATTGTAGTTTCGACGATTCCGACTGTCTGTTGAGCGACGATAAGGTCAGGGAAGTCCTTTCAAGTAGTCGTGCCACGAAATTTCTGGATTACGAGAGAGGGGAGAATATATTTAAGGCCGGGAAGCCGATCGTGGGCTTTTACGTAATCTGTGACGGCGTGGTAAAGGAAATATCGTGTCCTTCGATCGGGGATCAAATTACGCTGAAGGTTTTCAAGGCCGGAGAAGTCCTAATTAGCGAAGCTTTCTTTTTCGACGAAGAGAGGTATAACACCAGGGCTCAGGCAATCACCGAGGTAAAGGTACTGTTCGTCCAGCGATCGGTCTTTCCCGAATTAATGAGAGTTGCCGGAAAGAAAGTGGGCAGGGAGCTTGCGAAAAATATGAGGTACCTTCGAAAAAATCTGGAGCTCTCCTCTCGCCCTGTGCTGAAAAAGACTGCTTACTGGCTGGCGAAGCTATTACCGGATTCTTCTAATAGCCTGACTATATCGAATAAAGAACTGGCCGAGATTGTCGGGTGTTCGCACGTAACCGTATCCAGAAAATTGAGCAAGCTGGCCGAAAACGATCTAGTCGAAAAGCAGGGGCAGGAGCTAACGGTACCGAATAAAGACAAATTGAAGGAAAAAGCTTCGGCCGGACCTTTAAGCTGACGTTTCCGGCCGAACCCGGGTGCTGTTTTTGACCTGGCCGGGCAAGCGGAGTCAGGCAATTTTCGGTCCTGTGCGTGATCTGCCGATAGACCCCGCAGTCTTCTGCGGGGTGGAATCGGCAATTTTAACTGGAAGTTGTTCGGTGCCTCTGGGCGGTTAGGCCCTTGTTTGAATTGCCGGTACGGCAAAATGAATTGAGGCTACCGCATATATATTCCGCCGTTTGCGTTTATCGTTTCCCCGGTGATGTAGCTTCCGTCATGCGAAACGAGGAAGGAGATAACTCCCGCGATTTCCGGCGATTCCGCGACCCTGTCCAGAGGTATTTTTTCGGTTATCTTGNNCTCTTTCTCTTCCAGAGCTTCTCTCGTCATCGGTGTCCTGGTATATCCGGGCGAGATGGCGTTAACGGTGATCTCCGGAGCCAGTTCCAGAGCCAGGGACTTGGTTAACCCCAGTATCCCCGCTTTGGACGATGCGTAGTGGGATCCGTGGTCGGAGCCCGTCATAGCTCTCAACGAGCTTATGTTTACGATGCGACCCCAGCCCAGTTCCTTCATCTTCGGAGCCACGGCTTTGGCGCAATTAAACGAACCGGTAAGGTTTACGTCCAGGCCCTTTTGCCAGTCTTCGTGGGTTAATTCGTCCAGCGTCGCATGATGGGAAAAGCCCGCGTTGTTAACCAGGACTCCCAGTTCGCCGTATTCTTCAACGGTTCTCTCCACCATGTTTTCCACGTCTTTCGGAACGGATACGTCCGCCTTGACTGCAAATGCCTCTCCGCCGTGATCCTCGACCATCTGGACTGTTTTTTCCGCTCCCTCCTCGTCACGGGAGTAGTTGACCGTTATTTTAAAACCGTCCTGGGCCAGCCTTATTGCTGCAGCCCTTCCTATACCGCGGGAACTGCCGGTTATTATCGCTCCTACGTTTTCCAAATCTATACACCTCAGGTTTATGGTTGGTTAAAATCAAAAGGGCGGAGGTAAAACCTCCGCCCTAACAGTGCTGAATCCTATAAATCGATTGCGTCCACCGGACATAAATCGGCCGATTCTTCACAGCATCCGGCTTCGTCACAGCCGGTGGCGTCTTCTTTTACTTCTGCGTAGCCCGCGTCGTTATTCAGCTCAAATACTTCCGGACACGTCTGCGAGCACAGACCGCAGGCTATACAAAGGTCTTGGTCTACTTTAGGTGATGCCATTTGTTTTCCTCCTTTGACGAAATCAATAACTGATGAAAGTTCCTCTTCTGGTTTATGTGCGGAGTTAGTCCGCTTCCAAATAGAATTTTACCGAAGGAGTTAACCGGACAATTAAGACCGAGAATTACCCCCCTTCTTTATTACCAAACAAGCCGAGAAGTCTCGTAATTATATCGGGATAGTTGTCTTCGCGAATTTAGCATTTTAGAATATAGCGGATGATCAAACCCTGGTCAAATAGGGAGTCTAAGAGTATTTAACGGGATTCTCAAGTGTCCCGATACCGTCGATCTCGAGCCTGACCACGTCGCCCTCCTTTACGGGAGCTATTCCCCTGGGGGTTCCGGTTGAAATCACGTCCCCCCGTCGGAGAGTCATGAACGAACTTATTTCTTCCACCAGGTCCGGCAGATCAAATATGAGGTTGGATGTATCGGACGACTGTCTGACCGAACCGTTTACCTTGAGCTCGAAGGAAATCGGTAGGTCGACCTCGTCAGGGGTGACCAGAACAGGACCCAGCGGAGCGGCGGTGTCAAATCCTTTCGCCCGGACCCAGTTTTGCTCCCAGCTTTGAGCGTCCCGATTGGTCACGTCGTTTAGCCCCGTAAATCCCCGGATGTAGCTGAACGCGTTCGAACGTTCGACGTTTCGGCAGTCTTTGCCGATAACGATTGCGATTTCCCCTTCCGGATCGTACCTGTGGTTTGCGGTAATTTCTATTGGATCGCCCGGGTTCACGAGAGCAGTCGGGGGTTTGAAGAATAGAGACGGCCGGTCGGGGACGCTGGAGTCCGTTTCTTCTATGTGATCACGGTAGTTCAACCCGACACAAATTATCTTCGACGGGGTAACGGGAGCAAGCAGATCCAGTTCGGACAGGCTTAAAGTTCTATCTTCATCAGCTAGCAAGCCCTCTTCCGAAATTTCTCCCTCGATTATTTCACCCGTTTCCGGGTTTCGTGCTCTGGCAAATTTCATCTTTGTCCACCACCCGAATTATTTTTTCTCCTACCGGCTGACGAGTCCGGGACTGGAGGTTTTGGGGAAGTCAGCACTTGAAGGGTTAACGGAGTCCCGGATTCGACCCTCCCCCGTAAATACAATAAGGCCGGAGGCGAAGCTCCGGCCTTACGTGAAAGTTCCAGTTGGACTGGCTTAATTAGCCGGCCAATTTAACAATTGCAGCCGGTTCCAAAACTCGAAAGCCGAAACTCTCCGTGAGAAAGAGCTTTACTTTTCCGTTTCCATGGTCTTCGTATCCTATCGAGAAGTCCTGCCCGAGTACCAGCTCGATGTCTCCTCCCCGAGTTGATACCAGAACCGGATCGTCGACCTTCGGGCTATATACTATGGAACCACCTATTAGATCCTCTAGTTGGCGCTTTAACGGATATCCCTTTGAAGTAGTGGCTATTGAGAGCCATAGATCTTTGTCGACCAGAAGGGTATACGGACCTTCTATTGCCTCGTCCTGAAATACGGTTACGGCTTCGGATACTCCTTCGAGCATACCGGATTTTCCGTCCGGGAGGTCGACTGACGATCCGGCGGACGCCATAAGTCCCTCGATGCCTGCGTCGGCCAGCCCGTTGTATATTACCCCTTCCTCGAACCGGGCGACTTCTGCCGCGGCGTCTTCCAGCGCCGACAGATCCACGTCTTCCGCTCCTCTCGAGAGGTTATCCAGTTCCCAGATGTCTAGCTTGAATGACTTTCTTGTTTCCACGAGAGGAGTAACTTTTCTCACGCCGTACCTTACGGCTTCCGGAGAATCCTCCTGGATTTCCAGGCGCCCTTCCGGTATTGCCGAGTAATCCCAGCCCTTTGGTTCGACCACGTCTACTACTTTTCTTCCGGTTAATTTATTCGATAGTACTTCACGTGCCTGTTCGTCGATTTCTTCCCAGCTCTCGTCGGTTATCGGTGCCAGGGAGCGTTTTAAGAAATTCATGAATTACACCTCTTTTTCGATATTAGCTCATGTTGCCTATGTCCAGATCTTCGGAGTTCTCTTCTTTCCCGGAATCCTCTGTTCCTTCCTCTTCTAGTTCCTCGAGTTCGGTAATCGGTGCTTCCGAGAATAGATACGTATTCAACTCTTCGTCCCAGGCGGGCATATTACGTCTTAACCATTCTATTGCCATGCAGGCGTGTTCAATTTCTTCATCTCTGTTGTGAGCCAGCAGATCCGCAAGCTCGGCGTCATCCGTCGCAGAAGCCCTCTGCTGGTACCAGTTGACAGCTTCTACCTCTTCTTTCAGACTCATCAGTGCTCGAACGATATCTCTATCGCTGTCCTCTAAATCTTCTAAAGGTTCATGATATTGATCCATGATTTACCTCCTTTTTCTTCTTAATTAGAATAACTTCTAAACCTCTTTAACTCAACTACTTCTTAGTTCACCGGCACCGGAGTCGGTCTTAAGTCCGGAAATACTTGTGAAAATCAACTGAAGTTAATAACCTTGATTTACAATGATAAATTTAGAACCAGAAGAAGTCTGGCATCATTTTCAGAAGATAAGTGAGATACCGCGCTGTTCCGGAAGCGAAGAAGGAGTAAAAGATTACATACTGGAAGTGGCGGAGCAGGCGGAGCTGGAATCTCGCGTGGACGGCGTGGGCAACGTGCTGCTGGAAAGCGGAGATAGCCCGGACGTCGTCCTGCAGGCACATATGGATATGGTTTGTGAGAAAAATTCGGAAGTTGATCACGATTTCGGGAAGGACCCGATCAGGCTGAAAGAGGAAAACGGCTGGATAACCGCGGAGGGCACAACCCTGGGCGCGGATAACGGAATCGGAGTTGCCCTCGCACTTGCCGTAATAACCGGTGATTACGGCGTCGGTTCCCTGGATTGTTTGTTTACGGTTGACGAAGAAAGAGGACTCAACGGGGCGTCCAATCTCGATCCGGATTATATCAGGGGAAACCGGTTGATAAACCTGGACAGCGAGGAGTTTGGCGTCTTTACCATAGGCTGCGCCGGGGGCGGGAAGACCACACTCGACCTCCCGGTTAATCGCGGAAACTGTTCGGGTAACAGGTTCAAAATCTCGATCCAGGGACTTGTCGGAGGCCACTCGGGAGCGGATATAGACAAGGGCAGGGCAAACGCAATCAAATTGATGGCACGGTTGATCAAAAGTCTCGAAGGTATTTCTCCCGAACTGGTGGAAATAGACGGTGGCGACAAGCATAATGCCATACCGAGGGAAGCCTTCGCCGTCGTCTCAGCCGATATCGACTTCCCTGATTTCGAGAAAACGCTGGCAGAAAAATTTTCCGTATTTAAAGAGGAATTCGAAAAAACCGAACCCGGTTTGAACTTAAAACTGGAAAAGGTTACGGAAAAAACCAGGGATGGATGTTTCGACGAAGAGTCCTCAGCGAACCTGATAGATTTAATATCCGCCCTGCCGAACGGAGTAATGGCCTACGATGCAGAACTTGAGTCCACCGTGGAGACTTCCACGAACCTTGCCTCGGTAAAACTGGAAGACGGGGTCGCGAGAATCTTGATGAGCTCCCGCAGCAGTCGAGAGTCCAAGCTCGAAAACCTCAGGAGGAACAGAATAGAAGTAATCGGAAAGAGATTCGGATGCAGAGTGGAGCATAACGAGGCCTACCCCGCCTGGCAACCCGACTGGGAGTCGGATCTACTCGGTAAGACCAAGGAGGTTTTCGAAGATTTGTACGATAGATCTCCCAGGGTTAAAGTGGTACACGGAGGGCTCGAGACGGGAATTATCGGGGAGAAAACGGAAGGGGTGGAAATGATAGCGATCGGTCCGGATATCGAATCTCCTCATTCACCCGAGGAACGGATGAATATCGAGTCTGTCGGGGAGTTCTGGAGTTTTCTCCTTGCTTTGTTGCGAGAACTAAACGGTTAAAGAGTACGGAGCAGGCCGGAGAGTCAGGTCGGGTAGCAAAGGCTTGAGTGTTCGGGCTCTTCACTTGATTTAATTACCCGCTTAAATTAACATCTCAAAAGATCAATCCCTTAGGGAAAAAGAGGTGACGAACAATTCCTGTAATAAAGTCGGCAAAAAAGAGATTAAGACAGAATAAGAAGCGAAGAGAGCGAAACAAAAAACGGAAGAAGAGACTAAAGGAAGTTACGAAAAAGATGGATAGGTTGCTCGAAGAAGAAGACGTGGAAGCTGCCGAAGAACTTCTACCCGAATTAATGCGGGTGGTGGATAAAGCGGCCAGCAAAGGACCACTTCACCGGAATAAAGCCGGGAGAATAAAGTCCAAGTACGCAAAGCGCGTCGATGACCTGGGTTAATTCTTATCTTCCCTCTACTTGTGTTTTTTGACGGAAAAACGTGGTGGGGGGTAAGAAAGCTTCTTTTATTTAGGAGGCATAATGAACTTTGATCTGGATTTGTTGAGCAAGGCAAAGTACTGGTCCACACTGTCGGTAATTGTCGTTATAGTTGGATGGATAATACTGGCAACCCCTCTTGTTAGTTCGGGGCTCAGGGACTCAAGCTGGCCCTGGCTAAACCTGGGAATAGATTTTCAGGGCGGGACGAAGATAACAGTTCCGTTTGAGGAGGAGGTAACGACAGCGCGCATCAGACAATTTTTATCCTCCACCGAAGGTCTCTCGGAGTTGAGCGACAGTAAGCTACAGAGCGAGGCGAATTCTAACACGATCTACATCGACACAAAGGCCGACGTGGGCGGCAACGAGGTCCTGCTGAACGAATTGCGGGAATCGCTGGCGGGGTCATTTCAGGTTACGGAAGAGGAAATAAGCATCAACTCCGTCGGTCAACAGATCAGTCGGGAGTTCCAGGTTAAAGCAATGCAGGCAATCGGACTTGCCCTGCTTGTTATACTTCTTTACATAAGCTGGAGATTTAGACTCAGATATGCAGTGGGAGCGGTAGCCGCCGTCATCCACGACGTAACGATTGCTCTCGCCGTATTTGCGATATTTGGAATTGAGATAAACTTGCCGACCATTGGTGCGTTTCTTACCATCGTCGGTTACTCGCTCAACGATACCATAGTGTATTTCGACAGAATACGGGAGAACTCGGGAAAGAGGGCTGCTCGGTCCGAGTCTACCTTTTCGCTGATAAACAAGAGTATAAACCAGTCGCTGTCCAGAACGTTAAGTACTTCGACGACTACCTTTATCCCGGTAATTGCCCTCGTGTTGTTTGGAGGGCCCGTTTTGAAGGCATTTTCTCTGGCCCTGCTCATCGGTGTAATTGTCGGTACTTATTCTTCGATTTACGTAGCAGCGCCCATAGTCTACGCGTGGGACAAATACCTGGCCAGTGAATGAAATCACTCCTCGGTAACGACAGGATCTGGAGACCGGCCCGACCAAAACAGGGTCTGGTCGACAGCATCCGGGAAGATTTTAATTGCTCCCGGGTATTTGCCGGAATTGTGGCCAGTCGTTACGGCGAGGACTACGATAGAGCCAACCTTTTGACCGGAGAGGGCGAGGAGTTACCGGACGGTGTTTTTCATTCATCCGATGCCCTTCCGGACCTATCCAGCGCCATAGATAGAATAGTCCTGGCGGCCAGAGAGGAGCAGGACGTATTTATTCACGGGGATTTTGACGTGGACGGCCTCAGCAGTGCCGCTATCGTCTATCGCGGGTTAAAAAACCTGAAAGACCTGCCGGGACCCGGCAAGTTGAAAGTGGATGTCGGCAGCAGGGATTTCGGACACGGAATCAGTAAAAAGGTTTCATCCAGGTTGATCGACGAGGGGTACGACCTGGTCATAACAACCGATTGCGGAGTAAAGGGAAACGACGAGATCGCCCACCTGAAAAACTTCGGGATCGACGTAATAGTAACCGATCATCACGAACCTTCCAATAATCTTCCACCCGCTCTAGCTGTTGTGGACCCCAAGAGAGAGGACTCCGATTATCCAAACCCGCACCTGGCCGGAGCCGGCGTTGCCTACAAACTTGTGGAGAGTCTGGTCGATCGGGTCGACGGTAATTCCGAGAGGAAGAGCGACCTGATCCAGCTTGCCGCCCTGGGAACCGTATCGGATCTGGTACCGCTTATCGTTGAAGGGGAAGACGAAAACCGGTGGCTGGTAAAAGCCGGACTGGAGGAGATGAGGCAAAACCCGATAACTGGTATTTCTGCTCTGCTGGGGGAGCTTGGCGGTAAGAGAAAGGAAGTGAGGCCGGAAATAGTAAGCTATCGGATCGCACCCAAGTTGAATTCGGCGAACAGGGTCGGAGATCCCCAGGTAAGCTTTTTACTGCTTGCCACTCGAAACCGAGCCCGAGCCGAGCACCTCGCAGGCACTCTGATCGATTACGACAGGGACAGGTCCAGGCTGCAGGACAAACTTACGAGAAAGGCGATAACTCAGGTTAAAGAGGCCGGGTTCGACCCGGAGACCGACGGGCTCGTGTTTGTCGTTGGAGACGAGTGGAACCCCGGTATTCTGGGTTTGGTTTCCTCCCGACTTTCCGGAAAGTTCAACCTTCCCGCAGTTACGATAAGCAGAAATACGCCTACCTGTCGGGGGTCGATGAGAGGTATAGAAGGGATGAGCGTTTACGAAGGTCTCAGTCGCTGTTCGGACTACCTGACCAAGTTCGGCGGTCACGAGATGGCCGGTGGGTTTGCCGTCGACAGTTCGAACNTGGNCCCGCTTAGGAACTGTTTGCAGGACTGGGCTTCTTCCGAGCTCGAATCCTACGAGGCGGTCGAGGAGAATCCCCTGGAGGATAAACTGGATCCGGCCCAGGTTAATCTGAATCTCTACAGGGAAATTCAAAAGCTGGCTCCTTTCGGAATGGGAAACCCCAAACCGTATTTCTGGATGGACCAGCTGGATATAGTGAGCGCGAGAAGGGTGGGCAGTTCCAAGAACCACCTGAAACTCAAACTTGCCGGGGGCGACGAGATACTCGACTGTATAGGATTCGGGATGGGGGAAGACCTGCCCCGGCTGAAGGAACAGTCCAGGGTTAATCCCGTCTTTACGCTCGAGTTGAACGACTGGGGAGGAAGGGAAAGCGTCCAGCTTAAATTAGAGGATTTCGTCCTTAAGGAGTAACTTGAACTTCTCCCAGTAGACTTTCGCCATGAAGTAAGGAATCAATCTGGCTTTTACCAGCCTCTTGGGCTCGAGCCAGATTCTGTACAGCCATTCCAGACCTCTATCCCTCATCCACCTGGGAGCTCTGGGCAGGTTTCCGGAGAGCACGTCGAAGCTTCCACCAACTCCCATCACCACGTTGGCGTTCAGGGATTCAATGTGTTCGAGTATCCAGTCTTCCTGTTTTGGTACACCCATTCCCACCAGTAACAGGTCCGGGTTTGCTTCGTTTATTTCCGAGACCACCTCGCAATTATCCACCGGAATGTAGCCGTGATGGGTCCCGGAGATTTCGATTCCCTTGTATTTATTGCTAATTATATCNCCCGCTTTATCGGCCACTCCGGGTTTTGACCCGAGGAGGTATACTGTAATAGTTCGGTCGGAATTAAGGATTTCTTCNACGAGATCTATACCGGCCACCCGTTGTTTTAAGGGGAGATCGTGGACTCTGGAAGCCCAGATTAACCCGAATCCGTCCGGCGTGACTACGTCGGCCCGATCAAAAGCTTTAGAAAGAAGTTCGTTATTTGTCGCCCGAACCACGGCAGTCACATCGGGGGTTGCCACGTAGCTGGTCGGTTTGTCATCGACCAGCTTTGCGATTTCCCGGCACGTGTTGGTTAACCTGCTGAAATTAAAAGAAGTGCCGAAGATTCGCCCCGAACCCCTTCCTGTTGCGGCGAGCGAGGGCTCCAGGTTTCGGAGTTTGACTACTGCTCTGTTCGCCAGGTAGAACAGCGAGGGGAGCAGCACCGCACCAAGAGCCAGCGTCGCAGTCTGGGCCGGGCCGGGATAACGAATGAACCACCAGCTGGCGAGCCCTACGTAGCTCAAGCTTATGTAGAGTAAGGCGATGCCCAGCGAACTCGATCCCAGGTACTTCTTCATGGTTCTATCAAGCCAGCTCGTATCGGCTCCCGCGACGCTTGGCGCGCTGGTAAAAGCCAGCGAGCCTCTGGCGGCTGGAATGGCGAGGGGAGCAATCGGAACGAGTAGGACGAGCGCGGTAAGGGACTTCACCAGACCAACCAGCGCAAGACTTGCCAGTATGAACCCCAGCTGTCGAAAGACGACCGACGAGAACTCCTTTCTTCGACCAAAGATCAGCAAGCCGGCCGAAGTACCGATGAACGTCATGCCAAGCTGGAAGGCGGTGGTAAGTTTCTGCTCGTGCTGTAGAATGACTATAAGCAGGAAAGAGAGAGCTATCAAAAGCAGCGTGACGACGAATAGGCGCCACTTTTCCCGGTCCAGTTCGGCGTGAACGAACTCTACGGATCGAGATATTACCAGGAGCCACGTCATGGTTAGCGGGACGCTCAGCCAGGTAAAGTAAAAGTAATTTCCGGTTGTTGCCATCTGAATAAACTGGATCCTGAAACCGATCAGGGAGAAAACCAGACCGGCGACCAGAAATCCGCCGTACTCGATTATCCTGCTGGTCTCGCCCAGCTTTCTTGACCCGCCTATTATAATCAGGCTAACCAGAAGGCCGATTAACGGGGGCGAGAAGCCGGCGATAAGACCGGCTGACACGGGGGCTATCAGGGGAAGGAAGTTGGCAAGCGACCCTAGCCGCTGCCATTTCCTCGAACCCAGGAACAGCGCCCCGGCAAGGATAAATGAAATGACTGAACCCGCTCCGGGAATAGCACTAATCATGACAGTGAAGTATATGGGTCCTGGTTTTACCTGAAAAGGAATTAATTCAGTTATATCGCGGACAGATGTCTACTCCAGTCTGGATAACGGATTCAACTCTCGGTCCTGTCTACCCCGGTAGATTGCAGATGGTATGATGATATCGTAAGATTTACACAGTTTTTAGCGGAGGACTAATTTACAACAATATAGCACAAGGGGGGTTTCAATGAAGGAAATTAGATGGCATGGTCGGGGCGGTCAGGGAGCAAAAACCGCCTCTCAATTACTTGCGGACATCAACCTGCAGGAAGGTAAGTTTGTTCAGTCGTTTCCCGAGTACGGTCCCGAGAGAAGCGGTGCACCTATACGGGCCTATAATCGGGTTTCAGACGAAAAGATTAGAGTTCACTCCGGTGTAGATAAACCGGAACTGGTAGCCGTTGTTGACCCCACGTTACTTCAGGCTGCAAATCCTACGGAGGGGTTGTCCGAAGACGGGGTATTGCTGGTCAATACCTCGAAGAGTTCAGAAGAGGTCAAGAACGAAACCGGTTTTGACGGTAAAGTCTTAACTTTTAACGCTTCCAAAGTAGCGGAGGAAGCCGGGAGCGGTTACGCAAATATTCCGATGCTTGGAGCTCTTGTTGCCGTTCTGGGAACGGATTACGATGTAGCGGAAGCTGAGGTCAAAAAAGCGCTGTCAAAAAAGCTTCCGGAAGAGATAGTCGAGATGAACCTCCGGGCGTTTAAAGTCGGTTACGAGACGTTAAGTTAACTATTACGGGAGGACATATGGCAGAATTTGAACTAAAGAAGTACGACGAAATACCAATTGGCGGAGTTATTACTGGCGGAGCTACCCCCGAGCTCAACAAAACAGGGGATTGGAGATCGGAGAGGCCGATCTGGGACGAAGATACCTGTATTCAATGCCTTCAGTGCTGGGTCAACTGTCCGGACGCTTCCTTTGAAATAGCCGAGGAAGAGATACAGGGGATAGACTACGAGCACTGCAAAGGGTGTGGAATCTGTGCGGAGATATGTCCCGTAGACGCCATTTCTATGAAGCCAGAGGGGGAGGTATCAGAGGATGAGTAACGGTAACAGACAAGTACTGACCGGTCACCAGGTAGTAGCAAACGCGATGAAGCAGGTGGAGCCAGACGTAGTTGCCGCTTACCCTATTACACCGCAATCGGAGATAGTTGAGTACTTTTCCCAGTACGTGGCCGACGGGAAGGTCGACACGGAAGTTATCACCGTTGAGTCAGAACACTCGGCCATGAGTGCCTGTGTCGGATCGGCTGCCGCCGGAGCCAGAACCATGACGGCGACGGCTTCTCAGGGACTCGCTCTTATGATGGAGATAGTCTACATTGCCGCTTCCATGAGGACGCCCATCGTTATGGCAGTTGCCAACAGGGCTCTCAGCGGACCCATTAACATTCACTGCGACCATTCCGATTCGATGGCGGCGAGAGACAGTGGCGTAATTCAACTTTACGGCGAGGACGCTCAGGAAGCCTACGAATTTACGCTGATGGCACAGCGCCTGGCGGAAAGTGAAGACGTGTTGCTGCCAGTCATGGTGACTCTGGACGGATTTACCTTGACTCACACAGCTCAGGTGGCGGAACTGTTGCCCGACGGAGCCGTTACGGATTTCGTCGGCGAGTACGACGCACGGTACCCTCTGTTGGACGTCGAGAACCCGACGACTCAGGGACCGTTCGACATGCCGGACTACTATTTTGAGCATAAACTGCAGCAGGTCGACGCGATGAAAAACGTTCCGGATAGGTTTCTCGAAGTCCAGGATAAGTTTAATGACATCGCGGGCAGCAACTACGACGGACTTTTCGAGACATACAAGCTGGACGATGCCGATCACGCAGTAGTGATACTCGGGTCGACGGCCGGTACGGCAAAAGTCGTAGTGGACGAGCTAAGGGATAAAGGCAAGAAAGTTGGGCTTCTCAAGCCCTGGCTGTTCCGTCCATTTCCAGGTGAACAAATAAAGGAAGCTCTCGTGGATAAGGAAGCTGTCGCGGTTCTGGACAGGTCTCTTTCCTTTGGCTCTTCGGGCCCGCTTTATCTGGAAGTTAGCTCTGCTCTGTCCGAAGAAGACGAGAAACCTAGGCTATATAACTACACGTACGGTTTGGGTGGCAGGGATATAAAAGAGAACCAGATCGCGGAAGTATTTGAAGACCTGGAAAACCCTGACCTGGAAAAGAAGATGCGGTACATCGGTGCGAGACAGTAACGGGAGGGTATGAATAAATTATGGCCAGTCTAAAGACTTTAGCTAAAAGAGAAGAAAAAAAGAGAAAATTTGAGAGCGGACATTCACTATGTTCGGGTTGTGGCCTGCCCATCGCGGTGAGAACTATTTTGAACTCCACGGACGGCCCCGTAGTTGCTTCTAACGCCACGGGCTGTCTTGAGGTCGCCACTACCAGATTTCCGACGTCCGCCTGGAACATTCCGTGGATTCACAACGCATTCGAGAACGCCGCGGCGACGATAAGCGGAGCGGAGTCGGCTTATCGTTCCATGAAACGAAAGGGAAAGGTAGACAAGGACATAGATTTTATCGCCTTTGCCGGGGACGGGGGGACGTACGACATCGGTTTTCAGTCCCTGTCCGGAGCCCTGGAACGCGGCCACGACTTCACTTACGTTACGCTCGATAACGGAGCTTACATGAATACGGGAATTCAAAGATCTAGTGCCACGCCAAAAGGTGCCTCCACGACGACCGCACCTTCCGGCAAGGAGAGGTACGGGAAGCAGGAAAAGAGGAAGAACCTGACGGAAATCGTTGCCGCCCACGATATTCCTTACGTGGGACAGGCTTCAATTTCCCATCTCCAGGACCTTTCTGATAAGGCGGACAAAGCGATACATAGAGACGGACCGGCATTTCTAAACGTCCTTTCTACCTGTCAGCTTGGCTGGAGAGTTCCCCCCAAGGACTCGATCAATATAGCTCAGAAAGGCGTAGATACGTGTTTCTGGCCGCTATACGAAGTTGACGAAGGGGAGTACAATATTACTTACGAGCCGAAGGAAAAGCTTCCGGTAGAAGAATGGCTGGAACCGCAGAAACGCTTTGCCGCTCTGTTCAAAACGGGTAACGAGGAAGTAATAAAAGAGATTCAGGGCGACATCGACCGGGACTGGGAAAAGCTCCAGGCAAAAGCGTCTTAACCTTTAAGCAACTAAAATACCCCGCCTTTCCGGCGGGGTATTATTTTATGGGGCTGGAGGGAAGGCGGGCTTGGATCCAGGAGCTACCGAGATGGTGAGTGGAACGGGGGATATATACCCGCCTCCCCCAGTCAGCCTTGTCTATCGCTTTCCAATGAAGCAACCGTAATAAACTTTTCTCCAATCTTTAGCAATTAAACGATAAAGGTTTTTCGAGCCCAACAAAGGACTTACGGTGGGTTGTTTTATCTACCTTATCACTGAGGCTAGTGAACGATGTTTAACCCTCGGAAGAAATTTGTCCTCAGTTTCGACAAACTTTTTCCGGTTATTTTTCCGGAGGTAGGTTGGATATTTTCCAGTACTCCTGTACGGTTTCAATGACTTTCCTGAACTCGGCCGGGTTAACGGGCTTGTGGACGTAACTGCTTGCGCCGCTATCGTAAGCCTTGACGATATCCTCCTCCCGCTCCGAGACGGTAAGGACTATGACCGGGATGCTCTTGAGTTCTTCGTCTTCCTTGACCGACTCAAGGACTTCGTGACCTCCGATTTTCGGAAGATTGAGATCAAGCAGGATGAGGTCGGGCTTTGGAACGTCTTCAAAGCCTTCTCTCTGATAGAGGAAATCGAGCGCTTCCTCTCCGTCTCTGACCACGAACAGCTTTGACTCGACGTCGCTTTTATATATGGCCCGCTGGGTTAAATCTATGTCGTAGTCCTCGTCTTCGACAAGTAAGATATCCAACCTGTTTTTATTGCCCATTTTTCCCTCCTGATTCTTATTTTAATAAATTCTAGTTATTTACTCGAGAAAAGTTAACCCCATTGGTCATTTCTCGACCTGAAATATTTTCGTCCATCTGTTCCTTTCTACCCGGTAGAGTGAAGTAAAATGTCGTCCCCTCTCCCGGTTCGGATTCGGCCCAGATATCGCCCCGGTGTTCCTCGACTATCCTCTTACAGACGGCGAGTCCTATACCAGTCCCTTCGGGGTTATCCCGGGGATTGAGTTTTTCGAAAACCTTGAAAATCTTTTCCAGGTATCTGTCTTTTATTCCCATCCCGTTATCGCTTACCCAGAGGAGATACTTGTCCGATTGCTCCTCCCAGCCGATTTCTACTCTTGGATCTTCCTTGTCGTTGTACTTGATCGCGTTTGTTACCAGGTTGCTGAACAGTTCGGTTAGTAGCGTCTTATTCCCGTAGACTCGAGGTAAGTCGTCGGGCACGACAAAGTTAACTTCGTCGAGCAGGTACTTCAGGTCCTCCTTTAGTTCGGAAATTAGCTCTAAGAGGTCGATTTCGTCGAACCCCTTGTCTTCCATGTTGATGCTCGAGTAGGTGAGCAGGCTCTCTATCCTGTCCCTGAGCCTCTGTGTCGTATCGGAGAGCGCCTGAAGCGACCTTACCCCGCCTTCGTCCAGTTTGTCTTCGTAATCCTCCAGCAGTATGTGGCTGTAACCCTCGAGCGTCTGGAGCGGAGCCTTCAGGTCGTGAGANATCCCGCGCGAGAACTCCTCCAGTTTCTCGTTGCTCTTTTTGAGCTTTTCCGTCTGCCGTCGTAGGTCTTCTTCCAGCTGCTTGACCTCCGTTATGTCTATGTAGTGTTCGATTCTCCCGCCCTCGTAACGGTCGGTCTCTATTGGTATGCTTCGATATTCCAGTATTCTCTTGGTCTTTCCGTACTCGTTGGTGATCGAACAGACGTGACTGTTGACCCTGGAATTTTCGTTGTGAGCTTTTTTGGCCACCTCGGTAAACTCGTCGGTATTTTCGAACGAGCCGACGAAATAACCCATTGCCCGCTCGGCGGATAGACCGATCAGCTCTCGTCTATTTAAATCAAAGAAAACCTCCATGGTCTTGTTTGCCCAGACGACCTCTCCCTGTTTATCTATCAGAACCACGGCGGAGTCAAGGGTGTCTATCGCGTCCTCTATCAGGTAACGATACCTGGCACCCGATTCCCGGAGTCGCTTCATCAGCCTGTTTATCTTCTTATTGTTCGTGAACTCGAGTATACCCGCCTGTTCCGTGACCTTGCTGCCCTTCATCGTGGTGGGTATGGTAGTCGGCGAATTGTTACCGGGTGCGGGTTTCTCGACCAGCCTGACGTCTATTCCGCTCCTGGCCCCACCGGGCCGCCGGCCCTCCGATCTAAAGACGTTTTTTAGCTGTTTCTTTACCAGATCCAGGTCTTCCGGATGAACTATCTCCGCCAGATGAAGGTTGTCGACGTTCTCGTGGCTTAGGACTTCTCTGGAAGTTTTGTTGGCTCTCAGGATGTTCCCCTCTCGGTTCACGAGATAGAGGATGTTGGAGGAGTTGTTGAACAGCTTCGTCGCGTACTTCTGTGCCCCCCATCCTTTTAGTTCCCGCGACGTTTTCAGCGAAAATTTTTCGGAAAGGTAGAGTATACTCGTGGTTAACAGCGGTACGGCAAGCAGGATGCCGATAAGGGTGGAACTGGATATCTGGAGGACGAGTATTGCAACGGCTAAAATGACGTAACTCAGGCCGAGAACGGCAATATACCTTTTCAACTTAGATCACGCAAAAAGTTTTGCTTGGCTCCTCGGAATACCCTAATCTCCCCTACCCTGGTAGGAGGTAAACATCGCTCACCAAAACTAACACAAAAAATTTCCTTCGACAAGGACAGGGATCACTTGGAGGGGTGAGTGCTCATATAATCAAGTTTTGATCTAGAGTGATCGGGAAAGAGGCGGCGAGTTCTTCGATGCTGTCTTCGTCAAGGATATCTATCTTCCTGTCCCGCATCTTTATAAATCCTCGGTCCTCTAGTTCTCCCAGAGTTCTGATAGCCGTCTTGGAAGAAACCCCGGCAAGCTCGGCCAGTTCGGATCGAGAGAGCTCTATTCCCTCTCTACCGAGCCTTAAGATAAACCGGGCCAGTCTTTCCTTACTGCTGTTGTAGGACCTCTCCGCGAGTTTGCTCTGAAACGCCTTCAGTTCCTCCGACATCTTTGCGAAGAACCGGAAGACGATCTCTGGATGTTTTTCCAGGAAGTAGAAGAAGTTTCCCCGCTCGATAAACCCTACTTCCACGTCGGTGAGGGTCTTGGCAAATGCTATGTGCGTTCCCTTGTCGAAAAGCGTGGTTTCCCCAATATACTCGCCGGGACCGGCAAGCTTTAAAATTTGTTTCTTGCCCCGGAGGGTCCGTTTTACCAGCTTTACGAGCCCGTCGTTGATGAGGTAAAAGCCGAAAGACGGAGCCCCTTCCTGAAAGATTATCTCTTCAGGGCCGTACTCGATGTTTTTAACTTCACCCTGGAGCTCTTTTATACTCTGCTCGTCTAGATCACTGAATATCTTTATCTTTTTTAGGTCAGCCATAGTATGTCCTAAGACTTCTGGGTTTATTTTCTTTAAACAAGACCGGAGTTGTCGTATTCCCTAAGAGTGGACAGTACCAGAGAAGTATTCGTGGTTTCGATATGAGGACTCTGGACAAGATCCACCAATTTGTCGGTCATTTCTTCCCGGCTTTTGAACTTGCCTATCCCAATAACGTCGAAATCCCCGGTAGTTTCGTAAATATGAGTTAAACAGGGATATGCCTCCATCTCCTCCAGTACTTTGGAAAGGTCGTCACTCTTAGCTTTGACTTTTATGATCGCAGTCAGGGAGTAATTCAGCTCACCCAGGTTCAGTTTGAGTCCGAATTTCTCGATAACCCCTTCCTCTTTCATCTTCTGGACTCTGTTGCTGACGGTGGTCGGAGATACGTCGAGTTCTCCGGCTATATGCCTTAGGGACATCCGGCTGTCCTCTTCCAGGTACCTGATGATTTCAATATCTCTGTCGGTTAGTTTCATATCACTAGAATAGCAATATAAGTTTGATTTGTCAAGGTTATCCCGGTCAGGGTCTAGTTACAGGTTATAAAAGAAGTCATTCCCACTCCATCGTTGCCGGTGGTTTGTTCGAAATATCGTAAACGACTCGGTTTACTTCTTTGATTTCGTTCGTTATTCTCGTCGAGACGGTCTCGAGAATTTCGTGGGGGATTCTGGCGAAGTTGGCGGTCATCGCGTCCTCCGATTCGACTATCCTGAGTGCAACCGGATACTTGTAGCTTCTGAGGTCGCCCTGGATGCCCACGCTCTTTATCGGAAGCAGTACGGCGAACGCCATCCAGACGTCTTCGTAGAGTTCGGCCTTTATAAGTTCGTCCTCGACGATATGACTCGCTCTTCTAACTATCTCCACCCTCGCCGGCGTCACCTCGCCGACAATCCTTATCGCCAGCCCTGGCCCGGGAAATACGTGCCGTTTTATGATCTCTTCCGACAGGCCGAGTGATCCCCCTATCTGGCGTACTTCGTCCTTGTAGAAGTCCTTTAACGGCTCGAAAATGTCGAGTTCTACTTTTTCGGGAAGTCCTCCCACGTTGTGATGGGATTTGATCGTATCAGAATGCGTGGTGGAGCCGCTTTCTATTACGTCCGAGTAAATCGTGCCCTGAACCAGGACCTCCGCGCCCAGGGACCGGGCTTCCTCCGTAAAGATCTCGATGAACGTGTTGCCGATTATCTTTCGCTTTTCTTCGGGGTCCTCAATTCCGTCCAGCTTTCCGAGAAATACGTCTTTTCTGTCGAGAACCCTCAGTTCAAGGTCCGAATCCTCGAAGGTTCGCTCGATGGATTCGGTTTCGCCCTGTCTCATCAGGCCGGTGTCCACGTAGACCGCGGTGAGGTTTTCCCCGATTGCCTCTCCCACGATCCTGGCGGCGGTGGCGGAGTCAACCCCGCCGGACAGCCCGATTATCGCACGTCGGTCCCCTATGTAATCCCTGGCACGATCCACCAGCTTGGGCCCCAGTCCGCCGGGATCCCAGGTCGTTTCTGCATTACATACGGAGAGGGCGAAGTTTTCCAGCACCTTTCCACCTTTGCTGGTATGTGTTACTTCGGGATGGAACTGGACGCCGTATCTCAGGCCCGAGGCATCGGCGTAGGCGGCAATTGGACTTGCCTCCGTCGAAGCCAGGATCGAATAATCGTCCGGCATGGAAGCCACTCTGTCTTTATGGTTCATCCATACTTCCTCTTTCCTCTCCAGGCCACTCAGAAGCCGGCTATTCCCGGTTGCCAGTTCGAGGTCGGACGTTCCGTATTCTCCGATGTCTCCCGCCTCGACTTCTCCTCCGGTTAGATGGGCAAGGAGCTGGTGACCGTAACATATTCCCAGTATCGGTACATCCAGGTCCAGTATCTCGGGATCGGGTTTTGGGGAGTCTTCCGCGTAAACTGAAGCCGCTCCCCCCGAGAGGACCACGCCTTTCAGGTCCTCGATTTCTTCGAGAGATTCCTTATCCGTCCCGGAAGAGACGACCTTTGCGTAGACTCCGAGATCCCTTATCCGACGGCCAATGAGGTGAGAATACTGGCCTCCGAAGTCCATGACGGCTATTGTATCCATGTTGTAGGTCCTCCTGCTTGAGTCAAATTCAGGTTACGACGCCTGATAGGTCGCCCGTCTCCGCCGCTCGTTTAATTTCTCTAGCCATCCTCTTACCGGTACTCATCGGTTCATCGTAGTAAAGGTGGGAGTAAGGGGAACCCTTCGGGTAGAGATTCGTTCCGGCGACGATCCTGCCCGAAACCTCGAATGTAACGAACTCCAGTTCGTCCGTACATACGGTTTCCAGACAGAACGGTCCGAAAATTCCGGGGCTGAATAAATCCTTCGATGCCTCCACCAGGCTTTTCCCCATCTCGTACAGCTGGGGTAGCAGCGATTCTCGAGCCACCAGGGGTCTATTTCCGACCACCACGAAGCTCTTGTCTCCGTGGCCCGCCCGGTAGTATTCGTCGACGTTTGATTCGTCCCTCCGATCGATTCCCAGTATCTCCAGCCTCTCTTCCACGGGGGAATAGTAGTAATGAGGGTAGTACCTCGTTCCCTGAATCCACTCCTGGATCGTGTAATCTTCCCGCGAATCGTCGATTTTTCGGCGGAATTCCTCCTCCGAATCGGCCAGAAAGAAACCTTTCCCCCCTTTGGCGCCGCTAAATTTCACTATAGTAGTTCTATCTATATCCTCGGGAGAATCGAAGTTCTTCGGGACCCGAATATCTGCCCTGTTTAACCACTTTCGTTCCTTCGTCCTGTCGGACTCCCATTCCAGCGTGTACTTGTTTCCGAATACGGGGACGTCAAGTTCGGTTAGCAGTCTGTCGGTCCCGACGTATTCGACGAACGAGCCGTGGGGGATGAGAATAGCGTTTCGCTCGTTGAGTTTTGCCTGAAACTCGTCGGCCAGAATCCTGTCGTACTCCTCGACCACCAGAAGTTCGTCGGGTTTCGCCCTTGGAAATGACCTGTAAAGCTCCTGTCTTTCGGGACTCACTATTCCCAGGGTCGGTAATCCTTCCGACCGGGCACCGTGAAATATCTGGAGGGCGGAGTGAGAACAAATAGTAGCTACGGTTGGGGTTTTACCTTCGCTCATTACGTAACCACCTCCGGTAGGTTTCCCGCGCGGATTGCCCGTTTGACTTCCCGGGCCGTTCTCCGCCCCGAACCGACTTCCTCTCCGTACTTGTATTTCATGTAGGGTGAAGTGGAACCGAGTGCCGGAGATCCCGGGACGCGGAGAGAAGCATCAAAAACCTGGAATTCCAGTTCCTTGGTCAGGACACCCTGAAGGGCAAAGAGGCCGATCATTCCCGGCGGGTATTCTTCTTTGCATGTCTCTACGAACTTTCTGCCCGCGTCAAATATTTTTTCCAGCTGCGACTCCCTCATCGTCGAGCCGTAGTGGCCGACTTCGATGTTCTGGTGGTCCACGCCCGCCTGAAGCTGTTCGTCCGCCGGCAGACGGAGAAGACCATCCAGATCGGTCTGAATTCTCCGGTCGAACCCAAGCAGGTCTATCTCATCGTCCAGCGCCGACCAGAAGTAGTTTGCGTTGAACAGTCCCCCAAGGGCAACTTCTTCTATTGTTGCTTCTTCCAGGGCTTCCTCCGTTATAATTCCTTTGTCTAACCTGTCATCAGCCCTTTTCCTGAATTCTTCGTAACTGGAGGCGTAGAAGAAGGCACGTTCGACCGTCCTTTCTTTTTCTTGGACTTTCACTATCGACAGGGAATCGATATCCTTCGGCGACTCGAGTTCTTTCGGCCTACTTATTCCCGCCGCGTCCAGAAGGTCGTACTGGTTATTGGTCTCGTATCGCTCTTCCGCCCGGAGCATCATCCTGTTTCCCAGAATCGGGACGGAAAACTCGTTTTCTATCAGGTCGTATCCGACGTAGGTGGCGAAAGACCTGTTCGGTACAAATATCGTACCCAGATCTCTCATTTTCTGCTGGACGTCGGGGTCCACCATGTCTTTGAACCTGTCGAGGAGGACCACGTGGTCGAAGAGGTTGTCGTAATGGTCCGTGTAGGTGGTCTCTCTTCCCCGTTCGCATACGACGAGAACGTCAAGATCTTCCTGCTTGGCTCCGTACCCTATTTCCAGGGCTGAGTGCGAGCCGAGGACCCCGATCGTTACCTGGTCCTGACTGTCTATACCGTAATCTCCCGCAATTTCACCGGCTTGATCCGACTCGATTGGCATTTATGACACCTCGGAAGTGTAACGCTTCCCCCGCAAGATGGCGAAGTGGTGCAGTTCGGGTAATCTCCTGACTGTCTAAAGCGTATTTTGAAAAATGATACTTGATTAAGCCTCAAATTAACAGAGAGGCGGTCGGTGGAGTTCGGGAAGGATAAGTAGACGCGATCGGTCGTCCTGCAGGATATCGTAGCGTATATATACCTCTTAATATTCGGCTCACCCGGAAAAACCACTAAAATCAACTCGCTCGACCCGACGGATTTGTTTCTTGATTTATCGGTGGGCCCAACCCATAATATACAAAATATTTTCGATTGGTTTTTGATGCAGTTGGTCGTGAGTGTAATAACTAACGTGGTTGCCAGGAGCCCTGGAGGTTCGGCGTAGTTCCTTCTTTGGTTTCGGACCCCGGACCCGATCTCGGTTTAATGCCATCTCGGGTAAAAGTGGAAGGGGACAAGAGGAAAGCTAAGGGTGATTAGGCGGGAAGATTGGAGGCCGATTCAGACCTCATATCATCACTTGATGCCGATGTCACTGCACTCGCGAAACGTGGTTCTCTCATTTTTCTCTCGAGCAAATTAATTCGACACCGACATAAAACTCAACAAACAGCCTGGAGGTTTTTAGCGATGGATAGCGTGCTTGTTCTCGGGGGCGGAGGAAGAGAACACGCCCTTGCGGACAAACTGAGCCGCGACGACGGAGTAAAGGAAGTATTCTGTTCGCCCGGTAACGGTGGAACGGCTCTTTCCCGGGGAATAACAAATATCGATTACGACGGTTTCGAAGACCTGGGCGACAAGATAAGCGAATACGGGATTGACTTCGTAGTTGTGGGCCCGGAGAAGCCCCTTGCGGAAGGAGTTGCCGATTATTTATCCCGAAATGAAGTTCCCGTATTCGGTTTCCCTAAGAAGACGGCACGTCTCGAGGCAAGCAAGGGGTTCGCCGACCGGTTCAAGAGGAAGCACGGTGTCCAGTCCCCCGATTACGAGGAGTTTTCCTCCTACGAAGAGGCGATAAGCTATATCGAGCAGAAGTTCGAAGGAAGAGAGGTCGAGAAGTTGTGGGTCAAGGCGGACGAACTCTGCGGGGGCAAGGGCGTTATCGGGGCCGAGACAGTTGAGGAAGGAGCCACCGCCCTTACGGCACTCATGAAAGAAAAGAAGTGCGGGGTCGGGGAGAAGGTGATAGTCCAGGATCACGTTCCCGGAGAAGAGATAACGGTTCAGGCGGTTACCGACGGGTCCTCGTTTGTCCTTACCCCTCCCTCGCAGGACCATAAGCCGCTGTACGAGGGGGGTAAAGGGCCAAATACCGGAGGAATGGGGGCATATGCTCCCGCCCCGGCCTTTGACGCCGAGGTAGCCGAGTCCTTCAGGGAGGAGATCCTCGATCGAACCGCGGATGGTCTGGAACGGGAAAACCTGGGTGGCCCGGGTGTGATTTACTTCGGCCTGGGGTTATCGGACGGTGGGAGTCCGCAGGTTCTCGAGTACAACGTTAGGTTCGGCGATCCCGAGGCTCAGGTCGTATTGAGGTTGCTAGACTCGGACCTGTATCCCCTCCTAAAGGCAGCCGGGGACGGCAGGCTGGGGGAGGTCGCCGGTGATGTGCGCTGGGGGAGCGGTGCTGCGATATGCGTGGTCCTCGCCACTGGAGGTTATCCCAGAGACTACGGAGACGAGGAGTATCCGATCGACGGGATAGATGAGGCAGAGGAGTTACCGGGAATAAGAGTCTACCATGGCGGTACGGCCGTTAAGGACGACGTGGTTTACACGGACGGTGGCAGAATATTGAGCGTAACCGCGACCGGCGACTCGGTGAGCGAAGCCCGTAAAAAAGTATACCGGGCGGTCGATAGAATTGACTTCCGTGACATGTATTTCAGGTCGGACATAGCGGAGAAGGCCCTGAGGTGAACTCGGTGAATGAGATATGCGAATAGCGCGGATTAAGACCGAGGAGAGCCGCCCTTCGGAGGGAACAATCCGGGATAGGGCGTCGCGCTGGCTCGGTCTGGAAGTGGACAGGGTCAAGCAGATAGACGTGTATTTGATAGATCTACCGCTGGAGGAATCGGAAGTTCGTTTCGCCAGAGAAGAAATTCTCGTCGATCCCGTGCTGGAGGAGTCATTTGAGTCCTATTCCGGAGAAGACGAACTGGTTGAGGGGTTCGGCTGGATAGTTCAGATAGGCCTGAAACCGGGGATGAAGGACGGGGAAGGGGAGAGGGCAAAGGACGCGATCGAGGACCTGCTCGGACGGGAACTCGAAGGAAACGTCTATACCGCCAGGGAGTATCTGATAAAGGGGGAGCTTACCCGGGAGGACGCAAACTCCCTCGCCGTTGAACTTTTGGCGAACGATCTCGTCAACAGGATCACGGTAATTGACGTGAATGAGCTGGACGAAAGGGCGAGCGAGCTCGAAGAAGCCCCCGAGATTTCCGGACCGAACGAGGTCGACGTCAGGAGGTTTTCTCTCGCCGGGCTTTCCGAGATATCGGCTCGTCGCAATCTGGCGCTGTCGGAAGAGGAAATAGGGACTATAAAGCGGCGATTCAACGATAAAGCCGTAAGGGGGAGGCGGCGCGAAGTCGGTCCGGGCGAAGAAATAACCGACGTGGAGCTGGAGATCATCGCCCAGACCCAGTCCGAGCACTGCAAACACAAGATATTCAACGGAAAGATCTCCTACGAGAACCGGGTTACAGGGACCAGCGAAGAGATAGATTCCCTGATGGATACTTACATAGTAAGATCCAGTCGAGAAATCGACCGGGACTGGGTCCTTTCGTCGTTCTGGGACAACTCCGGGGTGATCGAATTTGACGAGGACTATGCCGCCGCTTTCAAGTTCGAAACTCACAACTCTCCCTCGGCAAAGGACCCCTATGGCGGAGCGATAACGGGGATCGTCGGAGTCTACAGGGACCCGATGGGCACGGGCAGGGGCTCCAGGATTGTAGCCGGCGCTTACGGTTTTGTGACCCCCTATCCCTCCTATAACGGACCCCTGAAGCCGGAGATAAAGCCACGACGGCTCCTGGAAGGAATCGTCGAAGGTGTTCGGGACGGAGGAAACAAGTCCGGTGTTCCAACCATTACGGGTTACTCTAAATTCGACGACAGCTTTTTAGGGAAGCCCCTGGTGTACGTCGGGGCCGTTGGACTCATGCCCAGAGAAGTATCCGGGGAAAGGGGCTGGGAGAAGGATCTGGAGGACGGAGATTTGATGGTAATAGCGGGGGGAAGGGTAGGTCGAGACGGAATTCACGGCGTGACAGAATCTTCCCTCGAATTCGACGAGGATATAACCTCCGGCCACGTTCAGATAGGTGATCCGTTCACCCAGAAAAAGGTCCAGGAATTCATCCTGGAGGCGAGGGACGAGGGGTTGTTGAAGCTTACCTGGGACCTTGGAGGCGGTGGGTTGTCTTCCGCGGTTGGCGAGACGGCCGAGTTTTCCGGCGGCTGCGTCGTCGATCTCGAGAAGGCTCCGCTGAAGTACGAAGGGTTAAAGCCCTGGGAGATAATGGTTTCGGAATCACAGGAGAGAATGCTGCTGGGGATCGATTCGAGCGACCTGTCGCGGTTGAACCAGTTGGCTGACAGGCACGACGTGGAGATAGCTGCCATGGGGAAGTTCACGGAGAGCGGATACCTCCGGGTAAATTACGGCGACGAAGTGGTGGCTCACCTCGAGCTCGACTTCCTGCACGACGGGTTTCCTCGCTACGAACTCGAGGCGGTCTGGTCCTCTCCCGACCGGACGGAACCGGACCTGACTCCGGCCAAAGACCCGGAGGAGGAGTTTCTCGAAATACTATCTCGACCGAACGTTGCCTCGAAGAAATGGATTCAGCGCCAGTACGACCACGAAGTCCAGGGCAATACCGTGGTTAAACCGCTGACGGGCAAGAATCCGGTAAGGTCAGACGCCTCCGTAATCAAGCCGCTGCCGGACGGGAGCCACGGCCTGGCTCTCGGGCTTGCCAACAATTTTCACTACTCTCTTATCGATCCCTACTGGATGGCGGCCAGCTCCCTGGAAGAGGCCCTTCGCCGGGTGATAGCAGTTGGGGCCGACCCGGACCGTATAGCGTTAAACGATAACTTTACCTGGCCCAATTGTCTCTACGACGAAGAGGAGAATCCGGAAGGTCGAGAGAATCTCGGCAAGCTAGTCCGGGCAAACAAAGCACTCTACCGGTTTTCGAAGGAATTTGGAACTCCCTGTATTTCGGGCAAGGATTCGATGTTCATTACTGGGAACCTGAGGGACGAATCCGGAGAGGTTAGGAAGATTTCCGGCATTCCCGCCCTGCAGTTCTCCGCCCTGGGCAGGGTAAACGACGTCCGGAAGTCGAGGAACCTCAGGCCTCAGAGGGAAGGCGATCTTATTTACCTGGTCGGAACAACCAGGGACGAGCTCGGTGCCTCCGAATACTACGAGTACAGAGGGGAGACGGGTGCAAACGTTCCCAGGGTAAAGCCGGACGAGACGAAAAACGGCTACGAATTCGTCCACAAAGGTATAGAAAGGGAGCTACTCGCTTCCGTCCACGGTATATATCGGGGCGGACTTGGGGTTTCGCTTGCTGAAATGGCCCTCGCATCAGGATTGGGCCTCCGGGTAGAGCTCGCGAGAGTTCCCTCCGCTGAGGGACTGGGCCCGATAGAACTCCTTTATTCGGAGACCCCCTCGCGGTTTTTGGTTACCGCGGAACCGGAGAAATCCGAACGGGTAGAGGAGTTGATTTCCGACGTTACAGTGCGAAGGATCGGTACTGTTGGAGGAGACGGACTAGAAATAATTGATCGTTCCGACGCACCGTTGATCGATGTATCCCTTGCGGAAATTAAAAAGAGCTATTACGAGCCGTTTGAGAAATTCTAAACTATTCCTTTGAATGTTAGAGAAATAAATGGAGGTAAGCGGGTCTTTCGCGGTCGATAAAATGAAGAAAATTGCAGTGCTAACCGGTTATGGGATCAACTGTAACCGAGAAACCACTCTGGCCTTCGAACTGGCAATAGATCGGCTGGAACTATCCGGGAAAGTAGAAGCCCGGGAAGTTCACGTAAACCAGTTAATACGAGGCGAAGTGGACCTGGCGAATTTTGACATGCTTACGATTCCCGGCGGGTTCCTACACGGGGACGACATCTCGGCCGGGAAAATACTGGCGGCAAAGCTGGCCACCCACCTGGATCGGGAACTGCGGGCTTTTGTCGATAGAGGGTGCCCGGTAATGGGTATATGTAATGGATTCCAGGTTCTGGTCAAATATCCGTTGATTCCAGACATGGACGGACCGAGAAGATATACCCTTACGGAAAACCGGACGGGCAGGTTCGTCGATCGATGGGTAACTGTCGGCGTCGACGCCGAGAGCTGTCCGATATTCCTCAGGGGAATAGAGAAGTTAAAGGTACCGATCAGGCACGCGGAAGGTAGGTTTTACGCGAGCGGTGGGGACCTGGCGAAGCTGGAGAACGAGGGGGCCATTGCAATGCGTTATACCCGGGAGGACGGAGCGCCGGCCCGCGGTAAGTTTCCCGCCAACCCGAACGGTTCCGAATTGGATGTCGCGGGGATATGCGACTCAAGCGGCAGGATATTTGGGTTAATGCCCCATCCGGAAGCTTTTGTCAGCCCTCTCCAGGAACCCGACTGGCAGCTGAAGGAACGGAACGGCGAGATGGAGGAAGAGGGAAGCGGGCTAAAAATATTTAAGAACGTCGTTGAGTTTCTGGCGGAGGGTCAAATTGACTGAGCCGGAGGACTACAAAAGTTACGACGAGTCTGGGGTCGACGTCGAGCGGGGTGACAGGTGTTCCCGGATAGCTTACGAAGCGAGCCAGAGGACCTTCGCGAACCAATCCCTGGATGTCTTTGAGCCGGAGATGCTTGAAGGAGGGTTTTCCGGCCCCCTGCGAATAAATTCCGACCTAAAGGGCGCATCGCTCGTAAAGAATTCGGACGGCGTCGGGAGCAAGGCGCTGGTCGCCCAGAGGATGGAGAGTTACGATTCACTCGGGTTCGATCTAATCGCCATGCTTGTGGACGACGCTGCTTCGGTGGGAGCAGTTCCGGTTGCCGGGACGAACACGCTGGACGTCGGTCGGGCGGAGCCGGGGCTTGTCGGAGAACTCATGGAGGGGCTGGTTCGGGCCTGCAGGGTGGCCAACGTCTGCATGGTCGGCGGAGAGATAGCCGAGCTTCCGGATCAAGTCAGGGGCTACGCCGCTCATCCTTTTGTCTGGAACGGAGACCTGCTGGGGTTACTGGAAGAAGGAGGACGGATCGACGGTTCAAAGATCGAGCCCGGTCAGAGTGTAGTCGCGATCCGGTCCAACGGGATCCGGTCCAACGGACTTACACTTGCCCGGGAAGTCTGTTGCTCCGCCTTCGGTCCGGACTGGCACGAGGAACCCTACGACGACGAGCTCAGCTGGGGCGAAGTCCTGTTAAAGCCGTCCCGAATATGCGCTCCGATACTGGGGGAGTTGACCGGCGGCTTTCGGGGTAAACCTAGGGCCGAGGTCACCGGGATAGTTCACGTGACCGGTGGAGGGCTAAGAAACCTCCGGCGGGTGCTCCCCGAAGGGACGGGAGCATCCTTGACTGATCCGGTGCCCCCCGACGAGGAGTTCGTTCGCCTGCAGGAGCTGGGACCCGTAACTGAGGAAGAGGCTTACGGAACCTGGAACATGGGCCAGGCAGTTCTACTAATAACTTCCGCCCCGGGAAAAGTGAAGAAAGTGATCGAAGAATTCGAGGTTCCAGCTCGGATTATCGGTAAAATAACGGATTCCGATGATATCGTCTGCCAGGGCAAGGGGTTTGAAGGCAGGGAATTCGTCCTTTAACTATCGGTGCTTTCGGAGGCTATTTCGTTTTTTTCGAGATCGTAATATCCCCTCTCAACCCCGGCTTCGCTTTTAAGATGGACTTCACCTCGGTCCAGATAGACTTTTCCGCCGGCGATGAGTTCCAGGGTCTTTCTTAGTGCCGGACCGTCACAGGCCCATTTCATCCATTCCTGGACAAGATCGGCGTAGGTTCTGATCATGGATTCGTCGAACTTTTCGAAGGTATGGACGATCTCGCGGTTTATCGGGAGCGGTTCGGAGACCACCAATACAGGTCCTTCGTCGACTCCAGCCGTGACTAGATGGACCGTGGATCTGATTTCTTCCTCTCCCGAGACGATGGCCCGATATACCGTGTCGGTGCCTCTGTACTTACGACTTCCGCCCTCTTTCAACCGCAGGTCCGCCGGATGGACGTTGACAATCCTGCCGTTGTATTCGTGCAATAGAGGTTCCCGGACTATCCGCATGAACCCGGATAGCAGTACGATGTCGGGTTCGTACCGATCCACGGCTTCAGTTATCTCCCGAAAATAATCGGACCCGGTTTGATCGTCCCCTGTTCCCCCTGAGGTACCGGCTCTATCGAGAATTATTTCCACGGGAACGTTGCCCTTATTCAGTACCTCGATACCCGGGATTTCTCTTGAGTCGGCGATCCCGGCAACTATTTCGTAATTCGTCCCGTTATGCCGATCTGCATCGAGCAGGTAACGGACGCCGGAGGCACCCCCGGAAAACAGGGCAACGACCGACAACGGACCGGACCGGTCGGCGCAAACGGGCGTTGGTTCGCTCATCGGAACACCTCGTTGATCCTGGTTCAGGTTATAGTAAAATAAGTGTAACCTAGATCAACCGAATAATAAACGAATCGGAAGGTTCCGGATCGTCCTGATGTCGAGTTCGTAAGAGAGTTGAGTCAACGTCCGGATATACGCTTCGAATACTCAATCCCCTTGGTAATAAGACCTTTGAAAATTTGTTTCCGGTCTCGTTTTCGATATTTGACCGGTGCTGGTCCGATCCGGAGAAAACGGTTGGACCCTCGGGGTAAAAGGTCCTTAGAATCAACGTAATTCAATTTGCCGTTAAGACATACTAAAACCTTACGCAAGAGTTAGGATCGTTTATCCGAGCGTAAGTAGGTTTGTTTGGTCCGAACTACCGGACCAGAAGTAAATTGTAATCGGCTTTGGTGTTAGATCTTTATTGATTCAGGGAGGAATATGGGTTCAGTAAAGAATTTGATAGTTCGTAGTGAGCCCGATCGGGACGAACTTGGTCTCGGCGGCTTCGTTTTTTCCGACAGGTATTCCGTATTTGACTGGGGAGAAATGCCCGATCTTATACCCGAAAAGGGCGAAGTGCTGGCTATGATGGGTGGGTTCAATTTCGAACTTCTGGAGAGCCACGGGATAAACACCCATTATCTCGGGATGGTTGAGGGCGAAGACTGGGGGGACCCGAAAAGGCTCGACTCGCTTAATTCTCCAACCGATCGTATGGCAATAAGGCTCGCCCACAAGCCCCGGGTCGAAGAAACCGGTGACGGTTACAGGTACGAAGATTTGACCGGCTGGAGTAACTTTTTGATTCCGCTGGAGATAGTATTTCGAAACCGCGTCCCGTTAGGGTCTTCGCTTCGTCGGCGGTACGATCCCGAAGAGGTGGGGTTGGAGTACCGGGAGTGGCCCGATGAAGGAATAAAACTCGACCAACCGATGATCGAATATTCTACCAAGCTGGAGAGACAGGACCGCTATCTCGATCGCGAAGAAGCGTACGAGATATCCGGCCTGAGTGAAGGGGAGTTCGCCCGCCTGGACGAAATTGCGACCGGGGTCAACAAACACCTGACCGAGCACGCAAAGAAAGCGGGGTTCAGTCACCTGGACGGCAAGATAGAGTGCATCTACTCCGATGGCGAGGTACTCGTGGCAGACGTGGTCGGGACGTTCGACGAAAACAGGTTTTCGGTTGACGGCAGGCAGATATCGAAGGAAATTCTCCGTCGCTGGTACCGGAGCAACGACGAGGGCTGGTACGAAGAGGTAACCGAGGCGAAGGAAAAGGCCAGACTGGAAGGTTTGGCGGAGTGGACCGATCTGGTGGAGCGGAGCCCTCGAAGCCTGGAGCCGGATCTTAGACGTCTTGCGGCGGATTTGTACAGGGCGGGAGCAAATAAGTGGCTGGGGTCTCGTACTTTCGAAGCGCCGGAAATTTCAGAATTAATGGAGGATATTGACTCGTGGAAGAAAAAGACGAATTAGTGGTAATCTTTATGGGGTCCAGGAAGGACAAGGGGTTTGCCGGGGGAATAAAGGAGCGACTTGACGAGTTTGGAGTAGCTTACGAAGCCCGGGCGCTGTCGGCCCACAAGGCGCCGGCAGATACCCTCGAGGCGCTGAACCATTACGAAGATCTCGACGCCAACATGGTTTACATAGCGGTTGCCGGTAAATCGAACGCCCTGGGCCCGATGCTGTCGGCTAATTCATCCCGGCCGGTGATCAATTGCCCGCCTCTGAGCTCGTTCAACGAGGACGTATTTTCGTCGCTGAGGACTCCGACCGGAGTCCCCTGTACGACGACCCTGGAGCCTGAAAACGCCGCCATACACGCGGTCAAGATTCTCGCGCTGGCGAACGAGTCACTTAAAGAGAAGCTGGAAGGTTGGCGCCGGGAACAGCGGGAGTCGGTGGTGTCGGACGACCACGAGTTGTCCTTCTAGCTAACGGGATAGTCTCCCGTCACGCAGCCGGTGCAGAGATCGGATAGAGGAATTTCAAGTACTTCGGATATCTCCTCGACCGTCAGGTACTCGAGCGAGTCGGCGCCGATTTCGTCCTTTATTTCCGGGATAGATTTCTCGCTTGCCATCAGTTCGTCCTCCGATGCCATGTCTATCCCGAGGTTACAGGGGGAGATGATCGGCGGGGCGCCGATCCGGACGTGAACCTCTCTGGCTCCGCTTTCCCGCAGCATGTCGATAAGCTGCCTGGAGGTCGTGCCTCTTACTATCGAGTCGTCGATTATCGTGACCTTCTTCCCGGCGATATTGGGCTCTATCGGGTTTAGCTTTAACCTTACAGCCCTTTCTCTGGTCTCCTGGGACGGCATTATGAAGGTTCTCCCGACGTATCGGTTCTTCATCATGGATTCGATATACTCTATACCTCCCGCCTCGGCGTACCCGGCGGCGAAGGCACGGCCCGAATCGGGAACGGGAGATACGAGGTCGGTTTTTGCACCGTGGTTCTCGTAAAGCAGCTCACCCAACCTTCTTCGTGCCCCGTAGACCGACTTTCCCTCGAGGTTGGAGTCGGGCCTTGCAAAGTATATATATTCGAAGAAACAGTGGGCCGGATCGGGATCGGCTATCCGGTGGGATTTTATCCCGTCTTCCCCCAGAACCACCAGTTCGCCCGGGTTGACGTCACGGATGAATTTGCCTCCAACTACGTCTAGCGCCACGGACTCGCTCGCGGCCATGTAGCCGTCCTCCAGCTTTCCGACACAGAGCGGACGGATTCCCTGCGGGTCGCGAAAAGCCACGACCCGGCCGTTGTAAATCAGCGTGGTCGAGTAAGCACCCCTTATCCGGCTGACGGTTTCCCGGACCGCTTCCGGCAATTTTCTATCGATCAGGTTTCTCGCGAGGTCGTGAACAAGAACCTCGGTATCGGTATCCGTGGTAAATACGTGACCGGCCTTCTCGAGTTCATTTCTTATCTCTTCGGTATTGACCAGATTACCGTTGTGACCCAGAGCCAGAAAGCCCTGTTTCGTGTTTACGTTGAACGGGTGGACCGTCTTTTCGTCTACGGTTCCCGAAGTCGGATAGCGCACGTGTCCGATGGCCGATTCTCCGGTTAGTTCTTCCAGGTCGTTTTCCCGGAAGACCTCTCCGACCAGGCCGAGCCCTTTTTTGGTATGTTGTTTGAACCCGTCAAAACTCACTATTCCCGCCCCTTCCTGGCCTCTATGCTGGAGCGCGTAAAGCCCGTAATAGGTTCGCAGGGCGGCTTTTCCGGATTGGTCTTTTACGCCGACGACTCCACATTTGTCTTTCATGTAATTTCGATCAACTCGATTATGGGGATCTTATAAATATTTTACCGGACCGGGGGCCGATGAACGAGACCGCCCTGGCTGTTTTGGCGAGAATAGCGAGCCGGAAAACCGATATTCACCCCCGTGGGTTCCTTGTTAAGCTACCCTACTGGTCCGGTATAATTCCGGGGAAAGGGAAATTCCGGTTGACTCAACTCGAGATCTGATTATCGAAAGCATTTAACGGAGGGAAATAAATGGAACTGCTGGATAGAATTACTAAAAACGACGAAGTCCTGATTATGGGAATTCTAAACGTGACCCCCGATTCCTTCTCCGACGGCGGAAGGTTCCTTGCTCACGATAGGGCAAAGAACAGGGCGCTAGAAATGGAGGAAAACGGAGCGGGTATCATAGATATAGGCGGCGAGTCGACCAGGCCCGGTGCCGACAAGGTCGAACTCGAGGTCGAACTGGACAGAACGATTCCGGTGATCGAGGAGATAAGGAAAGAGACGGACATACCGATATCGATAGATACTTACAAGTCGGAAGTAGCTGAACGGGCGATCGACGCGGGGGCCGACATGGTGAACGATATCAGCGCGTTGCGGTTCGATCCCGACCTGGGGAGACTGGCTGGAGAGTGGGACGTTCCCGTCGTGCTGATGCATATGCAGGGAGATCCCAAGACCATGCAGAAGAATCCGACCTACGACGACGTGGTCCGGGATATAAAGGATTTTCTGGAAAAAAGAATAAATAAAGCGGTAGAGCTTGGGGTTTCACGGGATAAAATCGTTATCGACCCCGGAATCGGGTTCGGAAAGAAACTCGAGGACAACTACGAAATTCTTAGGCGCCTGGACGAGTTCGAATCACTTGGCTGCCCTCTGTTGCTGGGCACTTCGAGAAAGTCCTTTATCGGCGATACTCTGAATCTGGCCACCGACGAGCGGGTGGAAGGAACTATCGCGAGTAACGTGGTAGGGGTACTCAAAGGAGCCGGAATCCTCCGGGTCCACGACGTCAGGGAAAACTATCGAGCTTTGGAGGTTGCCGCCCGGTGCCGCTAGTGGGTCGATTGATCGGCGTTAATGAATTTCGGACCTGGTAAAACCGTGACGACACCGGGCATTTCGATCGGCCTGACTAAAACTCGTGAATGGGGTTAAGTCCTGGTCTGGTCTTCCCTGAATTCGATCTCTATTTCCAGTTCTCGCTTCCCCAGCTTCTTATTGTAATCCGCTTCAACCTCCAGGTTTATCGGTTCCTCGAAGGGGAAGGTCGCCTTGGTCCCAACCATCGACACTGTCACGGCGTCGTCTTCCTTGAGCTGGCCGAGCAGTTCCTCGAGAAAGGAGATCAGGTCCTGTTTGGTCACGTTCTGGTCGTACTCAAACTCCGCGTCCAGTTCGTTGTTGGAAGAAGGTAGTTCTACCATCGAAATCACTCCTTTTAAAGTTTTTCTGTGTTTGGGAAAAATCTATGCTTGTCAAATTAACTCTGTTCACCTTTGAGCTCGTAGCAAAGCAATCGAGATAATTTCGCCGTATCCCCGAGGGAGATTTACCTTTTTCCAGGGAAATCCTGGGTTATGGCTCCGATCCATTTCCAGGTAACCTTAACCCCGGGTTCGATATAACTATAAAAATTCGACGTAAATATAATCAAGTCCCGGAAACGGATTTCGCCGTGAAATCAGGCTTCGATCCTCAGTTGATCGAGCTTCTTTACGTCGGCTCCGTCCAGGTTCCAATCGAAAAGTCGGATGTTCTGCTTCAGGTGGCCTTCGGAGCTCGCCTTCGGAATTGCCAGAACGTTATCCTGGTCGATCAACCACTTGAGCGCGACCTGCCCGGGGGTCTTATCGTAGTTCGCCGCGATCTCTTTCAGGCTTTCCAGTTTCGGGACTTTACCCTGTCCTAGCGGGCTGTAAGCAGTAAGGAGGACGTCGTTCTTCCGGCAGTAATCCAGCGTCGGGCTCATATCCTTTCCAAGATGGTACTTGACCTGGTTGTTTGCGATCGGTTGGTCGGAGAGCTCGATTGCTCTTCCCAGCTGGGATCTGTCGAAATTGCTGACGCCAATATGGCGGGCTTTTCCTTCCTTTACCAGTTCGTTCATCGCTTTTACGGTTTGCTCGAGAGGGATTTCCGGATTTGGCCAGTGTATAAGCAACAGGTCGACGTAGTCCGTCCCCAGTTGTCGGAGACTCTCCTCCGCGGATTGTTTGAAGTCCTCGTACCTCAACTTGTCCTTCCAGATTTTAGTCGTCAAAAACAGTTCGTCTCTGGGGAAATCGGTGATGGCTTCCCCGACGGCGCGTTCGTTGCCGTAGAATCTCGCGGTATCTACGTGGCGGTAACCGATATCCAGGGCTTTTCTGACTATCTTTTTGCATTCCTCTCCTCTCAGCTTCCAGGTCCCGAGACCCAGCGCCGGAACGGAACAGACGTCAGTCGTTTTCAAGCTGCTCTTCATCTGCTTCCTCCTGGTTCGGTTTTCGTTCGATACACCTAGCCGGCTGAACTCAGCCGGTCCGTTACCTCCGACCGGAATTCGTCAAGAGGAACTGTGGATTGATCCCCCGTTTCCATGTCTCTCAGCGTAATTTCGTCCTCCGATAGCTCCCTGGGGCCCAGTATTGCCGTTATTTCGGCGCCGTACCTGTCGGCGTATCCCAGCTGGCCCTGAAGGCTCTTTTCCAGGTAGTCTATTTCGGCTTTGATACCGGCGTTTCTAAGTTCCTGAACGAGGCCTAAACCCGCTCGCTTTGTCTCCCGGTCCAGCGTCGCGAGGTAGACGTCGAGGCCGTTCCTTTCCATCTCGACCCGTTCCAGTTCTTTCAGGAGCAGAACCAGTCTTTCTATGCCGCCTGCGAACCCGACGGCCGGTGTCGGGCTACCGCCGAACAACTCGACCAGCCCGTCGTATCTTCCGCCACCGACAAGTGCGTCCTGGGCTCCGAGGTCGCTGGAGAACACCTCAAAAACCGTTTTCGTGTAGTAGTCCAGGCCCCTGACGAGTTTGGGGTCCAGATCGTAATCCAGGTTCAGTCCTTCCAGGTAACCTTTTACGGTCTCGAAGTGGTCCCTGCATTCCGAGCAGAGGTAATCGGTGATTTCCGGACCGTCTTCCACGACTGATTGACACCTATCTTCCTTGCAATCGAGAATTCTGAGTGGATTGCTGTCGAGTCTTCCCTGACAGTCGTCGCATAGCTCGTCCTTTCTGGGGGTTAAGTATTCGACGAGCTCGTCCACGTAGTCAGTTCTATCCTCGGGACAGCCGATGCTGTTTAACGTAAGTCCGACGTCTTCGAGCCCGAGAGATCGCAGCATGTCTGTTGCGAGGCTTATCATCTCTGCGTCCAGGGCCGGGTCGTTAGAACCTATTGCCTCGGCACCGTACTGATGGAACTGCCGGGACCGCCCCTTTTGCGGGGCTTCGTAACGAAACATCGGTCCGAGGTAATACCACTTGGACAGCTCTTCCTTGCCGTAGAATTTGTGTTCCAGGTAAGCTCTAACCACGGACGCGGTATTCTCGGGTCGGAGTGTCATGGACCTTCCGCCCTTGTCGTCGAATGTATACATTTCCTTGGAGACGACGTCAGTCTCTTCCCCGACTCCGCGAGCGAATACCTCGGTCTTCTCCATAATGGGGGTTCTTATCTCCTCGTAACCGTAGAGCGGCATGGTCGATCTTACTTCCCGTTCCACGGCGTGCCAGTAGGGCATTTCGTCCGGTTTTATGTCGTAGAGTCCTTTTGGAGCGTAATACTTCATTAGCCTTCCTCGGTCATTTCTCTTTCCAGGTTTATCATTTCGACAAGTGCTTCCGCCGCTTCGTTTCCCTTGTTTCCCTGTTTTGCCCCTGCCCGGTTTATTGCCTGGTCCAGCGTGTCCGCCGTGATTAGCCCGAAAGTTACCGGGGTATCGCCCTCTAGATTCAACTGAGCAAGCCCCTTGGAGGTCTCGTTGGCAACGTAGTCGAAGTGGGGGGTCTCGCCCCTGATAATCGCGCCCAGGGCGACGATTCCGTCGTAATCTCCGGTCTCTTCCATCTTTCCAACCGCTCTGGGGAGCTCAAACGATCCGGGGACGTACGCCACGGTTACCTCGTCCCAGTCGGTTCCCAGCCTCTTGAGCCTGTCCTTCGCTCCGGATAGAAGTCTATCCGTGACCATGCTGTTGAACCTGCTTATAACTATTCCGATCTTAAGACCTGATCCATCTAATTTTCCTTCTAGGTTTTTAGTCACTTTTGCCTCCCGTTGAATGTTATGGCTCTGATTTTTCGTCGAACTCCGACAGGTTGTGACCGAGCTTTTCTACCTTGGTTTGGAGGTATTCCTGGTTGTGTTCGTTCGGCTCGATCTCTATCGGTACGGTCTCCGAGATATGTAGTCCGTAGCCCTCCAGCCCCACTACCTTGCGGGGGTTGTTGGTAAGCAACCGAATGGAGCTGAGTCCGAGATCGGAAAGTATCTGAGCTCCGAACCCGTAATCCCTCAGGTCCGCCGAGAACCCGAGCTCCTCGTTCGCCTCTACCGTATCCATTCCCTGGTCCTGAAGTTCGTAGGCACAGACTTTGTTGCTCAAGCCTATACCCCGACCCTCCTGACGCATGTAAACCAGGACACCCTCGCCCGCTTCGTCTATCATGGACAGCGCTTTATGTAATTGATCGCCACAGTCGCATCTTTTTGACCCAAATACGTCGCCGGTCAAACACTCCGAATGAACCCGGACCAGCACGTTTTCTTTTCCGTCTACCTCGCCTTTGACCAGGGCGACGTGTTCGTCGTCGTTGATCTGGTCTATATAACTGTGTATTCGAAAGTCGCCGTATTCGGTGGGAAGTCGGGCCGATCCGGTCCGTTTGATCAGTTTTTCGTTTTTCTTCCTGTATTCAATCAGGTCCTCGATAGATACGAGCTTCAGGTCGTGTTTTTCGGCAATTTTCTTTAGAGTCGGGAACCTTGCCATCGATCCGTCTTCGTCCATTATCTCACAGAGAACCGCGGCGGGATAGAGCTCGGCCATGCGGGCTAGATCTACTGCCGCTTCGGTGTGACCGGCCCTGTGAAGTACGCCTCCCTGTTCCGCCTGAAGGGGGAATATATGTCCGGGACGAACGAGATCTTCCGGCCCGCTCTCTTGGTCTACGAGTATCGAAATGGTTTTTGCCCGGTCGTAGGCGGAAATTCCGGTGGATATACCTTCCTTTGCGTCAACGGATACTGTAAACCGCGTCCCGTGATGCGAGGTATTGTCCCCGACCATCGAGTCGAGTTCCAGGTCGGCTAACCTGTCCGATTCCATGGGGGTGCAGACCAGGCCCCTGCCTTCCTTGGTCATGAAATTGATGTCTTCGGGCTCGGCCTTTTCCGCAGCCATAACGAAGTCCCCTTCGTTCTCGCGTTCCTCGTCGTCTACCACAATTACAATTTCTCCAGACTTTATCGCTTCTATCGCGTCTTCAATTGGATCGAGACTCATCGTTTCACTCCTGACTTGTTGTTTCCTGAATCGTAAAGCCCTGTTTTTCCTGCCAGCTGTACGGTGTCGCTCTGTCCGTAAATTTCTCGAATTGTTTGTCGTCTTATTCCTTCAGCCGGTCCAGGGGGTTAGTTCGAATCTAATCCCTGTACGGATTAGTGCCTTCCATATTGCTGCTTATGTATTTAGCGAGAATATCGAATTCTACGTTTACCTTTGAACCCCCGCGCTTGAACTGTAAAGTCGTGTTTTCGTAGGTATGGGGAATGACGCTTACGGAAAAAGTTCCTCCCGTTACCCTGTAGGGAGTAAGGCTTATGCCGTCTACTGCTACCGATCCCTTGTTCACGAGGTATCGGGAGAATTTTCGCGAGGTCGATATTCTAATTACGTGGTTGTCCCGTCTCCTCTCGAGCCTTCCTATCGTTCCGAGGGTATCCACGTGTCCCTGGACCAGATGTCCGTCCAACCTGCCCGAAAACTCACCTATCTCCAGCGGGATTTCCAGGTTTACTCTGTCTCCCGGTTTTAGCCCTCCGATATTCGTCTTTTGCCTGGTTTCCGGGGAGACGTCAACCGAGAGACTTTCCCTTCTTTCGTCTATCTCGACCGCGGTGAGACAGGCACCGTTTATACTTATACTTCCACCAATCTCCATTGGTTTCAACAGTCTATCCGGGACCGAGAAGGTAAAACGATCTCCTCTGGAGCTTACTAAATTACCGATATCGTCCACTACGCCAGTAAACATTATACTGATACTGGAGGGCTAAGTTGAATAGAAGATACCAAGTTTAATCGACCTCTTTTTCCATCCCCGGTATTCACCTTAGTGTACTCGAAGAGCGGACTGTCATTCAACCAGTTCAACCCTCAAAAACCCATACCGGGGGCTTTGTCAGGAATAACCGGTGGCTGGGTTAAATTGAAATAGACTGGTTCGTTAGTTAAAATCATTCGACATTACGGTAGAATAGCCGAGAAGGACCAGTGGTGCTTTTTCGAGTTGGCTGATTTGATTGACCTGACAGAATTTTTACAAGCTCCGCTCTCGACGGACGGGGCTGATAATTGAGAGTCCAAGGAGGAGCTATAGTGCAATTTAAGTCTCGTAAAAACAAGAAACTTTTAACTTATATCCTTTTGTCGCTGGTTACGTTCCTTGTTCTCTTTGGTGTAACGGGAACTGGGGCTTCGGAATACAAGAATCCAATTCAGGTTACGCAAAACCGGGAAAATGGGACCGTTCAGGTTAGAACCTCGATAGCAAATTATCTTTTTACCCGGGAAGGAGGCCAGCTCAGAAGTATTTTCATTCACTTTTCCTCCTTCCGGACCAACAAAGCCGAGATAGTGCCGGGAACGACAACCGATCCCGAAACGCTGGAGAGGTCGTACCTCGACGGGGTAAAGTTTCCCGGCGAGCTAAGGCTCGAGGGAGAGTCCGATAGCGACGTTGCTTACGAGGTTGAAATTCCCGAAGGCACCCACTACGACGAATTGCGGTTAACCTTCTCCGGCAGCAAAGACGGACTGAATATTGAAAAGACTTATACTATCCACAACGATCCCAACTATACTCTGGGACTCTCGCTCGACATTACGAACGCGTCCGGAGAAGAGGTCGAACTGGGCCAGGACTCCAGGCTCTACATGGGTTCGAGGACGAAATCGGGCGGGGACGGCAACGTCGATTATCTAACCGACCCGACGACGAAGTTCATATTTGACGACGAAGTCAGCAACGGCAAGCTTGCAAAGGGGTCTTACAGTACTTTCGGGGGAGTCGGTTTCGTCGGTAAGAACCTGGTTCTCTTCCTGAAGACGGGTCAGCCCTACGAGGACGAAGAAGCACAGCCGGGATCGACGAATGAGAAGGTAACTCCATACGTGGCGGACGGTGATCTCGGGGTTAACCTGACGGGAACGAGACTGAGAGACGGGGAGTCGAGCCGGTTCCAGTTTTCCCTCTACGGGGGAAGGCGGAGGCACGTGCTCCTGTCGAACGTCGGCCTGGGCAGTATAGACGATATCGGGTTTTTCAGCCAGCTGCTGGTCCCGGTAATTGGCTTTCTGAACCAGCTTTATCACCTAACCGGCAATTACGGCTGGGCGATAATTTTATTCACGATTCTGATCAGGGTTTTGCTCTACCCCCTTATGCGCAACATGTATCGCTCCATGGCAAAGATGCAGGAGCTCCAGCCAAGGATAAAAAAGATCCAGGACGAGTACGACGATCGGGAAGAGCAACAGAAAAAGATGATGGAGATCTATAAAGAGGAGGAAGTAAACCCGATGGGCGGGTGTCTGCCCATGTTCATTCAGCTTCCGATACTGATCCTCCTCTGGCGAGCGATAATGTACAGTGCCGAAGCTATTCACGTATCACCCGGGTTTCTCTGGCTAAACGATCTAAGTCTACACGACCCCTATTACATACTTGTTGTTCTGACAGTGGGGACCATGATCGTTCAGCAACAGATGATGCAGACTCCGGGTGGAGGCGGAGGCCAGAACAAACTTATGAGTTTTGGGTTTCCGCTGTTTATGGGAATATTCCTCAGAGACTTCCCGGCCGGACTCTGGCTATATTACTTCCTGACCCAGATCTTCATGATAGGTCAGCAGGCGTTTATCAACTGGGAAATGGAAAAAGGAGAAAAGGAAGGAGAGAGCCAGCCTCAGGAGACATGACAGAAAAAGAGGCCAAAGCCGAGCGGAAAGTAGCTTCCTATCTGGAAGGATTTCTCAATTTAATCGGGGAGGAGCCCGGGTTGCAGGTCGAAATGAAGGACCCGGACGAACTTTATGTTAACCTCCAGGGTGAATCGGGTTTCTTTTCCGAGGACAGGGAAAAGCTGGCGAAGGCGCTCTCCGTCCTTGTCAAAGTGCTTTTGGAGCGGCAGTACGGTTTGGACAAGGACGTCCAGATAGATATAAACGGGGTAAAGCTCTCCCGGCGGGAGAACCTGGAGCAGTTTGCTCGCGAGGCGGCGGAGAGGGCGAGATCCAAGGGAAGGAAGGTGAGGCTCAACCCGATGTCCCCCATCGAAAGAAAGTGGATTCACATAGCACTCAGTGACGCCGACCACGTGGAAACTTACAGCGTGGGAGAGGGTGACGAGAGACGGGTAATCATCAAACCCAAAGAGGAATGAAGGGAGAAGAAACGATAGCGGCCATCTCCACCCCTCTGGGCAGGAGTGGCATTGGGATCGTTAGGCTGTCCGGTCCCGAAGCCCTGCACGTCTCGGGAAAGATATTTACCTCACCTTCCGGGGTAGAACTGTCCCGGGTTGATTCCCATACGCTTCACTACGGGTTCGTCAGAGATCCCGAAGAAGACAGGGAAATCGACGAGGTCCTGGTTTCCGTAATGAGAGCACCGCGAACTTATACCAGAGAGGACGTCGTCGAGATCAACTGTCACGGGGGAGTTGTTCCGCTCAGGGAGACGCTGGAGCTTGTTCTGGAGCACGGAGCCCGTCCGGCCGAGCCGGGAGAGTTTACGAAGAGAGCTTTTCTGAACGGACGACTCACGCTGGATCAGGCAAAGTCCGTCCAGGACATAATTGACTCCAAGACGCGCCTTTCCCTTGAACTCTCCGTGGATCGCCTGGAAGGGAAGTTCTCCGACTTCCTGAGTTCGGTTAGAGAAGAACTTACCTCCGTTCTTGCCGAGATAGAGTCGGCGATAGATTTCCCCGATTACGAAGAGAGTATCGTTTCCCGGGACGAGCTGGAGGAAAAACTCGCGCGGATAGAGGAGAGGATAGCTAATTTTCTCGCCAACAGCAAGGACGGCAAAATTCTCAAGGAAGGTCACAAGATAGCGGTTCTCGGTCGACCGAACGTGGGAAAATCGACTCTGTTGAACAGGCTATTGCGGGAAGAACGCGCTATAGTGAGCCCAACCCCCGGAACCACCAGGGATACGCTTGAAGAGGAACTGGAAATCGACGGGATTCCTTTCCGGATAACCGATACCGCCGGAATAAGACATACGGAGGGAGATATCGAACGCAAAGGAGTTCAGAGGGCAAAGGAAGAGGGCCGCAAGTCCGATATATCCCTGCTTTTGATCGATTCGGAGGCCGGCGTCAGGCCAGAAGATCTCGATATAGCCCGTGAAATCGAGCGAGAAAAAACCGTTCTGGTTTTGAACAAGATAGATCTCGTCGATAACTTGCCCAGACGCGAGATCCTCGATAAAATAGGTCATGACTGGGCCGGGGTAGTAGAGCTTTCCGCAAAAGACGGTCGGGGACTGACGGGTCTGGAGGATTCGATTACCGAACTCGTCTGGGGCGGAAAGGTCAGAAAGGACGAGAGTCTCGTCCTGTTGAACGTTCACGAGAAGGACCTGCTGAAACAGGCCCGGAAGAGCCTGGCGGGAGCCCGCGAGGCGCTCAGGTCCGAAAGGTCCATAGACCTTGTGGAGATCGATATCAGGGAGGGAAGGGAGGCTCTCGGGAGGCTGCTGGGTGAAGATCTGTCGGAAAAGATTCTGGACCGAGTATTTTCCGACTTTTGCGTGGGTAAGTAGGTTTGTGGTCCAATGCAGTTTTAAAATAAAAAAATCAGGGAGATGCCTATGAAAGGTTCTGATAGACCCAACGAAGAAATACTCGAAGAGATACAGGATCTGGAGCTGCAAAAAGAGGAGGCGAACGCGGAGAACGAGGAAGAGCTTAGGACCCGGATCGAAGCGTTAAAGGACCAGTTAATCGAACAGAACATTCCTCTCGTAAAGTCAATTGCCGGTGACTTTACTCATTCCGGACTGGATTTTGAAGATCTCCGTCAGGCCGGCTATATTGGGTTGCTAAATGCCGTCGAAAACTACGATATGAACAGGGGAACAAAGTTTTCGACTTACGCGACTCACCTTATCAAGGGGGAAATCAGGCACCAGGTCAGAGACAATCAGCCCTCCGTCCACATTCCCCAGTGGATTAAAAGGTTGAATAAGAAAGTGAAAAAGGCTCAGGAAAAGATCTATCAGAAGACGGGGGAATATCCGACTATCAAGGAGCTATCAGAAGAGTTAAATATCGAGGAAGAGGGGATAAAGGAAGTTTTAAAAGCCAGAGATTCCATGACCTACGTCTCGATCGATAGGGAGAGGCGGGAGTCGGACCCGAGGCCCGAGTACATCGATTACGAAAAAATAAAAAGCAAGCACGAGGAAAACCTTCCGCTGGAGTTCAAGGTCAGGATCGCGGACGCTATTGAGAAACTGACGGAAGTCCAGCAACAGGTCGTGAAGGGTATCTTCTACGAGGACCAGACCCAGGAAGAGATAGGGGAGGAGATCGGAACCTCGCAGCGCCAGGTGTCCCGGATCAAGTACCGAGTTCTGGACGAACTGGAATCTCAGCTCAAGGACGGATCGGAAGGCGAGGACGGAGAATAGGGGGCTATTATGGACAGATTAGTGGAAGGCATCACGCTTGTCGAGGAAGTTAACGGTCTCATCCAGAGCCTTCAGGAGTCTCTTGATCTTTTCGAACGGGGAAAGGAAGAGATAGCTTTGGAGAAAATTAATTCAGTAGAGAAAGGGATCGAGGATCTAAAAATCGAAGAGCTCCCGGATCGAGATGAGATCGAAGAGAGGCTCTCCGATGCCCGGACAAATCTCGAATGGGTGAGCGAGAACGCGGACAGGGTTAGAGGAAACGAGGGGGATTCGTCCGGGGCTTAGACGGGAAGAGGTCCCGCCTGCCGGAGAGCTCAGGGCTCGAATAACTTAACGACTTGCTAGCTGGATTAAGGTCCGTAGCCTAAAAAGAGGTGAAGTCAAATGATAGCAGAGTTCGATACTTATCCCATGGGAAAAGAAAGTGGTCTCGGCGAGGAAATTGCCGAGGTATCGAAAATAGTGGAGTCCAGCGAGCTCGACTATCAGCTGACTGCTATGGGGACGATCGTCGAAGGGGACTGGGACGAGGTGATGGAAGTTATTAAGAAGTGTCATCATCGACTGAGAGAAGACTACGACAGAGTAGAAACGCACGTGAAGATCGACGATCACGCCGGAAAAACGGGAAGGATAAAAGGAAAAGTTGAAGCCGTAGAGAAGAACATGTAGCTCCTTAATCGATAGTTTTTACACGAATACCGAATTCTATACCCTTTAGTTGTCGTATATAATCCATGGCTGAGTATACCATAGAAGACCTACCACCGGACGACAGGCCCAGGGAGAAGTTAAAACAGAACGGACCGGAATACCTCAGTGACTCCGAGCTCCTGGCATTGATTATCAGGTCGGGGGTCCAGGGGAAAAACGTCCTCGAGGTATCCCAGGCCATACTTCGAGAACTGAACCTTAATAATCTCTCCAACTCCACCCTCCAGGAACTTAAGAGCTACGAGGGGATTGGGGAAGTAAAAGCGGGCCAGATTCTCGCCGTATTCGAACTGGGAAAGAGGTTTGCCCGGGACGAACTGTCCGCGGGCGAGGAGATATTTAGCCTGGACGACGTGGTCGGACACCTGAACCCCGGCATGAAAAGGCTGGAGAGGGAAGAGCTGAGAGCCCTGCACCTCAATAACGCAAACGAGCTAATTTACGAAGAGACGATCTTTTACGGTTCACTTAACGAGGTTCAAATAGAACCGAGAGAGATCGCCAAGAGTTGCCTGAAACATAATACGGGTGGAGTTATACTCGCGCACAACCACCCCGGAGGCGAGGCCGATCCCTCGGAAGCAGACGTAAACGTGACCGAGAGGGTTAGAACCACTCTGGAACGGCTCGGCATCACGTTAATAGACCACGTAATCGTGGGAAAGTACGGGGAAGCCAGCCTGAAACGAAAAGGATATATTTAAGCCGCGGTTTCTCCGAGCCCTATTGATAAAACAGAGGTCGGCATTTTAGCAAGCTCTTGAAGTCGCCTTTTCAAGAAATTTTAGAAAGCTTCTCCTGTTTACACCGGCGGTCCGGCTCGATATAATTAACGAATTCTTTTTCGATTTTCCAATATTACCATGACTACTAACAAAAAGCGTTTAGTCTTAGTCTCGGCGGTTATCCTGGTTGCCCTATTTTTACCGGTTAACGTATTTTCTCAAGGGGAAGACGGCGTATCCAGCGCTGGTCTTCAGGAACTTATCGATAAGGGG